>Ga0065711_1000608_pt1 | contig 60364 bp, 40 predicted proteins | sample Hoacrofraction12_FD_59098 | JGI IMG/M metagenome (GOLD analysis project Ga0065711, IMG submission 59098) | Hoatzin crop microbial communities from Cojedes, Venezuela - Epithelial fraction 12 v2 (version 2) | ecosystem: Host-associated > Birds > Digestive system > Esophagus > Crop | place...
TATTTTCAGATTAACCTTCCTATATTTTTTTCCCCTCAAGCAGGAAAGGTGATAAATTCTCTCACAGTAGGAAAGCAGTTTTAATATCATCCAAAAATATTTTAGTGCTTTTCCACTCAATTAGGACCATCTTACTGGTTCACATAAGGGCAGTGTACTGCATCTTCCTTGTCTTTCCATGACACTGGCAACTTCATCCGCAGGTACAAGCACCCTCTCCCTTTGTGCTGGGGGAAGGATATGGACTGTTGGTGGAGTTGTCTTTCCAAGGCCAAGAACCCCAGCTGTCCTTACAAGGAGATATCAGAAACAAGGATCCTATTCTTCAGCAGCACCTCAAATTTTGTAGCTTCATGAGCCGCCCACAGCAAAGGAATTGGCCCGCACCACGCTGCTGTGCAGGAAGATCCCACCCAGGAGCTGACTGCGACTCGGCAGTGGAGAGGACTGGCCATCAGCTGGACAGTTACCACGGCTCTTCCTCCCTCTGAAGCACGGCAGTGAATAATGATGTACAATAAATACTTGCACTGTGGCACTACTGCCAAGGAGTAGCAGATGTCATATCCCTGAATTTGGGGTTTATCAGATGAGGAGTCATGATTTGAGACTTATCTTCCTGAAGCCGGCTGTTTGGTGTCAGCTGGGGGAGATGCAAGGAGCCATGCAACTCATGTGTTTGTGCTTGGTTTCCAGGCACCAACTTTGTGTTAAAAACTGATTGCAGTTAAGGAATCAAGCTTTTGTTACTTACATTCACCTTCTCAGACAAAAAGCTTCTGGACCTGGAAGCTGGTAACAGCACAGCATATTTGTAGAAGGTAAAAATACTGTTTCACTTGGGAAAATAATGCCCTTTTGAAAACTNCAATTAGTTGAACAAGTGATGTAATACACATATAAGATCTTTCAGACCAATGTTACCCCCAGGACAAAGTGTTTGTTCATCAACACAGTACTAAAATAGCATCACTGCAAGAGTTCAGCAGCCTAGTTTCAAGAACTAAAGTCAGATAATGGTTACTTTTGCAAGACAAGTAGAAGCAAAGTCTGCTTGTGTCAATCAGCATGAAAATGTAACTTAATTCAGTGCAACAGAAATAAATTTTTCTGCTAGAAGCTAAGATACCAGAAATTAGGCTGTGTGATACTTAGTTATTTGTACAACTTCACCTGGGAAAAGCACAGTTCGTATGTTTGTTCTTTATAATTCCTTTCCATTCTGCTTTACTGCTGAGAAAGTGGTGGCTTACAAAGCTCCACAGTGGCAATAAAATCTTAGTCAAATTAAGACTCCTTTTGGCAACCAGGAGATGGAATCAGTGTTCCATTAGATCCATCAGGCCTATCTCATTAGCGTCACTAAAGCAAGCTCAACAAAAGGAAGAACACAAACCCAGAGGTCCTTAAACCTTTCAAAAAACCGTGTTCTCATCAGCTGCCTTCCCTGGAGAAGTAGCAGCACATAAACTGCACAAGACCCTCAATCAAACAGTCTTCTGCTCTCCAAAAATATGTATCTGTCCAAGTCTTTTTCAACATCATCTTGCAGTCCAGGGGCGCCCAGGTCCCCAAGTTCGGGGTCTCAAAAAGCAACTCCAATCTCTCTGCTGCAGACAAACTAAGGGCCCTGTGCCTTCATGCTGCCCTGCCCCGCACGCTCCCCAGCTGTATTTTCTGGGCTCTCACACCACACAGGATCCTGCAAGAAGCATTAAGTTACCAACACCAGAACAAGCCTTGGTACCTGGGGCATGGGCAGCCCCCCTGACCAGTCACTAGCACACAGGGCACGTACCTCAGAGGCAGGAGGCCAGTGGCAGGGCACTGGAAGAACAGGGCTGCTCCCTTGAGAAGGGCAAACCAGGATGCACAGGTTGCCACACCACAGCAATTCACCAGTGTGGGGCACACTGCCAAGCAGCACAAGCAGAGCAGAGTTGGTGGCAGTAACAAGTCCCAGCAACAGCCCAGTGACCATCAGACAAACACACAAGGATGAAGCAAGTCCCAGGGCAAGCTAGGAAATGTGGCAAGCATATGGAGTGGAGGCCGGAGGCACCAGGAGAGGTTGATGAGGGTAATTAGAGTCTATTAGCACCTTCACACTCTGCCAGCTGACTCTCCTTCTCAGGCTGATTTGAGTCAAGAATTTTACCACTGGTCCATGAGCTGCAGTAGACACTTCATCTTCTGAAATTTGGACTGCATTTCCTCAGTTATAGAATCACAGAGTGGTTTGGGTTGGAAGGGACCTTAAATATGATCTAGTTCCAATCCCCCTGCCATGGACAGGGACAACTTCCACTAGACCAGGTTGCGCAAAGCTCAGTCCAACCTGGGCTTGAACACTTCCAGGGAGGGGGCATCCATGGCTTCTCTGGGCAACCTGTTCCAGTGCCTCACCACACTCATCATAAAGAATTTCTCCTATATCTAGTCTAAATCTACTACCCTCTTTCAGTTTAAAGCCATTACCCCATGTCCTATCACTGCATGCCCTTGTAAAAGGTCCCTCTCCAGCTTTCTTACAGGCCCCCTTCAGGTACTGGAAGGCTCCAATAAGGTCTCCCCAGAGCCTTCTCTTCTCCAGGCTGAACAACCCCAACTCTCTCAGCCTTTCCTCATAGGAGAAGTGTTCCAGCCCTCTGATCATCTTTGTGGCCCTCCTCTGGACCTGCTTCAACAGGTCCATGTCTTTCCTGTGCTGAGGGCTCCAGAGCCGGACATGGGACTCCAGGTGGGGTTGCACCAGAGCAGAGTAGAGGGGCAGAATCACCTCCCTCACCCTGCTGGCCACGTCCAGGTAGATGACGTCTGTTGCTCTTCCCTTATCCATCAACACAATAAACCCTTCGTAGAAGGCCACCACATTTGTCAGGCACAATTTGCCCTTAGTGAAGCCATGTTGGCTGTTACTAATCACATCCTTATTTTCTATGCGCCTTAGCATAGTTTCCAGGAGGATCTGCTCCCTGATCTTGCTGGGCACAGAGGTGAGACTGATTGGCCTGTAGTTCCCTGGGTCTTCCTTTTTTCCCTTTTTAAAAATGGGTGTTATATTTCACCTTTTCCAGTCACTGGGAACTTCACTGGGCTGCCATTACTTCTCAAATGTGATGGATATTGGCTTAGCAACTTCATCTGCCAGTTCCCTCAGGACCCATGGGTACACCTTATCAGGTCCCATGCACTTGTGCACCTTCAGGTTCCTTAGATAGTCTCGAACCTGATTTTCTCCTACAGTGGTTGGTTCTTCATTCTCCCTGTCTCTGCCGGTGCCATCTGTGACTTTGGCGATGTGGCTGAAGCACCTGCCAGTGAAGACTGAGGCAAAAAAGTCTCTGAGCACCTCAACCGTCTCCATATCCCAGGTAACCAGGTCTCTCATTTCCTTCTGGAGAGGGCCCATGTTTTCCCTAGTCTTCTCTTTATCACTGCCATAACTATAGAAGCTTTTCTTTGTGCCCTTAATGTCCCTGGCCAGATTTAATTCTACCAGGGCTTTAGCTTTCCTAACCTATCCCTGGCTGATCGGACAATTTCTCTGTTTCTTGCCCTCATCTTTCCTGAAAGGTGAACATCCAGGCCCCAGCAGCCTTCGCACGCTCCTCCCCAGCACGCAGCAAGGTCTGCCTGATGGCCACCATGAAGTCCTGTGCCCTGGCAGGGCTGTAGACCTGTTGGCCATGAACTGCGGTGGGAAATCCTCTGCCACAGCACTGAGTTCAGGGGCTGGGGCAGTCCTGCGAGGTGCAAAGCATCCCAATGTCTCTGTCAAGGTCCATCAGCATCTGCTTGCTAAATGGGTCTTGGCTAAATGAGGCTCGGTTCTCATGCCCCACTGACCCTCCACACTGCTGCAAAAATGCAAAAACCCCACCACTTCTTGCTCTGAAAATAGACCTGTACCTATTCTGATTGCTGCCTGAGGGAAGGACATTTTCGCCGTGCCTGTATTTGCAGGGCATTCCGCCAGCTGTGCTTCCCTGGGGTGATTCTGCTTTCCTGGGGTGGCAAAGGACACCTCTGTGGCATGGAGAAAGTCAAGTTGGGTTTCCCATCTCCCTACAGATTAAAGGTTATTGTATTTGGGGCAGCAATATTTTGGAGATGCTTCCTTGCTGGCTATTTCCCTCATAACAGTTTTATTCATGAATGTGTGCGTCGACAGAAGCCCAGCACCGTGTGCTGGGGGATCATCACACACCCCTCGGAGCCGGCACAGCCCTCCGTGTGCTGCCTCTGCCTGGCAGGGCTGCAGCTGGGTCCCTGCCGGTGCGGTAAGAGAAGTCTGGTTTGTCTCTGCGGATAACACAAGGCGGCAAGCTGCTGGGCCACTGGGCAGGCGTTTGTTTGTGCAAGTGCGAAGACAGAGTGAGTCCTTCCACCCTTTTCCACAGGTCCCAAACTGCCTTCACGTGTTTACTGGCTGCTCTGGGCACTCAGCCACTGCTCATCGGTCCCACTTGTTTGCCAGTGCTATGTATACCACGGCTCTTAGGGGCTCAGAGGCGTTGGAAACGAGCTCCATGGTGCTGCAGCGATTGGGGGGTGCTTACAGAGCCCCAGAAGGGAGGGTTAGGGTTGGGAGGAGGCAGTTGGAGCCAGCGAGAGCCCGGTGAAGCTCCCGAACTTCGCTGGGGAGATGCCCGCGAGCCAAGCCCCGGGCAGGGCGAGGGCTGGGGCAGGAAGAAAATGGAGGTTTCGTCAGTGCCGCATAGAGAGCAGTTTCATCCCCACCGACCCCGGCAGACAAAGAACAACAGACAGTGGATGCCAAGGAGAAGGTTCTAGCTGCCCGCGGAGTCTTCCCATTACAGCTGGCATGGCTGAGTAACGTTCACAAAACCCAAGAGGCAAACAGTGATAGGGGCTGTTTATCTTTTTATTATAAATTTAGTATGAATGACCAATGGAAAAGTCACAATGGAGTACCAAGAACATTTTATCAAAATTTTAGCAGCATTTAAACAGTAATAGATTCCCAACCTCCTTTGGGCACCCCTTGCCCTTTGCCTCCCACCCACATAACAGTAACCTTCACCCAGATGTGCTTTCCAAAGGCGTGCAGGGGATGTAAGCTAGCCATCTCCCCCTGAGCTGCCACGAAGCAGTCTTACCCCAAATGCTGGTTACCACGCAGCCTCTACCCACGCAGGGCCAGGCTCCCGTCCCCTCCTCGGGGCCGGCAGCACGGCGGGCGGCTGGTGGGCTGTGGCATGGGACAGGACTCGCTGGGGGGGACCCAGCATCTTCTTGCGTCCTCACCATGCTCCTCACGCCAGCCCCTGTGCGGGTCAGCCCTCCCACAGGCGCCCATACCTTCAACCACAAAACCCGGGCTAAGCCCGTTTCCTATCCGCTGCTGCCCTTCGCTTCTGCACGTGGGGGTGCCGTGCACCCCGCGGTCCTGCTGCTGCACCCGAGAGTGTGTGGCTGTGGCTGGATGGACAGAACAAGGGGCGACTGATGGTCCGTTCTCCTGCCGGAACTGACAGCAGGGCATCCGGGAGCTCGGACTTGAAGGGGAAAAGTTGAAGGTGAGCAGTAAGATACTTCAACCCACAGAATGAAGTCAGTCTACTATCAGCTAATGTGGAGAGCCGTGGTCTACCTACTAAGTAACGAGAAGTAACTTTTTTGTGTGCTTTTTTTTTTTTTAAAGTTACATTAAGACATGAACAGTACTATCCCAGCCTGACTGGCGGGACCTTGGTGAAAACAACGTTGAATTAGAGGTGGGGAAACACAACACATGCCCACACGTGGAGACAACAACATAATATCGATAAGCTATTCCCCTGCTTCTTTGGTACTTCCTAAACTTTCTTATCCAAAATATATCAGGGAAACGCACCATTTAAAAGTTACTGTTTGTAAGTATTTACACAGCCGTAACCATCACGCTATGATACACAAAGATCAATATGATATGAACAGTTATTTTATGAAAAGAACTTCTGCACATTCTATTTTGTTCCAGTATCTTAATACCTTTAAAAAAATTCATGTTACGTAGTCCTGTACCTCACTTCTTCTCGTATCAAATGGACAAGAAACATTTCCTAATCCATACGCTTCTTCAAAAGATTAAAAAATTGCCACCAAAATGATACACTATGTACAAATTTTACTAAATATTAAATCCTAGGCAATTATTTTCACCCCACTGATAATATAACTTAGGTATTGTTACCTACTATATGCATATATATTTCTTTAATATATAAGAAATGGCACCACATCACCATGTCACCAGTATGACACATTGTTATGTACAGTAGATAAGAAGTTAGATATGGAAGATGGATCCTCTCCAACTGGCTCTTTCATGGGAACGCTTCTCCCCTCGGTAGCAGCTTGGCCGTTTCCCCTTTTCCCAGCGGAGGAGGCTCTTCAGACGTAAGGCAAGATCCCGTACATCAGCAGCGCCATCACCCCGGCGCTGAACAAGCCGGCCACCGGCACAGTCACAAACCACGCCAGGAAGATGTTGCGGAACAGGCGCCAGTCAACGGCTTTCTTGGAGCGGATCCAGCCGACGGCCACCACGGAGCCGACCTTGGGAGCGCAGGCAAGAGAGAGGGAGACAATATGTGAAGTGCAGGTCTGAGTGCCCGTAACATGCCCATGGCCACACCAATGCCAGTCAGCTGATACCAGGCAATGCTCTGACATAAAGGAGCCCTGATGATGGCTCTGTTCTGGTGTGGTGGCAGGAGGGTGACAATTCCAGGGTGCCTTAACCTTTATTTTAGAATGATCTCCTGTTTTTCATGGGTCTCAGGGTCAGCCAAAGGAGAATAAATACATCTGTGGGTTCTTCTCCACCCTGCTAGCTCCCGGACCAGCCAGGAGGGCAACCGAGGCAGCCCTCCACCTGCCCAGCGCCTGACTCGGTCTGTAGGGGGGAGGGCAAGTGCCTACGAAGTCTGGCCAGACTGCGGTCGAAATCATGAAAACACCGGGCAAGTTGTTTTTAAGGCTCTTCCAGAGAGTATGGCATGGGGCAGGTCGGGATGGCTTGTATGGGTCCCGTCCCACCTGCCTGTCCTCTTGCTGGTTTGGGATGTCCTACCTGTTCACCTTGCAGCTGCTGAACCTCTGCAGCTTATAGCCTGGCATACAGGGCTGATTCCAAACAGCACCTATATATTTCAATACTGCGGGCTATAAACAGGACAGCAACAGCCAAAAAAGCAGCTGAGCCCACCCTGTAACAGCAGTGGTAACTTGGCAGGGGCAGACAGACAGCGCAAGGACAGACCCAGTACAGCTGCCCTCCACCAAACTCATCAGCCCAAGCCCTCCGAGGAAAACCAACCCCTCTGGACCAGCCAGCCAAGCAAAGCATCCGGAGCTAAAATCCTCCCTGGGGACAAAGACATCAGCCTGATGCTATGGGGCATGCAAACTGCATGGACATCAAGAGGTCTGGCTTCAGGTGGGGAACAGATAAACCACCAAAATATCCTTCAAAGGCACTGCTACTAGGGCGGCTGGGTAGATCAGTGTTTTTGAAGACAAAACACACTGTGGCATGAGCAAAGCTACCTTTTCTTCCTTCAAATGTGTTTTCAGTTAGTAAGCTCAGGTATAAACCCAGCATATTATTTTTTAAGAAACTGGACTGAAAAAAACATCTCCGGTGAAAAATTACGCATAACCTTCAGAAACGCAGTTTTCTTTCTGCCCGGGAAGCGGCCCTCCATGCCGTTAACAAAAACTGTGTAAATCAGTGCAAGTCTATTCAAAGCACATGGTAAAGCAGCATGAAATGTGGAAGGAATATCCTGTTTTGAAGGAAAGGAAACTCCAAGACATGGCTGGGCTTTTGCTCCTTGAAATGCCATCCCTGCCTCCTCTTCCCTGCTTGTTTTCTTAATGGGAGTATCAGTCCCTGCCTATGGATTAGACGATGGGCTGCTCCCCATGTGCGGAGCCAGAAAAACAATAAATGCTGGGAGGACAGGGAAGCAGGGAGAGATAGGATGGGGATATTGAATCCGCATCTTTTGTTAACACCTATTTGACTTCCAATCTCCTGTTTAACATTTCTTTTTGGAGAAAAGAGTTATTTGAGGGAGATCCTGTCACTCTAGGGAAATAAGACTCAAAAGTGCCTGTGACAGAACAAGGAAAAACTAAACTTCATATTCTAGGATTGAAAAGGTCTTGGTCTAAAGCTTGATCCAATAAGGAAATCTGTTGGGTAACATTTCATCTGAATATCCTCTGAGTGGACAACATGCTGTTCTGTATTTAGGAGGTGTAAGTGTATTTAGGAGGTGCCTAGCTAAAAGGAACCTCACACTTCTGAACTATATCAAAGCATTAACCCAAGGAAACAGCGCTTGGTTTTTCAGCAGCTCAGCTGTTAGGCTCTGATCTACATTTTGCATGCCCTCAGCATCAGTTTGTCATGCTTGCAACAAGAAGCATTGCTTATTGAGCGCGCCTGCAGTCTACGTACGATAATCTCCGAGTCCTTCCTGAAATTTAAAAGGTATCAGCAATGATGGCATTGGTAATCTGTTATAAACATTATTAAAGTTTAGTTTATTAATAGTGATTTTGATGGATTAGAGGTTAGGAGAGTAGCTAAAACTTGGTTGTAGGGACACTACACCGTCTGCAGGATTTCAGATGGTATCTACTTTGAGATTGGTTTGAAACCAGTGCAGTTTGCCTTCAGTATGCTCTGCTTAAAGCATTACAGAAATGCTTTTGTCTCTCTTGATCCTGTGCAATGGCATATCACACTAACACAGAGAACGTGATAATTCCATCATAGCAACGCAGAAAATATTTTTCAAAACCCCAAAATCATAATAGCAAAACAGAGCTGACAGTATGACCTCAGCAAAGTCGCTTTTGCACACAAAAATCATTTAACTCCTGTGCTCAAATTTTATCCGAATGTGAACACGTTCAATCTGTTACAGCTGAGAAAGGCCTGTTTATTTCTACATCTCATATCTTAGAATTAACAACACAATTATGTGTAAGATTCAGTATGATCACTCGCCTACCTGGGCAGCAGAAAGGCAAGGTAAGCATTCACTCCGCACCGGCTTTTCAGTGCTAAATTCCCAGGGAGGGTGAATGGGTGCAGGCAGAGCAACGGGGCTACTGTGTTCAGACTCACAAATTCCCTTGGAGGCTCAAAAGGTTAGGTCTTTCCCTCAGGCCCTCCTGACTTGGAGGCTTTCAGAGGGACTGTCCTCTCCCCTTTAACTCGTGGCAAGGACGAAGGTGTAGTTCAGGCTCTCAGCAGGCACTGAGGGTGGCAAAGCTGCTGGGCTGTAGATTTAGGACAGGCATATCGGGTGGCGGCTACCTCATGTGGACCAAAGCCTCTGATGTAGGACCGAATGCAACTCCTGATCTGAGAGGGCTTGATGAATATTTCCCAGAAGCTAATGCTTTTCTTCCTAGTACTAATCCCCAGTTTGCCACTGCATCTGCTCCAAGACCTGAAAAATGCGTCCCAGAGCTTGCCTTCATACCTGGTCTCCATTTTTCATCATACTCTATAGTTTCACCTCAAAAAGGTCTCACTCCACCTAAGGTGTTTCACACTGTTTCTTCTTTGCCATCAGTCATCCAGTTGCTTCATGTTCAGTTTACTGACACCCCTTTGGTAGGGCTCCCACTTCAGCAAACGCTACTTTGCTGTGGAGCAAATGTTGGGGAAAAGAGTAATTCCTACTCCCTGATGCTAGAGGCTTAGGACTAGGTCATCTTGAACCCATTTTCTTTTCAATTGCTAGGGTGAAATTTTTCTGCTGTTTTTTAAGAAGGCATTTCTGTCTCAGTGGCTGAGAGCACTTTCAGAGAGGCATTTTCCCATGGAGTAAACGATATACAATAGTTCTTTTATTCCTTCACAGGGCTCTCGAAGAAAACAATGAAAACATCTCTTACAAGTGTTTGCTTTATCTTGTGTTGATCACTTAGGTTCTTTCAACTCAGGATCTCATTTCGCCGAAACACAGAGTCAGTTATATTAATGTGACATCTTTGAACAGTCTAATCTTATTGTGAATTGGATCTCCCCACTAAGAATGATCCATCTAATGAGATACAGCAAACTACAGAGAGCAGACACAGACTAACCACATTAACTGCTTTTATGGAAGTATCCTTTAAAAATAATTATTTTGCTCTGCAGTTAGAAAAGACCAAGCTTTTAACTGCATTGATTCAATGAATACCTCCTAATGCCACCCTCTCATTAGCTTATGGCTTCCAAGACATTTTCCTTTTAAATTCAGTCTATTTGTCTGCACCAAAATGTATTTTCTCTTTTACAACAGTTGGTTAGAGGTGCATCAGGCATGCAACTTGGATAATCAAAGCTGTATTATTCTCCCTGGCAACTTCTTCAGCACGCATTTGATATACCAATCAGCTTAAAGGGAGGTGGTTTCAGGCTAGCGTTTTTAGAAGTGGATCACTTTGTTTTCATTTTTCCCCTCCCTGCCTGATTCAGAGGAACCAGAGTTCGGCCAGTGCCAGGAAATCTGAACCTCCTTTCAGAGCAGCTCAGTCTTGGCTGCTTCTCAAAGAGCTCTACAGCAGAAGAAAGAAATGATTTTGCAATAGAGGAAGGCTTTCTGAAGAAATGGTTTTCACCAGAAAAAGGCTGATTGAACCAACTTGGGGCGTTTCGCAGGATGTGTGAATTTCATTGACTCTTTCACTGGAAACCAGGTCAATGTCACAGGCAAAGATGCTCGGCTTCTTGCCAGCCCGCCTGCCCTGCCATGGAGCAGTCAGCCCCGAAAACCTGCCTGCCCCAGCCTGAGCTGGAAGGGCTCCCCAGTCCCCAGGGTGCAGCAGTGAATCCTACAGGGGCTGGCTCTTGCAGAGCTTGGTGGTATGTCCCGAAGTGGAGGGGCTTTGCTGCTCTTGGGTCTCTGATTTTGGAGGGGCTTCCCCACGCCCTGCCAGAAGGTGATGGATACAGACAGCTCTGCGCATCCAAGAGCTTGGGAGTCCATGGGGAAGCAAAGGAACGAAAGACGGGATATCTGACTCAGGAATTTCCTGGGGGAACAGAATTCCAAATTCCCACTATGTTCTTTCAGCAGTGTAAATGTCCACATGCTCCCTGTTACCTACAAGCAATACAAATGTCTTCTCACACAGCATGTCATATGACACAAAGAAATTCTGCTTACTACCCAGCCTATATCTGTACTTCAAACTGGTCTTTTGTTTTTAAAAAAAGCCAACAACCTTGTTCAAAAAACTAATTACAAGGGCCGGATTCTGTATTATAACGCACAAAAGTGAGGACAAGTTGGTTCAAAAGAAGAAAGATGTTAAAATATTAGCTTAATGATGTAGCAGTGTTTTTCATACAGGTGGCTCTAAAATATGTGTAACTGGGATCACACAAACTACGAGTCTACATTATTTTAATATGTCTATATTAGTTCATACTACCACGTAAGGGTGAAAGATGTTCCAGACTTTTGTGCAATTACTTATAATGCTGACTTTGCTTAGCCGTACTGGCTTTAAAAGCAGTCCTCTTCATTTTGCGATCGCTGTCTGCACGGCGCATCGCATAGTGAAGGCAATCTGCAGCAATCGGTATCTCCCGTATTTTGTTATGGATTGTCCTAGTGATGTGATTTACTGATGCGATCACTGCAAACTCCAATACCTTGCAATGGGTGGAGCTTATTGGAATACCCACATTTGAGGCTACAAGTACCGTTAGCGCACACATTACTTCAATGCAAAATCCACTGTGAAGAAATAAAAAAAAAAAAGACAAATGGAAAACCTGTAGTAACAGAGTTATATGCAGGAAATCCCATGCCATGCACTTATCAAGAAAGTGAAGTATAAATGATGAATGGTGCGCAGCCTCTGAACAAGGGAGAAATGCTACCCGACCAGGTTCAAATGGCACTGTCAGAGGAAACCAGGTTCTTCCTTGTAATCATTTGCTTTAAAATTGAGGTCACGTTTTTGTAAGTGCTGTTTTTCTTTAACCACAGCTACAGAGTTCACGCTGTGCCTGACTGCAGTGACTTCACTGTGACAACTCCGATGCGTTTTTTGGAAGCCTGATTATTTCCCAATGTCACTGGCAGGACCAAGACGCGCTGACGCGCCTACGCCTAACCATCCTCCACGAGCGGCTGTTTTCCCCTCACCGTGCCATCATCCCTGGCTCGAGCGACACAGTTTTATGATGAATAGTCCAGACTGCCGTGACTGCAGTCGCTGGGCAAAGGCATACCTTGCAGTGTGTAGTACTGACAGGAAGTCCAACATTGGAAGCTACCACAACTGTGAACGCCGAAGCCAACTCAATAGTGAATCCACTGCAGGAAGCATAAGAAAACACTTCACAATCACTCTTTGCATCAGCTCGGACTGATACCGTGCAGCGTGCCGAAGTCTTACCCGTATCTTCTTTCGACTGTTTTATCTCCGACTGATTTTTGTCACAGGAATAAGTTAAGAGAATAAGGAAGGGCTGAATAACGGGAACGGCACAGGCTAGTCATCTGCAGCAACCCGGCTGCGCAGCTCATCACATCAGGGACTGTTACTACCCTACGCTGCGGTGAATCATGCCTAATTAGTAATTTGGTTAAGCACCAGCAGAGGTCGAGTATGCATTAAGGATGAAAATTACTGCAATGAATACATATGGTTTCAATAGTCTGAAGCACACTGCTGGGAAAGCCACTGTAATCTTGCCATTTCCAAATGCACTGGCTACCACATCAGCAGAAGACTGTTCATGGAGACCTCTACGCCTCAAAATACATTCATTATTAATTCACATAGTTATCTTTTCTTCCTTTCTCTTTCTCATTCTTTCTTTCTCTCCTTTTCCTCTTTTTTTTTCTTTCATTTTTCAGAAAGACAGAGAAGTCAAAGCCAGTTTATCATTAAAATCAAAGCACAGCAAATGCAGCAAACTGCATTACAAAAAAAATACTGGAGCAGCAATTTCTCAGTTAGGTTCACACACAAAGTTCACATGATCATAATGACAACTGTGTACCTACCTTGATGGTGTGATTGGAGTGAGGTCTTTACCCATGGTCTGGATAACTCTTCTACCCCAGACCCAGAGACCCACACAGATCCCAACTCCTCCATAAAACAGCAGCCAGACGGGAGTCGATGCTTCTTGCATTACACCACCTTGCTCATAGATAAGCCAGAGTGCGACAAGGGGACCAATTGCATTGCTGGAGAAACAGAAAAACATTGCCTGAGTTATAAAAATGCACATAATTGCCTTGAAAGAAGTCTCTTATTTTCTGTGCGATTTTTCTTCATCGTGCGTGCAGCACTGCTCTGACTTGACCCTACAGGCAACACCCTTTCTCGCTTGGAAAGGCTGCAGCAGGAGACTCTTATCACGTTGCTTTTTCAGTTGTCACTTCATCGCTGTTAACTATAGTGAATGCTGAAAGGAATTTGTCTTTTACAAATTGTTTCCTGAGATGTCAGAGTTTGTAATACTTCACTATGTCTGTTCTGGGACAAAACCCAGTACACTCAGTACTGCGCTGAAATTATCTCAAAATTTACAATTCAAGAGCTCTACATCTTTAAAATTCAAGTATTAAATTAGCTCTTTTTGTCAAAGAGGGAAATTAATGAACAAAATTATCATCGCAGACAAGAAGATACAAATATAATCTAGTCTGACAACCTGTAACGCTTGGAGATATGATCAGAATGCAGACAGGAATGTGACTTAGTCCTCTTCATATGCGTTGTAGAGCTAGTTGGACTGGATCAGAGAGGACTCCTCGGTGACGCAGAGCTGGCATAAGCCCTTTTTGCTACCCTGCTGCTGCTATCTAGAAAAACACTGAAAGTCAGCAACACTGGAGTACCCACTCCTAATACAGGTCACCCAATATTGGTGGCTGGAGTCTCCAGTGCCTGGATGACTGACTGACTTCTGATTCTGTTTATTCTTCTAACTCTGTTTATTCTAAAAGAGCATAAAGTTTCTAGACATGAGAGTTAGAAGAAAAACTTGAAAGCTGGTATCCAGTTACTTTAGAAGCTTAAATATTGTCATGGTTTAACCAGGCAGCCAGCAACTAGGACCAGACAGCCGCTCGCTCACCCCTTCCCCCACAGCAGGATGAGGAGGAGAATGGACAAAAAGTAAAACTTGTGGGCTGAGATAAAGACAGTTTAATAAAACAACAAAGGAAAACACTACTATTACTAACAATAACAATAGTGAATATGCAACCCAAATGATATACAATACAATTTTTTTCCTCACTGCCCGACGACCAGTTGCATAGCCAGTCCCCGGGCAGCGATCGCGGAACACGGAACTTGCAGATTTTGTGAATTGCGCGAAACTCCTGAAAACAGACTGAACTCACAGAAAAGTTCGAACTCTCAGAAAAGGAGAACTCCTGCGCCCCGGCGAACCCCCATTCATAAACTGAGCATGACGCCCATGGTATGGAATATTTCCCTTGGCCAGCTTGGCTATCTGCCTGGCTGTGCTCCCTCCCAGCTCCTGCACACCTGCTCATCAGCTGAACATGGGAAACTGAAAAAAGTCCTTGATGGCATAGCAATAACTAAAAACATCAGTATTATCAACATTCTTCTTGTACCAAATCCAAAACACAGCAGCTATGGGGAGGAAAATTAACTCTATACCAGCTGAAACCAGGACAAATACTAGAAAGCACGTAAGAATTTTAACATCCCTTTTTTTTGCAGCTCATTTGCTAAAGTAAGTAGCTGCTTGGCCTGCTGAGCAGCATTTGTCCACAACCAAAAAAGCATAAGAAGTGAGGCAGCACTGCATTTACATCTAAATAATCATGAGAAGAGCAGAACAAACCTATCCAATGTCATTCAAAAAGTCTGAAAACCAACGGGAAGCTCCCCTCTTTGTAAATGGATAAGGGGAGCGGGTCGCAGCGAGTGCCACAGGCAGGACTGACAGCTATGCTCGCCCTGCATCCAGGACCAGCTAAATTTAGTTCCTGGTCTCGCTCCAAAACACACAGATGGAGTAAGGGCTAGTTTTAACATCAAATGTTGTGCAAACCAGGCCACTGTAACCGACAGTTAATAATTTACTTAAATCCCATCTTTATCAGATACAAGGTGCTAGGGGCTGAACGCTAATCCCAAGAGACGAGGGTCCTCAGCACTGCAAAGCCTGGCGCATCTAAGCAACACAAGACCCTCCTCCTTTCTCCTGGTCCTTCAGAAACTGAGCTCTGACCTCTGAGAAGCAGTCTGGGAGCAAAGTAACTAGGAAGGAATTTTCCCCTATAAACATGCACAACAATATTCAAGCTGCAAGGCAAACAAAAATATTTAAAAATGCTCTTTGATATAAAAAGGAATTAACAATTCTTATGGATTTTGAGAAGGATGCTGGAAATAAATGAGCGAGCTAACATGGATAATAAAATCCAATGGGTACTGGATAGTATGGTGAAGATATGAATACACTTTAAATAATGATTTCCACTAGCAAAAATACTTTAAAATTCTGGTCTGATACTGTGTCCGAGTATGCATTTGATTTGTTGAGGTTTTGTGTGAGTGAAAGGACCATATATGAAAAATCCTCAGTGCCTAAATGCAAGAATTATTTTACCCTCAAGCCAAAAGAGATTCTTGATCAAAGCATTTCTAATATTTTTAAGTTGACCTGCAACGTCTTTGCCAGTGTTTTCAGGTGTGGGTTAAATTACTTGCACATTTAAATGCCTTGTTGTGCATAGAAAAAGAAAGGTAATTCACTATACATTCAACTGATGGATGCAGAAGGATGGATAAAGGCAGCTAAAACATTGATCAGATGAATAAAGGGAAGACTGATCATCCCTTCTTATTCTGCTGTACGGCCTGGGGACAGCCTCCCTGTTGAAAATAACAGGTACATTTGGAGCGAGCCGAGGCACTGATTCCTAACTCTTCTGAAGAGATTATGGATGGATATTTGTCAGTTCTAATGTAAATGGGAAGACAGAAAAACCTTCAAAAACTACAGCAGCAAACTATGCTCTTTTGTACCAAAATCCAGTTTTAATTATTTGCAAATGCTACACCTCTGTGAATCAACTAAGCTTAATCCTCGAAGAAAAGGTTATTTTCTTATTTGTGGCAACGGAAGGCAAGGCAAAACTCTGCTGACTTTTGCTCAGCCTCGGATAATCTGAGTGGCTGATGCTGCCCAGCAGACTGGAAGAGATGACGCTGGTGCCCACAGAGGCAGCACTTCTGATACCTTCCCTGCAGGAAAAGAAAGCAGAGGAGCACTGTATCCATATATGCTTGGAAAGGCAAAAAGGTAATTCACTGCATTTTTGATTGTGGGTATCTGCATCACTGGTTATCTGTACCAGAGAGACATTTCTCCTCTCCCTGTAAATCACGTTCAATGTGACCGAAATGTTCAGCTCCTAGGGTCAATGGCGTCTCCCAGCCCAAATACCTGCAAGTGGCTACCAACAGCCAGCAAACGGCAGTGGCACAGAGACGGTGACTCTGATCTACCACTGTCACCGCCCTTCGAAGGGCTCCTTCAGCTTCTGGATTTCTTCAGTAGGTCCAGTCTCAAGGTCTTGTGGTGTCAATGCTTCCTATGCCAATGGAGAACAGCTCCAGAAGAAGCCATCAGGCCTGTCCCACCACAAAACTGCCAGAAACTCACAATGAATGAGTCTGACTCACGAACTTCAAAGACTAGGATCTTGGTACTGCATACGTCTGCTTTGAGACATTACCACCATTATGTGCAATCAACCATCCTCGGGACTAGGAAGAGCTCATCGGTTAAAGACAACTAGTCCCAACAGGAAAGTAAGAGAGAAACAACACATCACAAAAAAAAGGCGTTGCTAGATAAGAGACTTTGCTTTGAGACCTTCTGCAGTTAACAGATGTCTCCTACAACTGAGTGACTAAGCAGATGAACCACGAGGACGCTGGCTAGATCAGGATGTGGCTTTCATAGTATTTCCTACTGGTTCTATCTCATTTGACTCAAGACATGACTAGCAGGAAAGCAGACCTCAAATCTTCCATGCATTTGGCTAAGACTTATTTCACAAGTCTATTTTCAAGAAGGAATTTTCTCTTACTCTCCCACGCAGCTCTTTTACTTGCCTTAACTAACTCTCCTTTGTGCTGGAGCTCCAAGTTTTATTTGTGGTAGTTCAGAGGGAGAAGAAAAAAGCCTGAGATGGTCACCTGGGGGCTCTGAACCCCTCTCCGCCTCTATCTAGACGTAATTGCCATTAGGTTCCTATGTAACTGAAATGCTTTCGAGGGAGTTACCGTATTTTTTAGCTATTGGGTTTAAAAGCCAAGATAAGCTACCCCTGTCGTGGTATTACTGTGATCTTGTACACCTAATATGCATTTTCCCATTGAGCACAAGAGGATGGCCATTACGAGTTAATTTTAGGATGAATTTATGAAACGTTATGCCATAAGAAGCCTAACTCTTGAGTCTACCGGTCGTGACGTGTATTCTCCATGTCCAGTATTTTTCACTCTGCCGGCCCTGTCACTCGCAGTGCGCAGGGCTTGGCAGCAGGGGCAGCGCGCGGGGGCTGTTTGCCTTCCCCGGAGGCACGATACGGGATGAAATGCCATCTACAGTAATGCCCGTGCTCACAGACGCGTGTCAGGGTGGATCAGCGAAGCGCTGCTGAGTGTTTCTGAAGTGCTGTCTGACCCTCATGATGATTTCGCTAGCTCTCTTGACTAACGTGAGTTGGCATGACTTCTCTTTTTCTGCTCTTTTGTGCCAGTTGAGAATCTGTCCCGCACTATTTATAAAGCTGTTGTGAAAGATAGCATTTGACAGTGAATTTGAACTATAAATAGAGTTGGCTTCTCCTCTCCTCTGTGAGACAGATAGTATTACCGACAAAATCCCCATCGCCCCCGTTCAGCTGTCATGAGACAGGCTTAGAAATTACAGTTTCCCATGCACACACACACACGAGCAGAGATTTTCAGGTGCCTTTGGGTCACAAGTCCAGGCCCTTCTCTGGAGGAACAAGCACTACAAACTTTTTTTTTACTTTTTTTTTCTTTTTTTAGCAAAAATTAAGGGGTTTCTTTTAGTAGTGGAAGGATGCCATCAACTGAATGCTCCATAGCCAAATCTCATCACGCTTCTCATAATATTTTATGATCTAGCACCATTGCTATTACCTCACTACTACTTATCTGAGGGGAGCAGTGAGTTGCACAAAAAGAAAATGTAAAGGTATTTGAATGCTACATTCTGAATAAGCTTTGAGTTATAATCCACGATCTACAGACTACTTGATGACTATGCTTTGATTCTCTGCTACCTGAAAAAGCAGACCGTGTTTTAGTCACTTTTTGTAGTTGAGTGAAATAAGCTTGACACATACATTATCACTGATTAAAACTGAATGACGAGCGAAACAGCCATCTGAGAAATCTATATTAGGCTTCAAATATTGCAAATATAATTACAAAATCCCCAGTCATTTGACTACTTCCCAAAACAGGATTTCACAAACGAGCTTTCCACTAGGAAAATAAGTGGGATGATATTTCTGAATATGCTGCAGTCACGCCTGGAGACATCATCCAGTTGAGTAAGGGTGCAAGAAAGACACGCCTCTATATACCAACAGGAAACAAAAATGCCATAATCTCCAGAGATCACAGATTATTGAGAGAGTTTTATCCTAATTCCAATAATTGAACAGTTTTGAAACAGTGCGTATATCATCGCGCAATAAAAGTGTGTCACAAATGACCCCTTTTTCCTATAATATCTAAGTATGAATACACAAGGGTGGTCCTGAAGTTCTCTGTGTGAAATCTAATTAGAGCAGCCACATTCAAATAATTTCTGCAGCAGGAGCTCAGCAAAACTAAGATCGCCTGCACAGCCGTGAAATGTCTGCAAGCAGGTTTCTCCTCCCTACAGCCCGTACCAGCTGAACCTCCGTAGGTACCGCCTGCACCTCGGCACCCCAGCCTGCGGTCACCCTGTCCAGCAGGAGCATCACGGCTCCTGCCACCATCCAGATAACAAACCACCTTCTTTCACGGCTGAAATACATGAGCCCAGCGTAGATGCCTGCTCACACAAGCAAGGGCACACAGCTCCTTCTGTCATCCCCAGGGTTTCTACTGTGACAGCAGGAACGATGGCCTGAGGCGGGGGGTAGGAAGGGACAGAAGAGGCTACCCATTTATAGGAGAAGGAATCTGTATAAGACTAAACACACACACAGACAGGTCTGTAGAAGCACAAGGCTCAGGCTTTTGTTCACACAATAAACAAAAGATTTTAATCAGCAAACCTCACATCAACCTACAGCTTCCCGTGGGTCATCCTGCTTTGATTGCAAGAATTTGAGGAGTAACAAGCTCCAGAGGCTGCTGGAGTCAACAAAAGCATCTTCCCCTTTGCTTGGATGGGCTGTGGGGCCGATGCATCGTTTGCTCATAGCTTGCTCATTCCCAACCCAGCAGCAAAGCAGCCACAGTCGCCGTTGTGCTGAGCACAGGAGATAGCTATGGGGTTAGCAAGTCCTCTCTAGCCATTTCCAAAATAGCCTGCCCAACCGCCCTTGTTTTTGGGAACTAGTTAACTCGGACATGCTTCCAGACTTTGAAATGCAGCATAAAGCCTACAGCTTCAGCGACTAACCCGCTGCCTGCACTTATACAGGTAGGCTGCCGCGGCTGCAGCACTGAGCTCTGGATCATCACGATTCCTGCTGAACCAGCCTATATTTACAGAACATAAGCTCAGTCCAACTCAACCATAGGTGCATAGAATCCCTGCCAGCCAACAAAACCCAGCCTCCCGGCCTCTCTGGAAAGCTGGCTCTGAACAAGCATTTAGGAAGCTGGCAGTTCTCCTTGTGTCACGCTCCTGGCCCAGGTCTTTTTTTCCATCCTGCCCTTTTTATTCTCCTGTTGCTCTTGCAATGACCTGACGTGCTCCTTTTGTGCGCGGCTGCTGAGCCAGTAGGACCTGCTCACTTGGCGCCGCTAATTAAGTTCAACAACAACAATTTTTTCAGCAGTTCTGTCCCAACACATTTAGTCGGGATTTAAAATTCTTTAGATTTCATTCAGCCCATGTGCATGATGGTGTCACAAGGCTCTCAGCTCGTCTCAGTGAGTCCCAGCCCTGGAAGGGCTCCAGCATCCTTGACACAGCACATATAAGCTCTGCAGCAGGGGGGTAGGAGGGGATGGTCTGAACAAAACAGTCACCCAAATAAGGAGTTACCATGACTCCCTGTTTCTTTTAACACACAACTGCACCGGCCAGGATCCCTGCTGATGTCAGCCTAAACAGGAGCCCTGACATCAGCTCCTACAGCAAAGATGGCTGGCATCATTACAATGTTATAATGTATCATCTTGGAAGAAATTTGGGTCTAGCTACCCTTATTATGAGTTAGTTCTGCAGTCAAAAGCAAAATACTAATTTAACTCTTCCAGGTCCAAGGGAAAAGCCCGAACAATGAAACAAGGGAGATCTCCTCTGCATGGTTTTTTGCCCACTAAAGTGCTATCCAAACTATATGGGGCACTTCTGCTCCATAAAGTGTTGCTGAGCTGCATCATGGTTCAGTCTGTATCGTATGCCTCATACTTAAATATGCTCTAAAACAGGTCAATCATTTAACCACTTGCGGTTTTAAATTTTTATATTAGCTTTTAATTTTTCTCTCTTCTCTCCTCCTGTCCCTCCAAGGAATGTCAGCAAACAGCCTGATAGAAAATAAATAGAATACACAGGAAGACAGTGAGTTCCAGGATGCGGAAGGAAAATGTACGAGACAAGTCCAAAGAAAAAGATGTGGACAACAGAGGTGCTGCCCTAAATATATGAGTGAGGAGCTTAAAACCAAACACAGAGGAAAGCAGGATTTTAACAACGGGATTGAAGGCTGAGGGCAAAAACAAAAAGTAGAGAAGCAGCTTGACAGCAGCACCTAAAATGAACAGAAGGGAAGTGAACGAAGTAGGAAGATGAAAAGATAGCAGTCTTCAGTGGAAGAGGGATTGCCAAGGCTTGCTTTCTTATGGAAATCTGGACAGAAAGCTATGCCACTAGCTAGTTTCTACTCAAGTATTTTTACAACAACACACTGCCTTTTGAGCTCTGCAGATCTTTATGCAACATGTGGAGGAGCCAAAAGCCTAGTAAGAAGTCTTCTGCTCTGCTAGACAGACTAGCTATCCACAGGATAGATCTCTGCATTCTTCACACACCTCTTTTCACAATGTGACAAGAGATTAAATTCATCTAATGACAAAAATAGTCTAAACCTCTCATTTGCTGATGGTCTCTGACCTTGCAGTTAAAATAGGCTGTGAACTCTGTAGGGCTGGGACTGGCCTGTTGGCTTTTACGGTGGTTGGCTTGCCCAGGGAAGTCTCAGTGCCCCAAAGCTTGCCAAAATTAAACTAATTACTGCACAATTATTTAGCAGCGAATTAAAAAGGTGCTACCATTGAGAAGAAAATAAACTGCAGACTAAGCAGCTCAATTCCTGGAAAGCACCAGGGACATCAGTGTCATAAGCTTTGTAAAACACAGCCCTGATGATCATCTGCCTGCAGAAATGAATACAATTCCCGACAGGCCAAGCTGGCAAACCTTGCTCCAAGCACTTAAACCATAATATTGCTGGTTTGTGAGATCTCATCCTCTTACCTGACATCATTACCTCCATGGGCAAAGGATCCAAAGCAGGCTGTTAAGATCTGGAGGAAGTGGAAAAGTAGATGGACCTGAGACGTGTCCTTCTCTTCCTTATCCTCTTCCACGGGATCAACTGGGGGCCGGTTAGGATCTGCAAGTTCAGAGGCCAACTTCATTTCCACCCCACCTTCCTCCGCCTCGATCTCTGCCTCAGCCACTGCGTTGCAATAGCTGGAGTAGCTGTCATAGCGAACTCGCTTCTTGGAGTAGGAGACAGTGTCTCCCACTAACTTCTCACTGTCCTCCGGAGCTGACGTATCCGCTGCCTTAAAGGAGGAATGCACAGGCATGCCACAAATAGCAGCTGTGTAACAAGTATAACTGTTGTTGCGTCGTAACAGTTTGTAGTTGTTTTCTTGAGCGGGCCTCTCATCGGTGGCCCTGTCCAGGTGTATTTTGTGGAGCAAGTCTTTGTATAAACCTGAGTCCTTGTGCACAGTGTGATAAACGTGGCCATCGCTCCTCACCTGGCCATCGAAACTGAAGGTGCCGTTAGAAACAGGTGATTTCACAGAGGTGTGCGTCATCGAAAATGCCCTTCCTAAAAAGGCAGAGATTCATTTTTATTTCTACAAAATATAATACAGAAGCCCACTCTCTCCCACTTCACGAGACAATAAAACAGCAGCATCGGAGAGTACAGGACAAAGAAGATCAATTTGCAATATATGCGGTGAATAAACCAAGATTCAATACACTGCAAAATAAACTCTCTCATCTTCTGTGCAAAAAGAGCTTTGTTCCAGTGCTGGGTCTCCCCTAGACATGCTGTATGACCTGCGGCAAGTCACTTGGGATCAGCTATTCAAAGATGATACCTGAAGGTTAAATCCTCAGGTTCTTTGAAAAAGTAATTTCTATAAAATTCCTGTCTTGTAAAATAAGCTCTACTTCTTCTGAGGTTTTCTCTACATTGAATAGGCATAAAAAGGATTTCAGGAAAGGTGGTTTACTGTAATTTCATACTGAATATGAGGTCACCTTTCAAAAGTACTTACGCTTAAGAGACATTTACATAAATTTTAAAAATAATTTTAAAAAAGATAAAGGAAAAATGTTCACGTTCTGCAGAAATATTTCCTCAGCTATTCCAACATTTTGTATATCTTATTTCTATAAACATTATGACACTTATTCCCATTTAATATTAGCATATGCCGTAGGGCATATGTCACAGCTAAGGCAGTATTTCTGCAGAAACTATCTTTTTCATTTCCTGGCTTCCCGGATTTCCACTGCGCAACATTCAGAATTGGTTTTAGCTATTTTTAAACTGGAAGCACACACTCAAAGGGCTTCACATCATGACTTATTTGATTTTGTAAGAATCAGTCGAATATATTAGACATTTATTAACCAAATTACAGGGCTGTGTAGATGTTAGCAAAGTGATATCAAAGTCAGCAGACCACTAAGTGGGGCAGGGGGGTGCAATGAAACCACATGAGAGAACAGAAAGAGCTTTATGCACACAAGCCTACTTCTTATAAATATACATTCAGAAAACAATGCGTGAGATTTTTCTAGTGGACACGCTCCAAACACTCCTATGTTTGTCAACTAAAGCCCAAATCTTTTCATCTCCTGTGGCAGTATGCTAATCATCTTTATGCTGAATTTAACCTTCATACATCAGCAATTTGTGTTCTCTGTATTTTTCCACTGCATAAAACGATGGAAACACCATTAAGGATACAAAGTAAAGCAAAAAGAAAGTAATTTTTGTTTGCAGCTGTTTCTAGAATTGAAATACAGCCAAACAAAATGTAATTGTTTTTAAGTCCTCTCAAGAAAATGTCACTTGTAAATGAGCATCTTTCCCACCAAGTGCTGAAGAGGGATTAAAGCTGGAAATCCCAGACACTAACTTACCATTTACAACAGGACCTACCTGCAGTTAAGAAACTCTATCGAAACAGGGAGGAGATAAACCCTCTGTGTTGTCTTACTTTCTTACCATACGGTACACGTGGATGGTTTCCATTTGCAATAGTATCTGATGCCCCAGCAGCTTCTGTTACTGAGCCAGTGAGGGGAATTGTGCTCTCGTCAGATGCTTTGGCACCAGGAAGCTCTTTAAAGACTGGTGTTTCTTCATCTTGAATTTTATCAAGACTTTCATCCGATATCCTTGACAGTGTAGCATCTTTCTTTAACTGGCCTAAGGAAATAACAGTACTGTAATTTTAAACCCACCCTACCCGTCTTGCTGCTTATGTTTCCACTGTTTGCATCAACGGCATAGATCAGCGTGGATACAATAACCTGGCTCTGTTTCATACACATTCTTTATTTATTTCTAATGCTTATCTTCACTAAATTAATCTGAGAAAATTCTAGAGCACTTTGTTTCTTCCTGTAAAATTTGCCAAGGTAGGTAACTGAAATAAAACACCGAGCTGCTCACTTATTAATGAAATCTGAAACTTATCTCTGCGTTTTAAACACTGCATTTGTTGAGAGCAGCAAAGCAAACAAGCAAAACACTGTAGAGCTAAAAGCTGTGATCAGCCTAACTTACTATAAAGTTAAATTAAGTCACCTCAAGATAGTAATTCTACCAGATTTTTCCTCTTTAATGTTTCCTTAATAAAATATAAAACAGATTATCTTCCAGGATTTATTTTCCCATTTTTGCTAGACTCCAGAAGAAGTGAGCACTACAATGGATTGCCTAACAAGGTTTTGAATTTCTACCACTGCAGGTTTTTAAGAGCAGGTTACACAAATACATAAGGAATAGTTTAAGCACATCCTGCCTGTGGGTGGGGACTGGACTAGGTGACCTCTCAAGGGCACTTCCAGCCCTGAAATGAAATTTTCCATGATTCTATATCACTTGCATTTCATCAAGCAACTACTTACTTTCTATTTTTCTCTTCATCCAGGGGCACACAAAAATCCAGACTAAGATGGCAAATACTAAGGAGACACCGACTGATATTAGAGCAATGGCCCACATTGGCAGCACCAGTCCCAGTACTGTGAAGACAAAGAAATAAAACTCAAGCAAACCATAAATTAACATGACTTAATTATCTCAGGCAGTGGAAGAGCAGTCCATTGCAGAAAAGCCTGTGTTCACAATGTAGTCAAAACCAATGTGAATGAGACGATCATTTTTAACACGTCAGCTAGTGCAGTATTTAAAGGTCCGGCTGACATGCAAATGTTAGCAGGTTTAATCCTCCAATTCTCTGTTATCTTACTGTGACCTTATTTCCAGAGAAGTCAGGGGTAAAACTCCCACATCAGGACTGCTAAAACAAGTTTGCAGTGATTTTATACACTAATGCATGTTAAACTATGTTGCCCATTAGGGTAAGTATTTACCTGACCTTTGGTCTGGTCAATAAAGCCTGATGCTTGGCTTAATCTAAGCCATCATCTGCTATCTGACAATAGCTTAATATGGCACTGGAGAGCACAGGTTTCAGTCCTGCAGTGGGCAATCCTGTCAGTAACTCGTGTTCCTGCACGTATCCCCCCAACAGAGCTCCTTGCACTTGCTCAATTAAATGATCAGACCCTTAATGAAGAAAGGGCTTAGTTTCTGATCCGTACATGCATGCCCATCTTGAAAGCTATGTGATTAATTCATCCTTGTGGGTAAATGTCGCCAGGACAGAGGCCTTGGAGAGTAAATGTGTTCTTCCTGAGTATCAAAAATGGAGTCCCACCTTTTTATTCATACACTTTAGAGACTGCTAAGATGAAACAGAAGCAACATTAAGATTCTCATTTCATTTATTTTGCTTAATGAGTGACTGCAGAGTGTCTGACCTACTTCTGCAGTACAACTAATGAGGAAATGTTGATTATACAGCTGATTTACTGTGAAGCATCTTGGATACGTAGCCAGTTAGACTTAAGAAAAAGGAATAGTTGAGTTATGTTACCCTCAAAGTGGGAACTTCTCAAGCTTTCTCCTGATTTCAGTAATGCTATGCTATGAAGTAGAGTCTACCGACTGCATTTAACTAGTACATCTAGCGCACCAGGTTTTAGAGAAAACAAATTTCTATCCAAAAACGGTCACTTTCTAAGCCTGCTTTCTTCATTCAGGGGCATGTTCAGGAGTCTCTCTTCAATTTCGGGTTAGTTCATGGCTCTAGGGCAAAAATTAAATCTAAAGATAACATTTAATGACCAGAGTCTTCAATAAAGTAGTCGAGAGCATTGAACATCTTTTTACTGAACTCTTTTGTTGCAAGTGCATGTTTAAATGTACACTGCTTAAGTAAAGTTAAATATAAACATATAAATGTAAATATATAAATACAAAATGTGTAAATATAAGTATACAAACATAAATACGAAAACATAGGTTCAAATATAAACACAAATATAATTAAACACAAACACATAAATGCACATAAAATATACAAATATACAAAAATATAAATAAAATCCTGAAAATGGCACATATCATTCCTTCTACTCAGTTGCAATGAAAACACAGCACCCAAGAAAGAAGATGCATTAAATGCAGAAACAGGCTCGGGGCTTTTTATCATTGAAGGGAAATAAAGAAGTAAATTTAAGTAAATTTAATTAATAGGCTCCATGCCAGATCTGCCAGAACAGTGACTCTGCTGATTTCAGTGGAGCTATAGCCTTAGACTGAGCGCAAACAGCCTACCTGCTCTTACCGCCCACTCTGAACCTTCCCTCATTGATGCACATATCTGGAACACCTCTGAAAGCTCAACATGTGCTCAGATTTACAAAGCCGAAGCTGGCAGCTCAGTATTTCCCCTTCTTCTAAAGAGGGATTTTTTCTGCAGCTGCGCTCTTTCCCACTAACTGGAGTGATCAGAAGGGAGTCACAAAAACTCATAAACAAACAGGAGCATGCAGGGAGCTGTATGATTTACTCTTGCCCTCATTAACTCCTAATACAGGAGATAACCGTGTGGTGTTGACAGCTACCTGACAGCATGCTGGCAGAGCATCATTACACACTGTGGGAAGGCTCCCTCTCGTGCCTCCTGCCGCGGACGGTTCACTCACCTGGTGCCCCCGTGTACATGATGGAAAAGACATTAATAGCTATGGTAGCAGCATAAAACACTGGAAGTGCGCGGAGACCATTGGGCACAGGGTCTTCCTGCATAGGAATTGGGGAAAAAAGGAAACATTAGCTGGATTTTCCACCAGATTAATGTCAGCGTGAACCACCATGAGGAAAACACGCGCTCCCGAGTCAGTGCCAGGCAGGTGGAGCTTTTGGGTGGATGGTGAGGAAGGGACGATAACCTGCCTGGTTACACCCAAATCCACAACGCTGGTCCTGGCACACACCAGCATCCTGGGGAAGCTTGACACTGTTAATGGAAACCAGGGAGACAGGCTGTACTTTCAGGTCAGCTGCAGACCTGCTGGGTGACCTGGGCACAGGTTTCTTTCTGCGAGTGTTTTCTCCTAGAAGTGTTCTTCCTATGTTGTCTCCAAGATGAGGAGTCCCTTTGACTCAGCACGACTGCAGGGTGCCGAGCGGGATGGAGCTTTGATCTTTTTGGGGCAGGGCTACAAGCATCAGTGCAACACATCCATCGCAAAACCGTATTCCTAACCTCTCGGTTTCGACTGAGACATCCTAGCACTTTCCACCAGCTAACACAAGTCTCTGACACGTTCGGCATCTGGCTGCATTACACAGGTACCACGCACGCAGCGCGCGTGCAATGTGCTGCCCGCCGCGGTCCCATGCCCTGGGTGAGCACGAGGGAAGGCTCAGCTGACGGCGAGCGGAAATGCACCGTGCGCGCAGTGGAGAAAGCCTTTGTGAGGAGACTGCTTTGGCCTTTTGAGGGGCTCCGCATGTTTGCAAAGAGCCTGGCAAAGCTAAGGGGCTGGCTAATGCGGTTTTGTTTCTTGCTGCCATGAGTTATAAAAGGGAGCGAGAGCAGGCGGCAGCTGCCCTGCACTATGCCCCGGTCCCGACACGTGATGCAGCACAGGCTGTATCCGCAGGGCCAGCTGCTATTCACAGACACCCCCAACAAGGGCATGAACCCCTGCACCAGGGCATGGACTCGCAAGCTAGAAAACTGCTCTTTTTTATGCACGCACACAACGCAAGTCACTACCTGCTTATGCCAGAAGCTCTCCAAATCTTACCACTTTGTGAACAGCACAGATGGCAGTCAGAAGATAATTGCCTGAGCTTGAACTTTTTCTGTCTCTTTAATGCTTAAATATGTGGTTTTTATACCAGAGTTCATGTGATTTTGATGACTAATTTCTTAAGTTGTTACATTTTGCATGTAATAGAGGAACTTTTCATCATCCTTTAAGCAACTTGAGTAATTTTAAATTCAAAGCTGAGTCCAATCAAATTTATATTCTGCTTTTATCACTGACATTTATTTACATCAGAAATAAAGAATGATGAAGCTGAAGTTACAGGTGGTGTTATTTATAGCAAAAGAATTAATCTCTCATCTATTTAAGTTCCCTGTGTAACTGCTAATATAGTGTCCCTTATTTTAGATCATTGTCATGCGCTGCACTCCCCCAGTGTAGCAAGTTGAATGGTGTGAGAAATGGGAAGAACAGATGAAAATGTTCTCGTTTCCAGTTCATGCTGGGTGGCAGGCAAACCGTCTTCTGCACTGGAGATATACGGACTGATGTTACCTCGAAGCTGCCACTTTTGACTAGGGTCACTAAAACTGATCGATTCAGGTTTCTCGAGAATCTAGGAAACATGCAGATGCCCATCTTCTAACGTCTGATGTGCCAGACAACCACAGCTTAAAATTTCACAACTATGGAATACCAGTTGAAGTATCTCCAAGGGAGGACTGTTCTGTTTAAATAACAGTCAGAGCAGCTATCACGAGGCTAAGTCAAAGCCAACAAGTTTGTACTTATACAGAAGCAATCTCAATGTACCATCCTTTAATCAAACAGCATATACAATATTAATTATCATGTAGCACCTTCTAAGCCTCAAATACTTCTCAAATTACTTAATCTGAGCTTACAGAAATGCTAAGAGCAAGTACAGTTCCAATGGCTGTAAAAAAATGACTGGTCTCCTGTCCAAAAAAGAAGTCACAAACTTTCAACTCTGGAAATGCCAGGACTCAAATGGGAGGGCTAGAACACATCCTTCATACCAAGCACTCATTATAACAGTGAGATTTCTTTACCTTGTTTAAAATGAAGAATCTAATCAGCACAAAGAGGACTCCAGACATCAAGCCAGATAACAGTGGGGAAATAAACCAAGAGGCAACTGTGTTGAAGAAAAGAAAGAATGGAACATGAACAGTATTCTTACATAATAGTTAAGTAAGTAAGTAGTTAATGAGCAGTAAATTTAAAACAGTTCTTGTAAAACTGGAATGAATGTTCCATATGTTTACTTAAAACTGGTGCAACTCAATGTCCACTGACATACATGAAAGTCAAAGTAATGCTAGGCACTATTAGAGACATCAGCCAAATAATTTCCCAATAATTTTGCAAGTTTAGCAATCAAATTCATCAGGAAAGTTTCTTGTAGTTTGACGCAGAGCGGACCAAGAAACCTCTGTAATTTCCTAATCACCATGACCATGAATGTTGCAAGCAAGTGGAAAGGAACTGCATCTAGCAGGATGCCATGCTGCTCGCAGGGCAAAAATCTTGATTTCCAAAATGCCTCAGAAGCATCAACTGTAACGAATAATGCGCGTACATTTTTTGCAGGCCAGATTTGCAAGTGTCCAGGACTGATTTAACTGAAGTAGGTGGCAAAACTCGGACGGATTTCAATAAAACCGTATTAGGGCAGCACTCTGGAAATCTCATCCAGAGTGATTTATTGTTTGCGACATGGTTACCAGATTGATTCTGCTGTCATTGCAAACTCTCTTCTACTTTCGACAGAATTTAAAAACATGCGCATTGCTCCAACTTCTCTAAAGCTCAGTTGTATTTCTGTGCCTTCAGCATCAAATCCTTTTAACACAGGGCTTAGGCTGCGAGTCGGGTTACAAGGCTTCCAAAACAATAATGAAAACTCTTTCACATCGCTGCTTGGCTGTGCGGATCTTGGCAGTGGGAGGCTGCGAGTTAAACATGTGCTGTATGCCTAGCTTTTGCCTCCCTGAAGCTGGTGGGTGGGGGAACATGACTGTGGGCATTCACATGATGGCTAGCGTTGTTGAGAGCAAGAACGAGGTGGTATGAGCTGCCACAAAAAGAATTAGAAGAGGAGGAACGTCATCTCGAAGCATGTCTCTGAGGAACAATGTCTCCTCAGCTTACCGCTGGGGAAGTGCAACTTGCGTCTTAGCCCTTTCTCCACTGGAGACATGCTGCAGCCCTTAATGAACACGGTGTCAGTGCATCTTCTGAATGACAGGACTAGGGCAGAAAATAATTGAAGGAGGCAGTGCTACCAGCACAAAGCACATTTCTAGGAATGTTTTTTACAGGCAGTGCACACTATTTCACATACCCTCACACATAAAAGGAAACACTTACCAATCTTGACGAGCTGCATCCACTGGACTCCCTGCGTGCCAATTGCCACCAGAGAAAATCCAATCGTAGCACCTACGATGCAATGGGTCCCCGATATCGGGAGTTTCAAGAATGATGCGATCAGCTGCCAAACAGCAGAACCTAGAAAAAAACCCAACCATATAGTATAAACAACAGTAACAATAATGTCATGCAGAAAATTCTTTGCCACATACCCACATTCTTTTACGAGCACTGCCTACGCTCCACATGCACAACAGAGATCTCCTCAAGAGAGTTTTGTTCCTGTTCTGTCTCTAAAAGCAGATACTAAGACAGCTTAACAGCAGCTTTGAATGCTGCATCTTATGACTTTTTATTACGAAAAACTTTTTACACTGCACAACAGTTTTGCCCTTTTTTTTTTTTTTTGAAGGCTTTTAGTATTTACAGCCTGTCCGATTAAATACACAAACTGCTCCCAGTCTGCATCAAGCTTAGAAAACCTCATTCTTGAGAGCTGGATCTGGAAGCCTCCAAGTGATCAGCATGAGGAGGCATTCACTGTTTCATTAATGAACTAGCCAAGCTCCTACATTCAGATGCTACCAGAGAAAGGCTCAAATTGTGGGGCAGGGAGTTTTTATGCCTCTTCTCAGTGCCGCGTGGCCATCCAGAGTCCTCGATAAGAAAAATGGACTGAGGAGGGAATAAGGACTCTCTCATCGCCTGCATTTGCAGCTCATTGTGGTACTGGAGCAATTCAGAACTGCAGAAAAGGCTTATCTTAGTCAAGGAGTAGCCAAAGATACCCTTGGTGTAAGGAAATAAGATCCCCTAACTAAGGGATGGTGGCTTATGGTCTGTAAAGTAAATGCGATGCCTGGTGTCCCAACAGATGTCCCAAGGAAGGACATTTGCCAAGAGTGCGGGGGGGGGGGAAAGCTCCAAGCACCAGAGAGGATGCCTTGTATTTATTTTCAGTCTTAGATCAGACCACAGCATGCAGCTCCATGCTCCAACTCATTTTCACATTGCAAGGGCCCAGGCTCCCTGCTCCTCTTGCAGTGGCACTAACCTCAGGACACCAAAACCTTTTTGGCAGTGACACAAGCTTTCTGTGGGTCTTGCCTAGTATTAGAGAATTGTTAGAAAGATCTTTTCTTCATTTTAAGACTTCATGGCCTTAAGACTAAATCTTGATGTGTTAAGAGGCCCCAATGGCAGCAATCAAACATGAGAGATCCTATGTTTTCTGGCTCGTGCCACCTCTCTTAACAGATCTGCAGCAGACACAGGTGACAAAGTAAGGTCGCTGAACATACGCTGTTATTCAAAATCTCTGCCTCCATCTTCAATTCCAACAGGAGAGGGTGGTTTGAAGGCATTGAAACGGAGCCACCTGCAAATGGTGATTTGTTGGCATCATATGCGGCTACGTTTGGAAGTCAACCAGTTTGTAAAACTGATCTCTGCTGGTGTACTATCCCAAAACAACTATTGCTATTGGAAATTCTAGATCAAACAAGGAACACCTGCTCTTCAATTTTTTGGCTTCTCTTCCCCTGTACTGAAATAAAAATAAATACACTTTGAAACCTTTGACATGAACTTAGAGACCAGCAAGTGGAAGTGAGGTGAAAGAGAAAACAGATGGCAACACCTGTAAAGAGCCAAATAAACAGTTAAGCCAGCCACATATATGTAATTACAAACTACTCACTTTAAAAAACAGGGAAAATGCTACCAAGCCACAGCTGCACTGCAAATGCATAGTGAGGGCTGGGGTTTTTTGTATTGAAAGGAATAGAGGGAGTGTGGCATTATTTCTTATTTAATCAACTTCACCTTGAAAACAAACAGGGGAGCAAGAAGGAAAGTGGTGGAGGACTGATGGGTGGTCTGAGAAGGATGACGTGTGGTCTAAAGAAGTTTAAGGAAGCACATTAAGGAACAGAAGAAAATTCAAATCAAGCCAGAGCAGGACTTTTTTCTGGGGTTTGCAATGCCTGAGCTACCTACATCAAAGCTTTAACTCCTCTGTAATGTAAGATGCATGTTCCCAATTTTTATCTTCGCAAAAGCGACCTGGGAAGCAGGAGGCTCACCAGAGCTGTCACACAGTCCCACACTCAGATCCTTTCCGCCTGCTGACACGGTGGCCGCGCACCCTATCCTCCCAGCTGCCACCTCCTCAGGAAAGGGGGCTGGCTGCGGCCAGCGCTGGCTCTCGGCTCAGGGCGCGTTTCGCGCTGCCCTGCTACTGACGGCACCGCATCCCCTCTCCGGAGGCCCCGGTGCTGCGTGCCAGCCGCCAGCCCCGTCGAGTGCCACCCCAACCCGTGAGACCAGGGCAGCACCTTGCTTTGTTAGCCCTGCTGGGACATCCTCTCTGTCGGTGGCATCTCCTTAGTCACACCAGCTGCTGACTGCAGCTCCCACCAGGACCACTAGAACACCCAGGCAATTCCTGACAATAATCTGACAATTAATTAACGCTAGGGCAGTACTACAATTTACTCCGAAGAGCAACAGTCCCTAACTTCCCAACTGCCTAACAAATAACATTTTAATACTCTACAAATTATTACAAAATGTCGTATTTAAAAATTTTAATGCCATTGCTCCCTGCCTCTCTCTCTCTTAGGAGAGAAGGTCGCCCTGAAAATCACCATCTGCTGTTTGCTGCAAGCATCAAAGGATCTCCCAGCAACATCTGGAAAGAGGATGCTGCGACTTTTGGTCTCTCCCAGACTGTTGACTCATTTAAGCCTCACTGAAATTCAGAAGCTAAATCCATTCTCAAAAACATGATCATGAGGCACGAGAGAACAGGGGAAGAAATGCAAAGCAAAAACAGAAAAAGGAAAAGAAAACATCCAAGAAGGCTCAGAGGGAACACAGAAAAAAATATCATACATACAGAGAAAAGCTGGAGATGGATTGGAGGGGGGAAAAAAAAACCTGAAATCTGCAGTTTGTAACTTGTGATTAATTCTGAGATTTAAAATGTGGAATTTCTTCTTAATGCCCTTAGTGGAGGAAGGGAATGCAACTGGTCATGAAGTTCACACAGGCTTATGTAAATACGCATGCAAATAAGTTGTTTTCTTTGAGCTTCTGGCCAGTTGCCTCCGCAGGGGGCATCTGAGACTTAAAACTTTGCCTGGCCAGGATCAAGATGCCATAAATAGACACAGAAAAGGAAAAGGACCCCCCCTTCAATGGGGACCATGAGCATCAAGAACATGAAGGTCAGAAGATGCAGGTCACTCACATTTCAGATGGTGTACGCTACTCCTGGGCATGCACCCGTGGGAAATGATGGAGCTATCTCAGGAAGCAGAAGGTCAAATGATGCAAGTGGAGTGGTACTAAGAAGCCACCCTACAGCTTGAGGGAAAGACCAGAAATCTACAGCTGACCTTGCAGGACATCAGGAAAGACGAACTGATGGGGCTGCCCAAGAGCATCTGATGTGGTTTAAGTTGGCAGCGTCACAGAGGGACCATTTGGGGAAGCGGTTTCTCACTAACCAGCCCCTCTTCCTCTTCGGCAGGGGAAGGTGGCCAACCTTCAGGAGGCTCAGCAGCAGCAAAAGCCCAAGGGAACCACCTTCCCACTCTCAAGCACACAAAGCCACCTCAGACAAGTCCAGAAACCAGCACTCAATGTCCATCTTAATCCATTAAAATTTAGAAAAAGCAAAATTTTCCTATTTCCCCGAAGATACGGGAAAATAACCACTTGTAGTAGACCTCTGCACAGATTCACCTACCTCACGTGCAGGTCCTGCTGGAAAACTGTGGGGAGGCTAGAAGGTGTAGGTGAAATAATATTTAGGTTAGGTTTAAGGAAGAAAATCCTTGAGTGGAGCATCCCTTTCAAACAGAGGACACTGCAACGCTCGTGCAAATCACGCTGCCCTGGCATGGGACGCCACAGACCTGCCAGACTGAAGAAGTGGTGGTGGGATGGGCAGGCTGGCCCCTTGCCTGGGCTGCCTCTCCCACAGTGAAAGGGTTTCCTTCCTGCTGTCTCCTGCTCTTTAAAAGCAGGTTTGCTATTGATCCTTGAGGGAGCTCTCCAAAAGCTCACAAAGGCTCTTGCATATAAACAAAGAGTAAATACCGTGGCTCAATGTTACTTACCTCAGAATATGCTATTTTTTCTAAATGGAGATTAATTTAACGGCAAACAAAAGCACGCAGAGCAGACTCTAAGGTATGCTGAACTGCTGTCGGTTTGAATCAGAAAAATTAAAAAGACCTTAAACGTGTGACCATCTATCTTTACTGCTCCTTTAGTTTTGCCATGAGGAAGGGTGAAGTGTATGATTTATTGCAATCACCCAGCTAGACAATCAGTTTAAGCAAATATGTTTGGATTTTCTGCAAATTTTTTAAAACTATTTAGGTAATTCCTTCTTGTATGAATTCATAGCAAACTGCTGTTTCTGTAGGATCTTCTATGCAGTCACAAATGCTATGCTTACATATTTTCCATGTAACACCATAAAAATCTCCAAAATAATTTCTTTTAGTACCCTAGGAATACATAGGTATGATCCATTATGCTAAACATTTTTTCTTCTATTAGTTAAGTGGCTGAAGTACTGAAAAATGTAAATTAGTAGAAGCATTTAAAAAACACAGGAGATTAAAAAAGGAATATAGGCCCCCACATTTACACAAAAAAAACCATGCAAGTCCAGAAGATCGGAAGACGTAATTAACAATATTCACAACGAACAAGACGACAAATACACAATGAATGTTACTTGGAATAGGAAAGTGTTACTTACCAACCATTGCACTCACTTCTCCTGCCATCAGCAGTGGGACAGTGTTGTTGTACAGGTTAACATCAATGATACCTTTCCGAATCGTTTCTCCTACTTTTGCTCCCAGTAATACTGAGCCAGTGGTCTCAAAAACTGAAGCCAAAATGCAAGCCTGGCGTAAAGTAACAACACCAGAGCCCACAGCTGTTCCGAAAGAATTGGCAACATCATTTGCACCAACCGAAAAGGCTAAAATAAAAGCAATGATAAAACCCACAATGACCATCCACAGGTACTCTTCCATTGCCATCTTCCCCCAAACCGTAGATTAGCTTCCCCTTCGCAAATAGTTAATAGTCAAGGCTGGAGGGCACCGTAACGGATTTGGAAAGCAGATTTCTTGTAAACAATGAGTTCTCTCTGGAAAGTGCCGGGTAGTGTTAGAATGTGAAGAAACTGCTAACTGCTGATTTTCAAACTACTATAAATACTGTTCATTTGGCTGCCTTTGGTCAGCAGTGAAACACATTCCATATTTTGCTCCCAAACTGGTACAACTGTGATGTTCTGTCCTGCAACAGTGAAAAAAGAGAAGAAAAAAAGAAAATTAAAAAAAAAAAAAGGGAATACTCAGCAGAGCCCATAACAATGCGCATTTTCAGAAGTAAACAGGCGATTTAAATCCACTAACAGGGTCCTACCTCAGCATGTGACTTGTTCTAATCATAAAGCAATTCAGAAAAGGTTAAAATCAGGTCACCTCCAAAGCAATATGTTTCTTGCATTATCACTGACAGAGAAAATCTTTTGAGCAATTTGAAAGGATTTAGAAAGGTTGGGAGTTTTGTTTGTTTTGAATTTACCAAGCAGTGTGGTAAGCCCTCTTTCTAGAAAGAGGATCCTTCTTGGGTCTTTGCAGCCAGTGAATATAGGACATGTAGAATATAGAGACCATACCATACAGCCTGATTCCCAGCTGATGTGTGTCACCTAACTCCACTGACCTCAGCAGAGCTCTCATATTCGATCAGCTACAGCCAGGGATGCACTCCTTTGAAAAACGATTTTATCTGTATGTTTGTCTAGGAAACGCCACTGAAAATACTCTGAAGAGTATTAATATTCACCTATTGTTGTCATCACATCCCATGCAGTAAGAATAAAATTTTCTTACAGTTTCTCAGTCACTGAAACAGCACAATAATTGCAATATTCCCATGTAACCCTGCAGACCTACGGAAGTCTACAAAAAAAAGTTCAATTAAAAAGTTGAGCTCCCTGCTCTTTCTTACAGATGGTTACCAGTTACTGACAGGTTTCTTATATTGAAATCATTGTTATAGATATCTTCTAGTATTTCTTTTGATGGTTTCAGTTTTATAATCACCTTTTGAACTACATCTTAATTAGTCCTTAATTGGTCTAATATGAAAAAAGAGTGAGCTCTTTCAAACCAAAAAATGAACAGAGAGAAAGGGACTTAAAAAAAAAAACCCTTCACCATCCAAAAGACTGCTAAGCAGAGTGATACGGCACACACTGACGGTTAAAAGCCAGAAACAAATTTGCCCAAACCATCTGCCTCTTCTGCTGGCTGCCGCCACGAAGACATCCCATGCCACCCTCTGCTTTCCTATCCATGTTGTTTGCCTCCAGAAAAGCGCCATTTTGGAGGTGGCAAGGGGTCAAATGAACATTTAGCAGCAAGTATCTGTCAGCCAACTCCACATGTTTTAAGAGGCATTTCAGGAGACCAGGGGATGTCAGTTGAAAAGCCCCAGGCCCACCTCCTGGTCTCTCTCAGTTTCCCCACAGTTGCTTCAGTCTCACACAATATACCCATATCCATAGTTTCAAGACCATGCTTAATTTGTTTTGATGAACCCAATGCCATGTAGGTCCTGTGGTAGTAAGGAGGAAGGGTCTCTGAAAGCTCTGAAATAATGGAAAAATTAAAAAATAAAAGGTATTTCACATATTCCTGAGACGCTAAATCCTGGAGAACAACCAACAGGAAAACACCACATCTGTACAAAAGTGTTTCCTAGAAAACCCTGAAGCTTATGTCAAGGATTGATGCTTTCTCTAAAGATACATATTCAGGAGAAAAGATGACCCTCTTTCTTTCTCCAGGCTCCAAACTGGCTGAAAAACTGTCACTCCAGTCTTTTCCAGACATAGAGCAGACATCAATCCTTGAATGCCTTACACTCTAAAATAACATCTCAGAAGGTCTTAATGGCTAAAAACATTTGTATGAGGATATTTATACTATGAGAGAACATGAGAAAATGAAGCACCCATGCATTTTTTAAGTTTAAAGACTTGTTGCCTTTTTATAATTAATGAGTACTCAGCCCATTGAGTGGAAAAGCACTTGACAGAGATAGAAAAGGCTAACAATATTTGGAAGAAACAATTAAGAGTCAGCACTTCATTGCCTGTGAAGGAATACAAAACTCCATTAAACTAATTTGTTACAAAATTTCTATTATGTACATCAGATTTTTGCTAGGAGATGAAGTGCTGGACTAGGGTCCTTCCTTGATCCTGGAGATTAATGCTTAAATTCTTCATCCTGCATGGATTTACACAGTACCTTTGCCAAGTTAGCCTTGGTGCCCCCATTTCCTCTTGTGAAAATGGGCAAAGCTGACTGAGATCCACACATGCATCCACAGACGCTGTGATTACATGAGACCCGTTTCCTTCAGACCCACAAGATGAAAGCACACCATTATTCCCAATAGAGATCTGTCTCTTCTCTCCACTTATCAACCAACCTACCAATTTACTGCAGTGACCCAATTTCTGGAACAAAGAGCAGGGGAATTGTGACATTCCCCCACCACAACAGAGTTCATGGGACAACGTTTGCCAAATCTGGCTCATCCAGCCACAGTCAGTTCCTGCAGCTTCCAAAATAAACCACTAAGTCACAAGGTTGCCTTTATTAGCTTCCCTAGGAGGGTTGGGGGGGGGAGAAGAACTCCAGATGGTCCCAAAGAAATTAAGACTTCAAGTGTGTGTATGTGTGCTCCTAAAACTCCTTGATAAGGCCAAAGAGTCTCCCAAAGTGTCGGTGGGGCTCTTGGCAAAGGGCTCAGAGATGCAGCTACATAATCTCCCTCCCTGTCAAATGGAATATATGGCCTTGGGAGAAAAGGATGTCTTTATTAAGAAGTCACCCCTCCTGTCATTTTATGCAAGGTGATGGTTCAAACAGAGATTCCTCCAAAACTTGGGAGGGTCGACTTGACGTTCACTGAGTTTGCACAAGTGACAGAGCATGGCAATGGCCAAGCCTTGTCTTTAACAAGATGAAAATCAAAAGGAAAAGAGGAAAGGGAGGAAATACACATTTAAAAATTAACATGCAGACAGCATTTGAACGGCTAGGTATCACTACTTTCAACCTTAAATAACTGTAAAAGATGTTAAACATTTAAAGAAAGAAACAGAAAGAAGAAAAAGAAGGGCACATCTCTGCTGAGAAAGTTTTCAGAAATGCAAAATATCCTACGAAGTAGGCCAGTGACTAAATACAGACTAAATCTTGTAGCATGCTTCTTTCTAGAGCCCAAAATACATCTGGCATGCTCAGACACGCTCAGCTATGCCCCTCATCACCTAATCTAACCCAAGAGCCTGCAGTATTTCATGTTGTTACTGGGACAAAAAAGAAACTGGAAAAATCGTACAGTAAGGGATGGCAGATCGTCTGCTCTCTGCATGACAGCTGGAAGTTACTAGCCTGTTTCTTTCCTGTGCTCATTTATATTTCAACGACACGTCTCTAGGCATGCCAAATGCAATTCCACCTGCCCCGCCAGATGTGAGGAAACCCTCCCCTTTACCTGCAGGACCGACACCGCCTCTCTACCAAGGCCTCCGCAGTTGGGTGCGCTATGCTACTGCAGCAGATCCGGTGGAAAAGTTCATTTTCCTATTTACGCTCTGGGTAACTCTTCCTGAACAAACCCAGCCTGCACCACAGCAGCTGTACCACCAACGCACCGCTGGGCAGAGGAGCTGTAGGACCTGAAGCTGGAGCGTGTATCTCTGATGGCTGTTAGAGCAAAGGGAAATGTGTAGAGATGAAATTTCAAGTTGTAAGAAGCTAATTCTGCGTTATGGCAAGATTTTTAGCTAATACAGTTTTCTTATGATCCATAATTAGAGTGCCATACTTGGGAGGTCTGAGCTGAAGCTTTTGACTGTTTAAGTGGACCTAGAAACTTACAGAACTTGCACCTCAGTGAGAAAAATTTGATTTTTGGAAATGCTAAGCACGTCCCTCTGCCTTGCTGGCAGATGATCCAGACACCCCCCTCGGACTTTATTTTGTTGCTAGCTAAACATCTTGTAAAAACTCTGTTAACACAAAGTGCTATTTCTTCCCAAAGGGAGAGATGACAACAAAACCTAGGTAAGGAAGCACCTTGATTCATGCAGAACGACAAGTGAATCCTCAGGAAAAAGTCAGGATCTCCTGGTAACCACAAGATCATTTTAGGACATGTTTATATACGGACATTGACTAAGACACCTCTTCTGGAAACTATTCATAGCACAATTCTAAGCCTAGACAAGTTTTTAGTGAAAAAATAATATGAAATTTGAAAAGCAAAGATGTCAGTTGTTTGGTTTATTTTGCCAAACAAATTGCTGCTAAAGAGAATGCAGATTCATCTAACAACAGGAACAAACAGTTAAATAAAAGCTCGGGACAAAGTTCAAAGTCTAGGGAAGCAATCACAGCGCATTACCCACCAGCAATGCAACTGTGTGACATAAAGGAAACAAACAGAGACCCCATAAACCTCCTTTAATCTTCTCTTCACAGAAAATTAGGGAAGAACATACTGCACTCGTGAAACGTTGCAAGGTATATAAATCATCTCACATGCAGCTCATACCATATACAAGCCATGCTGTATGCAGCTCTTCTGCTCTCAGAAGTTTCCCCACGCTGCAGCTGAAAACTTTCTCCTACTCCAGACAGGACAAAGACTCCGTGAGGTCCCAGTTTTAACTGTTTTGTTATTGCCCAAGTACAAGCAAAATCAAGAGACAGCAACTAGTGTAGCATTTCTCAAGGTAACTCTTGCAACCACTCCACTTTGCATTATGACAGGACAGACAGGGGAGGATGATTTTTTTTTCCCCCTGCAGTGTTGAAAACAGCAGACATTTCATGATAGACAGTGGCATTGAATTTGTACTGACAGGCAGGTTCACTTCCAGTTACCAGCGGCTGAAAAGTCTGTCTAAAATGCTTACCAGACAGCAGCTTCTAGGAGGTTATTCCATACCTCTCTAATTTCTGTGTGTTGTTCTTTACACAAAATCAACCTGCCAGGCTTCCCACCTATGTATATAAACTCATATCAGATCTGGCATTTTAGTCCATTGGTATTAAACACAGCACTGCGTAGAAACCAAGCCTGATTTATAACCAAAGCTACTAACTTCATTCACATCAACAGTCCTTATCATTTCCAGTTTGTGCTTGGGCCACAAGGCTCACAAATTATCTACTTTAAATTACTAAAACTACACTCATGATATGAAAGATGGTATTAATTCAAGTGGTTCAAGACTAAGAACATCCCTATATGGCTCTAAATTACATGCACAGGATTTGTCACAAGGCCAAACATGAGGCAAGTTTAATGCTCCAGTACACAAAAAACAGCGTCAACTTACTTTAAAAAATCAATTACCGCATCTGCAGAAGCAGTTCTTTCTATCAATCAGTTCCTATTTTAACACGTTTGCAATGTGTTTAGGCGTATACTTCACGCTACTACTTGATACGGAAACACACATGAAGTTGATAGCTTTCCAAGGACTCCCGTCCAGTTTAACATTGCAGAGAGGGACTGCCACCGCCAGCTCCCAAAAATTCCACAGGATGCTTCCTTTTCTTAGCCCCTATCAACCTCTGTTCCCACCACTGAAAGGTCAAAAATGCATATAAAATATTTAGCATGAGATTCTGTTGCTGAAAACATTCACTAAAAACAAAGAGAGCAGTCACATTTAAACAGTAATTCTACAAGCAAGGTAGGTAAAGTATCAACAAGTCCTTGTTGTGCACTTGCTAATAAATATCTTTTTCTCTAACTAAAGGACAATTTGATCCTTCAGTGACTGAACAAAGTCTTTCTAACAAGCAAGTGTTTTTTATGATTCAACACTAGAGATTTCTAAGACCCATTCAGAGAAAACAAGCATTCATGGTTATGGAAAATATGTTTTATAAAAGAAAACCATGCAGAGAAATCTTTCAACATTCACCCAGTCTCTAAAAGTTGTTTCAAAAGAAAAAGGAGCTAAGTTCTTCCAGCGACTCACCCTCCTGATTGTAAATACAGGCTGAAGTCTAAAATAGACATCCTATCATTCAGCACAGTCACATCTGAACATGCAAACTTCCAGAGGGTAGAAAGAGGGCTATAACTTACACCAGGCAGTCCGCGGATAAAATTCACTCTGGCACAGGACAGCACACAAGACAACACCGAGAAGCATCAATGCGAGTCCAGAGTCTTATTCAGTAGGTGAAAATCTGCCTCCTCTTAAGCAAAGAATTCTGCTGGGGGTGGGCACTGATAAAACACAACACTGCGTCACGACTGCACTAGTGAGACAAACCAATCCAATGAAGCTCATATTAAAAGCAACAAAATGTTCCCTTCCCCCCGGCTCCCCCCCCAGCATAGGCATCGACAAGAAAGGAAATCTCATTTTTGACCGCCAGCTGGGCATTTCGGTGCTACCAGGTAATCTCTGAGGAGCCCCAAGTCTCCTATGTGCCAGCACACTCCAACGCCTGCTCAATTCCAGTGCATGTGACGGCGGGGTACGCACATCCAACTCGGGAAAGATGTTGCGTGCTTGTTACTTTGTGCATGTCAGTAGAGGTCTCACAGGCTACGCAGACTGCAGAAAGTTAAAGATGTGCACGAGTTTTGACTGGATTGATGCCTAAGCAAGCAACTTCGCTTTCAGCAGTTCAACCTAAATTACCCAATCCAAATTCCTTCAACCACCTTCCTTTGAGTGGGAAACATTTTTGCGTGTATGTCAAGGCAAAAATAATGTTTGCCTAAAAGCACCCGGCTTAGCTTTATATAAAATACTTGCTTTAATATTATATACTGCAATTAAGCCACTTCATTCAGCAAAAAGGAATGTAAATCAAAACTGCATTGTCACAGTTTAAAAATCTAACAGACACAAATTTATTTGGACGTATTTCTGTTTTATAAATGAATGATGTTTTAAATTTAACTATTAGATTTTACTCCATTCTGAGTCACTCAAAGCCATGGCAATTTCAACACACCAAACTTAAATCGGTAAATTTTGTGCGTCCTGAACATTTGAGAACAAACCAATCATCGATTTAGATTTGTAAACACAGATTTGGAAACATAATTCTTACCTCATCTATTTTTTCAAGTTTGAATAAAGGATTTTTCTTAACAAGGAGGCAAAAGTTTTCTAAATTGGTTAAATTCAGCTGCAGATGATATTCAGGGATAATTTGGTAAATCTGAAAAGTGGTTTACATTTCTTCAGAAAACTCACATGGATTAGTAAGCCTACATCATTTTCTAAAAGAAATTAGGGCAGAACTCCAGCTAGAAAACTACAATGCAGAAATTACACTAAAAATCCCCAATAAAAAAAAGAATTATTAGTATCAGGCCACGATTCCTTGTAAGAAATGCTGACTCTCTATTTAAGGTCAATACCCAACTACTACCAAGTTTGCAGTACAGCTGCTAACTTTGTGCAAAGCTACGTCTCTAAAGTCTGGTTGCAACATCTTTTCTTTTACTTCTGTAACAGCTGGCAAACAGGCTTCCTAGTTTTACTAAAGTGCGAGAGGTTGATACCTTCACACTGGTTTTCCCTGATGTACAAAAGTAACATATTTTAACAAGAAGAATATTAACCTTCTTCTGCAGATCTAAACATATCTTAATACTTTCTTTTTTTTTACAAGTAGCATCAATCAATTCAAGTGAGAGCGATCACAATTGTAAATATGAAGTCATTCTGTATTTATAGGTCTGGGTTCCAAGGCTTTAAGGAAGTGAATAAACAAACACAGAAACTTTCTTGGAGCACTTATTTAACTTTATAAAGTAAAAAAAAGAACGCAAAATATTATTTCATGTTCTCTTTATAGCTGACAAGTTGTTGATGTCTGGCTCGGAAAAGCTCAAACTCAAATGGTTCAAGCGAGTGCTAAACCCACCCTAGTTCCACTTAAAGCACTATTCTCCTAGCCCAGAGTAACCACCACCAGCGTGCACATGCAGGTAAAAATACTGTCGAAAGGACACGTTATTTTGGAGGTATCTACATTGATTTCAAAATCCATAAGTTGCTGGCCCAACCTGTGGGAATCATCTCAGACCCAGGAGAACAACAGACTGGAACCACTGGAGTGCCGCTTCCCACGAGACAGCCTGACCACTACGGTGGTTTCTTGTTGACCTAAGCTTCAGAGCTCGGTCTACACACAAAGCAAAGGATATAATAAACAGCACAGGGAAAAGGAAATATCTTCAAAGTTTCTGTTCTGCTTAATCAGCATTGCGGACCTCAGGCATGGGAAAATGCAAGCCAAGATAGGCTGACCATTAAAAAGAGTTACAATTTGGGATACCACTAAAGAAGCAGCCAAAGGAAAATTTGTACAACCACAAAATAAATGATGAGGATTGGCTTTTGGCAATGGCAGCACCAGTTTGGTTCCCATCAAATCAAATATTTGTAGAAATTATAAATATTATATATTACAATAGATATAAAATGTATTACATTAAATATATTAAAATATATATCACATATGTATTACAATATATATAAACTATATATTGTGTATCTATAATATCAAATTTTTTTTTTTCATTGTAATTTATTCTGGTAAATCCATAATGGAGAGATTCCTATTGAATTCACCAAAACCACGCCAGGCAGACTTACATTCTGGTTTAAATAATGTAATGGGACATGCCAATTTAAAGAATTAATTTTATGCCCCCTTTGGCTTGCATTTCTGCATCAGCTATTTTCTGAAAGATGCCCAGTTTCTCATTTACCAGTAACCACTAAAACAACATTAATTTGCAACTTCATGCGACTTTTATATCAAATGTAACTGGCCTTTTTGCCATTCAGATGGGAAGGCTACATATTTAAGTGATTATACTTATTTAAAAATAAATACTTTTTGAGTATAAAATAATGGGGGATGATTATCATTTTCTACTATAAAACCCCATAAGAATTAGAACCTGAATACCTGTAAGCTGCATTTGGTCAGAAACAGAAATACAATAAAAATATCCAAAAGCTGCAGGATGTTGTTCAAGTTATTTTGTGCCAACTTAAATACGGTTACTGACCAGCAATGCAAGCTTTTGGGCTTTCACATACCTGCTGGTACTCTAAAATTGGGAGCCATAAGCAGCTGGAACTGGGGACTTTTTGTTTCCTTTATCAGTACTGTGCCCCTGACCCAGCCTGGGAACACTTGTTTCCTCTCAATCTACAAACAATGAAAATAAAATTAATGAGGAGGAATGAAAATGGGTGGCAGATGACTGCACAGGTATCACACAGTATCTCCATGAAATCCAGCTCTTGCAATACTCTTCTTTCTGGTTTCAAAGGGGGACTTGAAGCAGGACACCACATGCTGATCATTACCTGGAAATCAGCCCTGAGGTCCTTGAGGCTAATGGAGATACAGCACAGCTCTACTGAACACAGCACTGGTAGAGTGCTTCAGTAGCTCCGTTGAGCCTAAAGAATACTAGCAAAACTCTGAATATCTGCTCTGCAGATAGCTTCAAACACAGTTCAACCTGGAAAGAGCCAGCTCCAACCAATAAAAGCACATCTGCTCTTGCATATTGGGTAGCAAGCTCCAACACATTCTGTTATCTGCCAGGACAATACTGGACTAGAAAGAGATGCATCCATGTTTCACTGCAAGAAAAAGCATCTCAGCGACTCTCTAGAAAGTCTAATGTGGTAGACATAAAAATTAAGAAGTCACTTGGCATTCAGGGATGGAGCGACTCCTCTGCTCTGAGGAAGCAGCAAACCATTTGGATAGGCTTTCTTGATGGCTCTGAACCGTGTCACACTGTTGTCCAAACCTCTTTTTCCAGCAAGCCCCCAGGCTCTCAAAGAGGACATCCCACCTCAGCTAGGAGACTCCCACTCTCAATGGCTGAGGCGAGTTGACTGTGCTTGCACAGGCATGCAGTGAGAGTGCCATGTTGCAGAGCGTGACTCCACTTGAGATCACACTTGCCTACTGGGCAAGCAAGCCCTGGGAAAATGAGAAGGAGGAACCCATACTGGGACTGCCGGAGGCCAAGGCTGGCACAGAGGATGACTCAGGCTCTGGGTGCTGTGTGGCCTGGGAGAGCTAGGTTGGCTCCAACCCCTGTCACAGCCCAAGCCCACGCCGAGCCACGAGGGGTTCAAAGGCAGCAAACCCATCCTGAAGGAGCAAGGCTTCGGCCAGTGCTGATTCAAGCACTGAGCCAGTTAATGCCGGAACCAGACTCGTATCGCCCGTGACTCTGGCCAATTCACTGGAGACTGAGCATACTATATCCATCCTAAGCCCAAGGAAAGGGGTGAACTGCTACTCTGAGCCCCCCTGAGCTTAATCCATCATTTCCCATTTCCCCTCCCCAGCCCTATATCTGAAGAAAGCAATCAGCATGGGCAACGTACGTCTACAAGCCCTGGCTACTGCTGACAACTCAAGAAGCACTATCCTGAATTACTAACAGATCTATACTGATTTTACACAGAACATAAAAACTGCCCATGAAACACTCCCATGGCAATCCAAAAATACACATTTCGCAAATTCAGAGGCTTATGCAAAGATCCCTTTGATAAAAAGCCAGAGTGTGGTTGCCAAAAGTCAACAACGTGAATTTTTCAGATAAAGGAAACCTGACACCTCAAGCCCCGGACGGCCTGCCATTTCCATTTCGGTTTGGGTTTCAGAGAATAACCGCTGTGGAGTCTTTTCCCATTGAGCCAGAAAGATGGCTGGGGCTCCCCTGAGTCCAGCAACCCTCTCTCTTCAAAGGGAGATGGAGTGAATGAGTAGCTGTGAACACGCCAAACCACACTGGCTGGCTCTCACTGACAACCTCCAGAATCAGTGCGGACAATAGGACAGAACACTGCTGAAATGAGCTAGCTAAATGCCAAAAGCAAGGACCAGCGGTATAATCAAAGGAAGGAGGGACGACGACACTCAGAGGTGCTGGCTGCTGTTATGGGAGTAGGTGGAAGTAGATGAGGCCAATATATTGCGGCAATGGAAATTCTGCTCTTTTTTTCTACGAGCATTGCAGTAATAAAGATATAAAGGTGGAAACAGCAACGAAAGCTGTGACCTTGGCTTCATTTCATAGGAACAGCAGCCAAATGTTATACCAGGAAGCTCGTGACCATGCATAATACTGTGTGAAGACCATGCAAAGTCCAATAGCTGCTGATCTCTGCTCTTCAGAGTCCATGTAATGGTCCACATTTATCTCCTGTAGCCTTTGCTGCTAGAGACGTGAGGAGCATGATGGTGAAACAAAAACCTTGAGTTCCACCAACAAGGCAGATTTAGCGTGCCAGCTGCTTCACCGTAGGTCGACGATGCTGCTAGAGCAAATAGGTGGCAAACAGACTTGTCACACTGGCTAGCAATTAAATCGTCATCAATGCAACACACCAAAGACTGTGCCACGGTCGGGTACTTGGCTCAGCAGATACCTCCAAGGCGACTTACTAAGGGCATGTGGTCCTGTGAAGTAGGTCAAGAAAAGGTAGGCTTTATCCTCCATCTACAAAGGAAAATGTTGCTCTCCAGTGCTTCTTGAGTGCAAGAATTAACGCTGAAAATCATAGGAAAAGTGGACCTACAAAGCAACTTAATATAGTGGCTTGGTCAGGGATCTCACGATCAAGAACTCTCCCTCAGATGAGTTACTGCTCATAGAGGGATGGCTCCATGTTTAATCTGGGCTTTTCCTAGCCTGGGAGCAAACCCTGGTAACATTAGCATTTGTGCTTCAGCAGTCCAGTGCCTACATCCAGGTGGACCCAAAGAGTCTTCCTAAAGGTACAGGCAGGATAACGGGACACACGCTGCCTCCAGTGAACTGACAGCGTACTCGTCTGTGGCAAGAGCTGCAGTTAGCATTTCTCTGCTTGCTGACACAGAAGCTATAAAGAGAAGAGAAAGCCATTAAGGTAGCAAAAGACACTTCTTTGAGTACATGGCACCAGCAAACAGTGCCAGTGGCTAGTGTGCCTCCTCCTTTAAAATAGGTGTTTATAGATAAGCTGTGCTTATGATAGTGATGCATTACAGCACCCTAACAGTCACCCAGAGGAAGAAAGATCGCATGGATGCTGCTGAGAGGTCAGGAATTGCACACGGGATTCCACAAGTAACCCTCCCTCTTCCCTGCCTTTCTGGAGAAGGGTGAGAATCAGAGCTAGCTGTGCCAGGACCTTGCTATGCCCACCATGGTTTGAACGGGGACTTCTCTAGACCTATGCATTTCCCTTGGAGAAAATGACCTACCCAACAACAGGAATGGCACGGTGCTGACACAGACCTCTCTGCTCCATACAAGCATTGAGAGAAGAGATACATCACTCCAAGGCAGGGTGCAAATTCCCAGAGAGCTGAAGTATCAGAAAAAAAAAAAATCAAGCAGAAAAGGAGAAAAGAACCTAAAAAAAAAAGAAAAATTAAGTCTACGCCAGCCGGACATGACAACCACACCACATGAAGAGAGTCTTCTGGAGTATGGAAGCATATGTGAAGCACATTTCTTGCAAGACCTGGAAGGGACTGCAGTCTACCTCTGTTGTACTGATAAGGAAAAATCACTCACTGTTATCCATAAAACAAGTGAGCAAGTGGATCATCATGTGAAGAACACTGCATACTCAGGAAAAAAGTACATTAAATGTTTTTGCTTTTAAAGAAGTAAACAAGGAATCTATAATTAACAAACAACTGGTTGTTTCTGGTCACTGAGACCTTCACAAGTTATAGAAGTCGTTTCCTCTTCCACCTCTTCTACACATGAATTAAAAAGGGACAATTATGCCATTTTTTCAACTGTCAATCAGTTCCTCAGCCTTGAATTCATCAGGTATTGAATTAAATCAAACTAATAAAACAATGCCAAGAAAACAGTTGCTCTGAAACAGGGGAATACATTGCTCCCAAAATGGGTTTAATATTTCAATCAACACTGTCTCCAAGTGTTTAACCAATTATCTCCTGAAATTTAACTTTGTTTTCTTTAAAATTTCAGCACACATGAACAGCTTTGAATCACTTCATTTAGTACAAATAACTAAACAGATTACAACAAATTTGGGCTATATTACAAGTTTGCTTCTTTAAAAATCCAAAGTACCAGGGTTTTAAAATAAACATAATCCTTTCCAGTTTTACAAACTTCTCAACAACGCAAAAAGTATTTTCCATTCTCCAAAGTAATCCAGAACATAGACCATATTGTTCACTAACGTGTATTCGGTCTGGGATACACTGGTGTCACTAACCTAACATGAAATCCAGGTGTGCAGAAGACCATTCTGTATCTACTTTCAAACACAATCATCAGTTACTGACAAATATATTTAAAATACAAAAAAAATTATGAACTGACCCACTGGCTACTCTACTAATCCTGGGATTTTATTTCGCCTGGGATTCTCTACAGTTTATTCAGAAAACACAAAGTAATTGCACAAACTCAGAGGCACAGTTCTCCACCAAGAAAGTCTTCCACAAGAACATCCAAAACCCACACCAAGAGTGCCTCACGAGCTGATCTAAAGAACGCAAGTACCATGAAAGGAGTAATGCTGGAAGAAACACTAGGTGAATGTAGAGGCAGAAGCAATACAAAGAAACAGAAATGTGCAGATTTACTTGTTCCAGTCAACAACAGTAACTGAAGTTTATTGATTTCAGTTTCAGCAGCTAAAAATCCATGAAAACATTTTTAAATGATACAGACAATACTATCCCATATTCAAATTTCTATCAAAGTAATAATATAGGCTAGAGTTTTCTCACAGTCATTGTGATTTACTTATCAATTAGTACAATAAAACCTATTTTAAAATATAAATATTACTAAGTGCAAATAGTTTTTGTATCCAATTGTAATTTAGCTGTTCAATTATACGGAAATATCTAAGTAAAGAGACTGAAAAAATATAACTGTTAGCTACAAAAATAGCTGGACACATTCTCAGCCACTGTCTCTCAGCTGTTCCCTTTATATCCACTGTAAAACTGTTTCCAACACACTAATCACATCTATTTGGAAGAAACTAAAATTATATGATTTCAAACTATTTTCATTAGAAAAACAGTCCTTCAACAACTGCTTTTACTCTTCCACCTAATTATATACTCTTAAAGGCCAAATACTCAGCCAGTATGCAAAAATAACCATAGCCTTTTATTAAGGATAAAACACCAGATAAAAGTTCATAAGAAAAACAAAGATGCTCTTTGCCCCTACCAGTAACACTGTCCAATATAGGAAATTATATTTAATTTTTAAATTTTAAATACATATATGTCAAAGTCTTAGCAACTCCATACCACAGACTTACTACAATTAAGTCTGTTCACAGCACTGTAACTTGCTGGACTGCATGGCTAGTATTTCCTTGGAGATACTTCACGTAACAGCCAAGATGGTCAAAAAACTACCTTTCTAAAAAGCTCTCCCCCAACTCAATACTAAGTAATCTGCACTTAAATCCCCACAGCCCTGCCAAGAAATCTTACTTATCTGGAATATTTTCGTGACCAACAGTCAAATAAAAAAGATTGAACTGAATAATATTTCATTCTGTCATCTATTTAAGGACAGCGTAAGAATAATACATTATAAGGTTACTCAAATCAGAGGGCTAGCACCATCTTTTTTTTTCTTTTACCTACGCACCTGTCACGCTTTTTGTGCAAAGTCTGTTTATTACGTGCAAGCAAAACCCCTGATTTCCTCTTTCATAACGGTCATAGTCTGATCTTTTCCATACTCAGTGTATGTTTCTACAAAAAACCAAAACTGATTTCAAGTACAAAGCAGCAGCTACCTAATCAACAAAGAAAAACTACAGTGATGTTCTGCTCTTCCTAAAACAAGCTTGAAGCCATGATTATATTAAAGACACAGATGTGAGGGGATTATTCAACTTCCAAACAGATAATGCAAACAAAGTATTACAATCCAGGGGTGCAGGTAAATGAATAAGCAAGCAAACTACGTGATGTTTGTGCAGCGTCCTCTCAAATCCTGCAATCCCTTCTAGAAAGTCTGGGTCTACATCTCCCTCTTCTTTACTCATGTTCTTCACGCATGGCTTGGTCTCAGAAACTTTCCATGCCTGTAACGGAAACTTGAGCCAACTTCTTAAATGTATGATTTCTTCATCTCCACTCATCATCCACTTCTGTTTCTGAGAAGCTCCTCATCATGACACCTGTATCTCAAGAAGCAAAACAGGAAACATCACAGGGATGAAGCAAGGAAAGATGAATAATAATATGCCTCTGTGTCTTTAATAAAATCCCAACTCTCATTCAAGTTCCTCTTAGGAAATAAGAGTTCCTTTCACAAAAGCAAAGTTTTGCCAAACTAGGTATGTAAACATTGCGTGCCAAAACAGGGGTAACCAATGAAATCTCCCAATCTGCACCTCCGTTCCTGACATGACAAGCAGGAGAAATCCTGTACCGGCTAGCCTTACATACCGTGGAAAACATCACCGGGTGCCAAGCTTGCAGAACTAGTCTGCAGCACCCGGCTCAAGTAAAAGAAACCACTGACCCATCTACTAACTTACCCACTACTGAAAACAATGTAAGTTATCTTTACCCAGGACCCCTTTGTCCAAGTAAGCAGAGCTCTAACCTACAACTGAGATGAAAAACAAAGCTGTAAGCCTCTCCTCTACTTTCCCCACTGCTCCCTAATCTACGCAACTTCCACAGTACGCTTGTTTTCACACACTTATCAGGTATTGGAGGAGATGCTTCCTCGGCATTACAGCAGTTTAACTATAAGGTGATCAAGGCCTAAGGTATTTTCAGTGTACCTTCGTACACCTTTGGTACACCAAAATCATGTCAAAATCCAGTGTACCTTTGTACACCTTTGTACACCAAAATCATGTCAAAGTTTGGGGCTGAGGTGGAGGGCACTTGCCTATCTGTTTCTGCCACCCAAAACTTGGGATCAAGCGGGCCCAAAGCCAACATCAGCACTGTTCAGAGCCTGACAACAAAAAGGCAGAAGGATGACTCATGCGTAAAATGGAGACACAGCCATCTTGCGCCCAAACAAGCAGCCCAAACCATTTACCTGCCTCACAATTCTGCCCGAACACTGAACAAGGGGGTGCAGGAGAAACGATTTCTGCAGCCTCCCCAGCTGTGAAGCCCTCAGGGCAGATAAGCAGGCACCAAAACCATTCTGCCAGCCAGCTCTCAGTGAGACAGAAGCACGAAAGCAATTTAATCTCTCCCTTTCAGGGCTAAGGCCATTTTTAAATAACCATTAGCACCAAAATCTCTTCCTAGCAGAGGCAGAGCAGATCCTACCTCTTATCAGCTACCATCTCAAATTCTCAGAATTCCACCTCCCATATGAAATCCTCCTTTCTTCTGCAAAAGCACTCGACCGCAGCATGCTCCATACACGGGGCACACTTTGCTCAGAAAGATAGCACGTCTTTCGCCAATTGCTCCAAGTGAAACGACGGGTCTTTTCAGCTCTCTTACACTAGAAAGAAGGGGCAGCTGCAGGGACAGAGTCCCATCCAAACACAAAAAGTCTTGGCTTTGATTCTTGCACAATGCAGTAGAGAAGATAACTGAGCCTTGGACGGTCAAAGCAAGAAACCCTCTGACAACACTCTGGGTGTTGCAGAAACAATAGCTGTTAGGTAACCGGACAGAAATGTATTTGTTATGCAGGGATTATATGTCAAAGAAAAATACATATTTCCTCAATTCTGAACTCTTGAAGAAGTCCTTACCCTCAAAAGGGCTTAGGAGGCAAACAGTCCTGAAAGCCTCCGCCTCAGTGATCATGCCTGCTATTGAGAAATTGCCTAACTGGGAAAGGCAACTATCACAGATTTCCAGAGCTTGCAGAATACAAAAGTCAAGGCAGCCACACATGTCCCGTCAGCAGGACAGCCAGAACATGTCCGCATACAGTCCAGTTATTTTATACCACAGTGATCCTTATTGTTTTACCATGATGATCACTGCATACAAAAAACAGAAACCACAATTTCCCTGTTCCATAGTCACCGTAACTCCATATTCTTTCTGAGCATCAGAAATTAACTGTGGACAAGTAATTCAATTTATTATTGAATACCTCACTCGTTAATCTGATGTCTATACTCTGCATATGCACCACACAGATTAAAAGACATCCAGGCTGCTCACTGGTGCATGCAGAAAGAGAACTGCAGAAAAAGATTAGTAATTGTCAAAAAGATCTGACGCTGGCTGTCACCTCAAACAACGGAGGAATCTTCAGTCTTCTTCTGGAGAGACAACTTACTGGCAGGCTGGTATTCTAACTTTGATCTTCACAGCAGCCAACATCATCAGAAGAATTTTGTAGCTCAGTAACAAAACACAGAAACCTCCCGGACTGCTAACGCAATTACAGTATTTTGGCAAGGAAGTCTTCCCCTTACACCTTGGGGAAAGTCTTAAGATTAAACGGTGCATGTTCTAAAGGCACACGTGCCTCAATTATTTGGTGTAACTGTTCATGCACCCAATTGCTTTGAGAGAAAATGTACTGCACAGCAACTTGCTTGGAAGACTGATATTTTTCCTCATTTCCCAAGGAAACAACAGCTACATAACCACACCGACTGTCCCAGGCACAGAAATGTAAAGTGTAAGACCAGTTTCGGCCTAATCTGATGGAAAAGGATACAGATTTCAAAGGTGCTCAATTCCTACAACAGGCTTGTGTAATAAGTAACTGACACAGCCCCCTGAGCAATGTGCCTGGTTCACAAACATAACGGAGACATCACGTTTTGATTAAATATACCCAAGAACTATGAGGCAGTGAGAGGCTGCTCAGGCACTGTGCTGTTGGGAAAATCAGGGACGCTAACGGTACTGCTGTGTAACGGAAAGAAAGACGGAAGGATGTTTAAGGCATCACAGTGCCACCAAAACTGAGAAAGCTGCAGGAAACTCTCAACTTCACTAGTTCAGCTTCTCACAGAGCTACTTTTTAATCTACAGAGTAATACAGCGATGCCTTGTGTGCCCACCACAGCTTCCATCTTTATGCAGGCTGCTGCTGATGTTTTGCGAGGCACTTCTCAGGATGCATTAAAGGCACTTGGCCAACAGTTGTCCTCTTTCACCCATGAGAAACTGGAAAAGTGGACATACACTGCAGTACAGGTGGCCTCAGAAAACCCTAAAAAAATAATAATAATAAATGCTTCTCAAACCCTTTCGACAAGATCCTACCCAGTCAGGGTAAGATAAGCGCTGCCACGACAGGTGAGATTGCTGGTCCATCTGTTTGAGAATCCTGCTTCCTGTGATCAGGAACAGATGCTTCAGAAGGTGGAACAGCTCAGGTAGCAAACAATGATGTAATTCACCCAAAGGGGAAATTCCTTCCTGACCTCATCAGTAAGCATGAAGGTTTATATGCTTAATTTATTTTTAATCCTATTTACTGCAACTCTGGACATTGTCATTCTATATATAAATGTCCAGGTCTGCTTGGAATCCGACTACACTTTTGGCCTCGGTAATATCACATGGTATAGTTATGCCAGGTTTCAAACGTACTGATTTTCAATTTAATTTAAACACCCCTTTGTTCTTGCACTATGGGAACCGGCACAGCTATCAACCACCTCTCTTCCCCTTCTGAAGGCTCCAGCTCCAGCCATAAACTCCCATGCCAGACTGCACTCTTGTTACAGAGCGAGAACATAATCTGGCGGCCTTTAAGGCAACAACTTAGCAACTTCTATAGTTATCCAGCAATACTTCCATAATCTAAATTTCTGGGATCTGCTGGAAGCTGGCAGCTCCACCAGAATCTCACCAGACCCTACCCTCTTCTAGACCTTGTAAGCTCACTTTTCTGATGTTTTCCACTCCAGACCTACCACCCTTATAAGCAAACTGGTTTGCCCTGTGTTGTGCTCTTTGAACCCCCCCTGAGACTCTGACAAATTTAGTTATAAAAGAACAGACAAGAAGCATACCATGCTGTGCTTTTCAAGGTTACACAGGAACCTCTCCCTCTGAGCAAAGAATTCCCCTCCCATCTCCATGAGTGAATAAAGAGCAGTGTCCAACCAAGCAAAACCAATCCCATTTTGCTCTTGGCTTATGTCCCTGTGGGCTGCAGGTTCCTCTGTGCAGTAACTTTAGCGTATGTTGTTACTTGTGGATGAGCTCATGACTTATTCATCATGATGATTATGCCAAGTATTTACTAAAATGCCAGTGCAATTAGTCACTGCTGTTCCTGCTCACACAATGCTTGCAAGAGGCATCAAGATATAAAGCCACATCTTCATGCGACATAAGTTTGGTGAAAAAAAAATATAATGACGTATGCAAGCAACAAACACAGAAGGGAGACTCTTAAAGCAAACCTGAGGTTCTGGATCCTCTTGTCTCCCCAAAACATAGTCCTGCTTTCAGTAACTATTTGGGCTGCATTTTCTTCTCCAAGCCTCTGGAGCTAAAACTTTGGACGCCAGGCCACAGGTTCTTAATCCCAAAGTCTTTTGGAGAGAAAGACTAGGTCTGGCTGTTAAGTCATGGGAAGATGACCCTCCACGGAGATGACAGAATTTTTACAGCATCTGTAAGAAATACCACATAGCCATCACTGTTTTACCGCAAGTGTTTTGATTACGGGCTTGGAACTAGTGAATTATGGCAAGAGAACACTTCTTCACCTCAACCAAAGCGAAAATTATACCATTTCATCCCTCTTTGGAAGGATCTTCAGGCAAGAGAACCAGTCAAGAGAAAACTCCCGTCCCAGCCTATGGTCCATAAACAATGGAGCTCTTTAATGATCAAAATAACAGAACTGGTAGTAGGCACCACTTTGCGAACTGTTAGTTCATTAAGCAATACAACCACGTGCAATTTTTTTCTCTATTTGAGTATCACATACTGACTAGAGCCAATAAAATCACAGGTCTCACAATCGCAGTTAAATTGTCCCATTGCGTACTTCTCAGTGACCTCCCCATGCTGTGTAATAGTTATGTAGCAGTCTTAGAAACCCTGTTCCAGAGAGACAATCTCACTACTTTCTTTCTATGTGGCCATAAACGCTTTCCTGTTCTTCTGTCTCACATGAGTGAAGACGACATCCTGAACCGAGTACTTCTACAATGCTCTTAGGCAATGTTCAAACAGCGGTCCAAGCCACAAGTTTCAGAGTACTGCCATGCCACCATCTCCAGGACCTCTGATCAGCCATCGAGTGGTTTGCCTTTGGCATTTCAGCATTTGCTGAGGTTAAAAGAGAAAACAGTAATGATACAGAACAATTCTCCCACCAGCAGTGGCAAAAGTAATCTTGGAGGCCTTGAGTGTAACACTTTCACCGCTTCTGGGTCCTTACTGAAGTCAAAAAGATGTGATATTTTCTGTTTGTCACACAGAAAAACAGAGTTTGGGTAAGGAAATCTTTTAACAGACTCAACAAAGGTATTTTGGGCTGAGAGAATTCTCAATTTGTTGTGCTAAAATTAGCTTTAAATAAATGTGCAATACAAGCAGCACATACTTCGCCTAAGAAAAAAAATCTGCTGGCCACTTACAGATTATGTGAACTCAGTTATTTAGTTGAGCTAAGAACATCAATTATTCCAAGCCTTATCTAACTGTAGATTTGGATCTATTCAGCAATGGCACTGCCACGTACCAAAATAAACAACGAGCCACAGCTTGCCATCAAAGTGAGGGAAAGTTCCTACAAACATCGGCTGCTGCCATTTAACAAAATGGTCATGAAGAAAAGAGGTAAGATTGAAAAAGCCCGTGCCTCTGCCTTTACTCTTCCAAACTTCCCTCTGAAAAGAAAAAGCCAGTCTTCTGTCAGTCCACCCTTCCTTCCATATTACAGTATACACAAATTGGATGCCTTCAACTGTCACTCCCTGATGCCCACCAACCAAAGCTATGTAGATGATATTCTTACTTTTTTCCCCTTCAAGCTTTTCATCAATCAGCAAAAGGGTTCCCTAAGTTCTGCTCGGTTTTTACAACCGGTGTCACAGAAGCTGGTTCTAATATTGCTCATGGGAGCGTACACCATGATCTGAGCAACAGCAAAACAGAGTTGTTCAAACATACCAAGTACTTTGTGCTGGGTAAAGTTCACAGCAGCTGTTCGAGTCCCAGAAAGACATCTGAGAGAAGTGCCATAAATAACAAGATCACATGGAGTCTCCCGTTGCACAACCAACATACATCACTCCTGCTGAGGAATTTATGCTTCACACCCTATGCTGTCAGTCAAGAGTGTATTACAAACTACGTTTACAGGATGATCCAGAGGATATTTTGGAAAGTAATACAGCTCTCCTGCCAGCCGAGTCTTTTCAAAATACTCGTTCTATTCCATTACAAAAAAGACAAATGTTTCTGTTATCTTGTCCAAATCACGGTCTTTCTCAGGAACAAGCTATACATCCATGCATGCCTGTCATACACCACGGATATCTAAAACCAGTTCCAGCAAGTCTGACAGCCTGATGGAAACTGAGGGGGACTACTCCTTCGCAGGCTCAGGATCTAAGCTTTTCCTCAGGTTTGCAAACGTAAGGCATTTTCTCACACTCCAATTTCAGCAAATCCCTAATCTGAGCAGCCCCTTTTCAGGATTCTTAATTCATTTTACTATTAGATTAAAATTAAAGCCAGTTCTCCTAAAACTTCTCATTCCTAGGCCTCTGCAAGGGGAGAATCACTTTTCAAAGCTAGAATTCACAAAGAAGATACATAGCTGTTTCATAAAAATGAGATTTTTTTGTTTTTCTGGAGTTTTGCCACAAATTGCCTTCGAGGGTTTGGTTCAGAAATTCCAAATTCAGTTTATTGTTTTTTACTCACAGAGAACTAATTCCTTTTAGCAATTCTGTTAATCTTGGAGTTTGAAGTTATTTTTATTAAACTAACGCCCAGAGTTTAGATATTCCATTAAAAGATCAGGAATTATTTTTACTAAAGTAACACCCAAAGCTTAGACATTCCTTGCAAAAATCAGGCGAAGCACCTTCATTCTTAAAAATGTTCTTAGGCTTTTTCTTGTAAACACAGATTTCAGGGAGACAGCTGAGCACTGAGCCTTTTTTTATCAGAGCGGGAAAAAAAGTTATTAAGGCAGGAGTTTTCCTGCCTAAAAAATCCTGAGCCTTTTGCTCTTAACATGACGTGTTTTGTCCCTCCTCCTTTCTTGCCTTCTGTTGTGGAAGAAGTAGCACCAATTTCCACTCCCCGACATCAGACGTCTCACAAGACATTTGCGCTGGCTTTGGGGTGTTCTGCGCACTGTCAGTATCTCCGGTCATACTCAGTATCTGTCCCTGAGCCAGCAGGGAGTCCCGCCAACACCAATTCCTGATGGAGCTTGTCAGACTACAAGAAACTTGTTCTAGACCTGTAACTCTTATGCCACAACAGAAAAGGGGCTGCAAAGTAAAGGCTCTTACCTCCATTCTCAGGGGCCTGAGGCACTGAAACCTTCTGCTCTTCAGTGGCAGCCCTGTCTCGAGGACAAGATCAAATGCTGCTTTTTGCTTGAGTGACTACGTTAATAAACTAGGTGACATCACCCAGGTTCCTTACCATGACTAAACACGGTTTAAGTGTTTGGAGGGGAAAGCGAACGCCGCTTATCACTCCTTCTGATTCACAGCGTAAGCAACCACGACTGAAGACTGCACTTTGCCAGCAAGGCTCCTCCAAACGCGATCGCTCTTCAAGCGTAACAGGCCAAAGACATCATGGAGTTAATAACATGTTTTCCAACAAGGCGCTTCTTCCCTATTGAAGCAGGCATGTAGCAACAATTTCCAATCTCTTTAATGTAGAAATTAGGGCTAGGGCAAAATCTTTTCAATTCCTCCGAAAGAGAGGTTAAGTTGCAACATACCCACCTTTCTCTCTGCAGCGTGTATAATTTCAGCTTGCTCAATAGCAGCGGCACTCCTGAGTTCAGGAGGACTTTAAAAGGAGCTATTATGCTCACGGAAGTAAACTAAGTGAATAAAGTGCCCAGGCAACAGGGAGACATTCCAGAGCCCTGTGCTGTCACCTGGCTTTTGGCCAATGCGTCTTAATTATATACACAAAACGCAAATCACAGAAAGATTCAACATAGGTTAGAACATTCTCAATGAATAATTTTGCACTGCGCTGAAGACGCTTCCCCGCAAATCGTCCTCGGATGCAGGCCACTAGGGTCTTCTCCCTATTTTCAGAGCTTCTGCTGACATCAACAGTGTGAGTGGTACAGCAACGGCTTCCTCTGCGGGTCTTCTCAATGGATCAGGCAGCTTTGGAAGGGGAGTTCGCGAGCAAGTTTAGCACCCCCTGAGCGTCACGCTGCTGAAATTCGTAACTCTTTGGCTGTAAGGCACCACAGCAGCTGCTACAGGCTACGTTCTCATCTCGGCTCGGCTGGCACATGCCAGTTCATACTATCCCGGCATGTAACACTGGACTGAAACTCAAAATGCTCATGGCACGGGGTAAGACGTTTTCACTACAGGGCCCACCGAGTTGACAAAGTCTTCAGCTTTAAGCACGGTCACGCTCACAGCTCAGAAACATTTAGGACCCTCTTGAGCCTTGTCACAGAATTAATAAAGCTCTAACTGAAAAGCTTTGACCTTCTGTGCAGCGCTGAATATAAAACCTAGCCTACCACATTTTAGTTATGAGGAGAGAGATGACTTTTCCACCACTTAACAGAAGATTATAGTTTTCACACATGATTAGAGTCATGGCTGTAACTCCATCTGAAGACTGCATTTACAAAGATCTGACTGTTCGGCAGCTCCCACGGGCGCAACCGAGCAGTCAGAATCTCAAAAACATCCAAATGGTAATTGAGAGCAGCTTGTTAATGCTTTTTTGCAGTACCTTACAGATGCAAAGTTTTAACTGCTTTGAAAGCCGTCTCTCACATGCTTTGTGTGATCAGACACCACTAAATCTACCTATCGTGACAGCTTTTTAAACAGTATTGGGCAAGCTAGAAAGATTTGCCTCTGTACAGCATTCTCAAAAATAAACGCAACTAAAGATAACTTTGGCACAATTTTTTGAAAGGTCACAAGCTCTCCTCATCCAAGACATCTAATAATTCAGCATGAACGAAGTTCCAGGAGAGCTTGAGAATCCGTTCCTGTGCATGCCTACAAGCCCAACTACTATGAATGGACGCAAAATAAATAGATCTACTACCTCTATTCTATCTGCCTTTGCTTTTAGGCACCGATTTTTTACTACCGATTAAAGAAAGCACTTTTTTCCTACGTGCAACATCGTGAATTAATGGGCAGAAATCTCAGGTAAAATTTCAAAAGCTGACTGCACCTCCTGTCCCAAAGCGTACTTGTACTGTAAAACTGAAATATAAAAACCCCAACGAAACAGGGTAAGGTTTGGCTGGGACAGAATTAGCTGCACTTCAGGCGGGAGAACAAACCACTACCTGCCCTTCGCTCACGGCTCCGGCGGCATCCTTCTAACGTCCCAGCAAACGCGGGAGGTATGTGCCCTGGACAAGGTTCTGCCTTTGTTGCTTCTCCTTAAAAGCGTTCTGTCTCGACAAATCCGCGTGTGGGATGCTTGTGCCACTTCCTCTGGCCCACGAACACAAGCAGAGCTGCGAGCCACTCGAGGTTCCTAAGCCCTTCACGGTGCTTCCAGCTCAGCTGAGAGGAAAACTGTAAAACTACTCGCCAGAGACAGAAAGGCGGCTGGGTTCAGTAAACTGGAAAGAGCGGTCTCACGCCGGTACGCTGCTTTACCGCGGCGCACAGAGCCGCACCGGGGGGCTGCCGGGGTCGGTCGCCCTGGGCGAGCGCTGCAGACGATGCGTCGCCGGCAAAGGCTCGTCCCCGCGCCGCCTGCCCCCCGCCTGGCCGCTCGGGTGGGCGGCAGGGCCCAGTGCGCCGTACGGCCGCCAGCC
>Ga0065711_1000949_pt1 | contig 60339 bp, 30 predicted proteins | sample Hoacrofraction12_FD_59098 | JGI IMG/M metagenome (GOLD analysis project Ga0065711, IMG submission 59098) | Hoatzin crop microbial communities from Cojedes, Venezuela - Epithelial fraction 12 v2 (version 2) | ecosystem: Host-associated > Birds > Digestive system > Esophagus > Crop | place...
CCCCATCCTCCTGACACCCACCCTTCAGATATTTATAGGCATTTCTAAGGTCCCCTCTCAGCCTTCTCTTCTTCAGGCTGAACAAGCCCAGCTCCCTCAGCCTCTCCTCGTAGGAGAGATGCTCCCATCCCCTCAGCATCCTCGTAGCCCTCCGCTGGACTCTCTCCAGCAGCTCCTCATCTTTCTTGAACTGGGGAGCCCAGCACTGGACAGAGTACTCCAGATGAGGCCTCACCAGGGCAGAGTAGAGGGGAAGGAGAACCTCCCTCGCTACCTTTTTTCTACCTCTGAGGCAGCGTCTCAGAGCAGGTCTTTGCTCAGCACCAGGGCGTCAGCGCTGGGGGCCCTGGCCCCTCTGCCACGGCGGGTCTGAGGCTGGGAATGACGCAGACGTCGTTAGGGCTGTGCTTGGGGAGAGGTTAGACCTGCACTTGGCAAGGAAGGGTGATGCTTTGCGGTGTCACTGGCGTCCCATGCCGGTGCAGTGACAGCTCGCCCTTGTCTGCCAGCCGTGGCGTGTTCAACTTTGCCTCTGAACCTGCTGCTTCCCCAGTTCCAACCTTCGTGTCGTGGGAAGGGGATGGAGATGGTGAGAGCCAGGCTTGGAGCGGGTCTGCTGGCCGAGAGCCTCGGCGCATCGCTTGGATCTGACGCGCTCCACCGTCTTCCAGCGTGGCGGTCCAGACTCGGAGGTTGGAGCTTGTCGGGAGGACACGGCGTTTCTGCCTGTCCGTCTCACCGCGCGGTCCTTCTCCCGTCCTCCTGGCAGTGCCTCGGCCCAGCTTTGCTCTGGCCTGCAAGTCCTTGGGCTTCCCCCCTTGCAGGGTATCCACGCGCGCTGGCGTTCAGCAGAACAGAGCTCGAGGGATTTAAACAAGCTCGTTAATCAGCTCTAGCAAGCATCAGTTCCTGTTCAAAGAAACGTCACAATGTCTAGGTCTGATGTTACAGAACCTGCCAGGGCTCGGCATAATTGCGTTTGCTCGGGGGATTCCAGACTTGCTTAGTGAGCTGCAAACCACGCTATTCCGAATCATTTCCATCCGGGTAGCAGTGAGGGATACGCCTCGTGGAGCACGCCTGGCCGAGCAGACACGGGGTGAGTGCTCCAGGTCCCACAGAGCAGCCGCTGTCGACACCAGCCCAGAGTCTGCGGGAGCAGAGCAGAGTTGGGTATCGTGCTCGGCAGCACCTCAGCCCCGGCCACTTCCCAGTTAGCAAAGGAAGCGTTTTTCGAAGAGTTCCGGCTTTTCAGTGGCTGCTCCTTGAGGTGTCTGCGAAGAGCGGAGCAGAGGAGGCAGCTCCTGGTGGAGACCAGCACGCGAGGATGGGAGCGGTGTGATGAGGGGTGCTCAGTGTGGCTCGAAGGAGATCCACGGCGTTCCCAATAACTGCTGTCCTTAGATCCACAGCATTCCCAGTGACTGCTGTCCCCACATCCGTGGCGTTCCTGGTGACTGCTGTCCCAAAGAGATCCATGGAGTTCCCAGTCACTGCTGTCCAAAATCCACAGCATTCCCAGTGACTGCTGTCCCCAGATCCACAGTGTTCCCAGTGCCTGCTGTCCTGAGGAGATCCATGGCATTCCTGGTGACTGCTGTCCCGAAGAGATCCACAGCGTTCCCGGAGACTGCTGTCCCGAGGAGATCCGTGGTGTTCCCAGTGACTACTGTCCCGAGGAGATCTATGGCGTTCTCAGTGACTGCTGTCCCGAGCTCCACAGCATTCCCAATAACTTCCGTCCCAGGATCTACGGCATTCTCGGTGACTGCTGTCCTGAGGAGATCCACAGCGTTCCCGATAACTGCTGTCCCAAAATCCACAGCATTCCCAGTGACTGATGTCCCGAGGAGGACCTGCAGCGCTGTCGTCCCTCAGCTGCCCGGGCTTTGTTCTCTTGGTTATGGCTTGTAGGCTTCGGCACTTGGTGGTTCCAGCCCTAAGGAGGTGCTGGGACCGCGTCCTGGCTGGGGGAGGAGGGTGTGGAGAAAGCACCGAGCGGTTGTTCTCCAGCTCTTCTGTCAATAAAAAGGAAAAATAAAAAGGTGTATGTCTCCATATTGCTTGCTCTGTTGAATCCTGGTTTCACTTTTACAGCGTAAGAGGCTGTGGTTGGAACAAGGCCGAGAGGTCTTCTCTTGGGCGTTCTCCAGCCACCCCCTCCCCTCCCTGGGTGCTGAGAAGGTAGTGACAGGGATTTGTGAAAATTGCGTTGTCTTCATCACCGCTGCTGCTCGGGAGAGCAGGTCCAGCAGCTGCCAGAAACCCCACTGGGTTCTGGCCATCCTGAAGGCGGCCGTGAAGCCTTTGAGGCCCTTGAGAAGCCTCTGGAGCGGTGGTTCTTTGCCTTGTGGCGGTGAGCTGAGCCCTCGTTCTTCTTCCCCCTGCAGTGCTGGTAACCCGGGAGGACGACTTCAACCGCTTGAACGTCCGAGCCAACTTCAAGGGCTGCACAGCTCTACACTACGGGGTGCTGGCTGATGACTACCTGATGGTCAAATTGCTGCTGGACGGAGGTGAGTCCCGTGGTTCTGCAATGGAGTGTCCCACCTCCAGCTGGCTCCTGGGCCAGGGGCACGTCCTTCTGAGTAGATCTGACCCGCAGAACTGCCAGGCTCAGACAAGGACCACGCTCTAACACGAGAGGAGGCAGAGAACAATACTAAGTGATGCAGTTTTAGTAATTTCAAAATTGTTTTAATTAGATCTGATTTACAAAGTGGCTCTTGCTGGAAGAAAAATATAGCAAGGCATTTACAGAAGCAAAGGAGGAAGGACAACTTCCCCCCATATTCAACAGTCCAGTTAGTATATAGGAGACCTTGGTGTATATTTTCAACTACTTTAGCTTTTATCTCTGACAACAATGTAAACCAACCAGGTTTTAAAGCACTTAGAGGTGACAATGCAGTTCTTGTTGATGTTGTTCACACTTTCCTGAGAAATAAGTATTCATCATGGTAGGAGTACAACAATCCCATCCCTTATTTGCATGATTCTTTTAAAAAGGAAAAAAAGAAAACCATTCTTAGTGTGTCAGTCCATTTTACACAGAGTAAAACAGCTGTAAATAAATGGGGTTGATGGGTACTTCACCTTTTCACCGTTCAGAGTAAGTACTTAGCTTTGTGTTTTACATATTAAGCTTCAAAGGTGGTACAAATCCACATCATGCACAATACAGAGAACACTCCAAGGATTTTGTAATATTGAAGAGGGGCAGGTTAGGAAAAAAGAAATGTAATTTATTTGAATGTTGATGTTGTTAGGCAACCAAATCAAAAATAATTATTCATTCTACCTTGCCACTTTAAACCCATATTCAAAAGTTTATGCTTAGAAATATGAGATGTTTAATACAGCTTATTAGTTGTAAAAAAGCCTAACTCTAGAAAGGAGCCAGAGTTTCCTTTCTGGCTCTCGAGATTGTTCACTTTCTTTTGACCCATTTGTTTCATTGCGTGTGGTAACGTCGGGAGTCCAATGTACCTTTAGGGTAAGAAAAATGAATGTCACTTTTTGGTTGATACATAATTGGGCTCAATTACCTTTGCCTCTTTTAGGAAAGTAAGGCTGGGAAAAAAAATTTATGAAATGAACAGCCAGCTCACAATAGATCCTGCACAACATTGCTGAGGAGAAAGAAGTCAGCTCACTGAAAACACAGGTGTTAAAATGTCAGTTGCTATTGGCACGCAGGGCCCTGCTAACACTGCTTTGAGGAATAAGTGTAGTAGCAATACTAATTCCTCCTCAGGAGCCTCACTAGGCACACCGCTAGGAGAATGAGAGCTTTGGCATTTTTTGCCAGTGTTTTACACCAGCCCTAAGTCTCGACTATGCACTAGCACGAGACGGCACAGTTCTGTTGAAGGAACACAGAACATCTGCTCGTCTGCAGTCACATACTTCATTTGACAAAAAGTTCCTTGTTGAAGATAAGTCATTTGTTAGGTTCTTTTGAAATGAGTTCACCTTTGCTGCTTAGTTACAGAAGACTAAGCAGGAGAAAGGACAGGTGGACCAGGAGCAGTCAATTATTTTGGTTTTGCAGCCTAATGTCAATCTATGCTCACAAGCCTGAAGCAAGAATTCTTCCCTAACTGCAGCTGATTTCTCGGTATATGCTGCTATTATGGTCTCACTTGCAAAGATTTCTTATTACCCATCATTACTATGACAAACCTTTGCAAAACAATCAAATATTGATAAGAAATTTAAAAGAAATTTTAATTTGATAAAATTATTTTACTGTCCATCTTATCTTCAATTTTTTTTTTATTATTTTATTTCCAACTTATGGAGGCACTGAAGAGCTCCACATTGAAGATATTCCAGGCATGCATTTACCCCTAGCAGACAAGGGGATTCTGGAAATGAACTAAATGCAAAACAGTATTCTTTATATCTGGATTTTGATTGTGAGACCTCTCCATCTTCTCCTAAGATTCCCAGTGAAATACAGTTCTCTCCTGCATCAGGAAATAAAGTGTTTAGGCTCCAAAGGCACTATTCTATACTCAGATCTGCAAATTAGAAAGCAAATTGCTCTGTTTCATTAATTAACAGCTACAGAAGAGCAATATTTGAAGGTGATGTCTGTCATAAAATCTGCAATATGGATTTTGGTATAGTTCAGAAGTGGCCATAAAATAGTAACCTTCACCTTCTGTAAAAGACTCTGAATGAGTCCCTCACATGTGTTTTCTTAGATAGCTCCTCCAACTTCATTTATACAGCATATAGATTTCTTTGGGGAAGGCAGGGCTGACACTGATTGTCATAAGCACTCTGCTCCCAGCGATATACCAGCATTTTAAAATAAAGATTATACAAAAGGGATTTGCTATTATCAAATTTTTATAGCTTAACACTTTCGCTGTACCTTTGGCTAGTATAACACACGCAAAAACCAGGGAAAGGGTGCAAGAGAGTCTTGTTTTTAAGAGGAGAACAGCTGTAAGGAGTTAATTTCTATTTTAGCTTCCTGTGGATTTTTTCCAAGTCTTACCACCTTTGCTTTACTGCTGTATTCAGAAAGCTTATATACTTCACTGAGAGATCTTTGAATAGTTCTCCACTGCCAGTTTCCAAGGATATGTTAAATTCTCATCTATTATCATTCACGTTAAGTGGAGTTTTTAAAGTCCAATATTAAGTTTACACAGCTTAGCTTAAGTGTTTTTATGCTACTATTTTGAGTGTAGCCAAACTGAAAAAATTATGATCACTGGACCCTAGGTGTTCAAAAACTGATGTCTAATTCATCATTCATGTTCATTTTCTACTGCATAGTCTGAAATAACCTGTGAAACTAAGGCTCTTCAGCAAACATGGTTCAGAGGAAAGAAAAAAAAAAGGAAAAAACAGTACTGGAATAATTCTTTCTTTGGTGGATGGAGGTGGGGATCTATTTTTAAAATTCTTTTTAGCAAAAACCAATCTAGTTGTCTACTTAACTGAAACTCATCCCGATAACTGCAATATCCTCCACTACATATTTAAGCTTTGCCCAGTAAAGCCTGTTTACAACTTACACTTAAGCCATCTTTGGCAAAGCTGTCTATTTACCTTTTGGAGTGTAGTTTTTAATTAGAACAGCATGAAAAACATTTACATTAAACAGACAAAACTGAGTTTTTCCAACTTCTTTTTTTTCCAGCTTCTTTTTTCCAAGCATCTGGATCTGGTGGCTTTAACAATAAAATCTTAACAGAATATCTTTCACGGAAGTTGCTTTTGTTTAATGAAACAAACTCAAAGAGCAAGCTTCCTTTGCTCTTTATTACGTAGATACCCAATGCAAAACAGAACTTATCCTGGTCCTATAATCTCTTGTTAAGCTTAAAATATATATATTTTTTTTCCCTGCAAAATTTCACTCCTAGGACCGCCACAGTAGTTTAAATCCAGTGAAGAAGCCGGTGCCAAGTAGGTCCCACCCACAGTGCTTTCCTATCCTCCTCTTTTCAAATGCTTTCTCTGAAAGCTGGAAACTGGCAAGTGCTCGGGAAAGCATCATATTGAAAGTACACAGAAGGACGATACAGACAGAAAGCAAAACTCTAAGGCCTGGGGGCCTTTTTTGCGGCTGCTGTCTTTACACACCAGTGGAGCAGAACTGTGAGTACCCAGGCAAATCCCTGATGTAAACACCATGGAAGAAAGAGAAAAATGAACCCTCATTTAAAAAACAATGCAATGTTTGTCTCTTTTTAACAAACATGGTCCATTTTACTTCTATAATCCTTAGAGTGCAATGCTGCTGTCAATCCCAAAGATACACTTAAAGACTGATAGATGACCTAGTATTATGCTAAGCAGGTTTTCTGCACTCTTTTTTTTGTTGTACTCAGTTCATACACGTGCTTTGCTATGCACAGCCCACCTATGAAGGTACATAACACCACCAAGAAATATACGTAGAAATTAGCTGTCCTCACAGTTCCAGCATCTAAACAGAAAATACAAATGCACTCTACCCAGAAGCTAGGAATTTATTATCGTTAGCCTTATGCCGAAAGGCTCAAAGGCTAATTTTTGATGCCATAATCTGTTATTTAATGATCCAGACCCTGGCTGTTTAATATTGTGTACATAAACCTACTCCAGCCATTCTCAGCCTCCAGGCTCCTGGGAATCAAGCAGCTTGTCTCCTAAGGTATGAGCAGACCATTTTTATTACTGTTATAATTAGTATTCCAGGTACACTGGGCAAACATAGATCGACATCCGATATGAACTGTACGAACAATTTAAATCTCAAGGAACTTATTTTTATGTCCTATACAGTAATTAGCTTGAAAACAGACTATGTTGTCATTTCCATGGTAATGAATTGTACCTTCAGAGAAATATCAAACATAATCAAGGAGACTAGTGTGTTACTATGCAAATTATGAACCTATAAGCCTGCTTTAAGATCAAGCGATTATGGCGGGGACAAAGGTATGAAATATAAATCCCTATCATTCTCAATCTCTTTTTTCTATTAACTTACAAAACTGTAGATCGGCAGCAGGAAGAAATGTAGGCAGTATTATTTGAGTCTCTAAAAACAACAGTATAACCTGTTTGTTTCCAAATAAAACTGAAGCCAGACCTAACAGAGACAATGGAAAGCACCACTAAAATTACAATCATACTCAACACTTACACTGATCAAGAAAACCACAAATTTTACTGAAATATAGCACATTTCTCAGACATACCTAAACTCCGAACTAAGCAGAGAGTAGATTTGCCAATTACTCTGTTAATAGATCTGTAACTTGTAACAAAAGCCATCGCCTTCCCAGTATTGACCTCGAAGCCTTTATTTAAAGTATCATCTATCTTCCAATCTAATCTTTGTTTGCCACTCCATACTGAACACACGTGATACCTATTAAGTGGAAAGAGGAGCAGCATCTGTTGGGTAATCAAATAAAAGAAATCAAACTAAAAGAAGGCAGAAGCAAAGGCAGAATAACAGATTTAACACGTAGTTAAAAGGAAAAGTGTTTCACCTCCCCCCAGAATGTTCCAATTTATTGCAAACTCTCCTAACTAAAGAATATTTTTTAAGTAGAGTACAAATATACCTCTTACTTATAGCACTTTCATCTTTGTATTTGAGCAAGAGACAGAGGAAACCCTTGTTTATTAAAATGCCTAAGACTACTATTGGCAGTGTTACAGCAACTTTATTCCAGGGCGCTCTGCCTGCTGCCAGGCTTTCCCACACACCCTCCAACTGGTAACGACACACTGCGATTCACACGGCAGGAATTCACATGCAGAGGAAAGGACAGAAAATCTAAAATAGAGAAACATGATACTGAAGAAAAAAAACACCAAACTCCACAACACAGAGCACACTGAGGTATGAATCATTAGCTCAGAAAACTTATTAGAATTAGGTGAAGCAACCTAACTCGTCAATCTTTTCAAAGCCTTGCCAGATGTCACGGTAAGAAGTCACATTTACAAACACAAGATTTTATCTTTTTCTTTCAAATACTACCTACCTTTACTATTCCTAATATGTAGATCTGATTATCGGGGATATGATAAACCTCAAAGAGAAACAGATGAAGTGTACCAAGTTTGACATCCAGCACGATCCTCTGCCCCAAGCCTCCCAACCCTCAGGGACTGTGCTAGAACCATTAGAACAAATGAACAGATTTTTGTTAGCTTCTAAATTCAATTCATGCAGAAATTACATAGAACAGACACATACCAAGTTTCATTTAAAGAACTCTAACTGAAACCGTAGTAATTTCCCCCTTCTCTAATTTTATTTTTTCCCTTTCACCCATTGAAAATGTTTTTCCTCAAAAATTCTCACCAAAGCACTAATCATGTGTTTTCATAACATTTATCACTCTAAAATCAATTGGATGCTTATAATACCCACAGGATGTCACTTATATTCCTGGTTTCTCTCAATTAAACAGTGAGGGGAAACAGCTGTCTGAGAAAACGGAGAACAATGTTGCAAGGTCAATAAGTATTTGCTCCATTTATCCATTTTTGATCAGGCATGATTTGATCGGGTAGCTTATTTTTCTTTTTTAACCTCGGTAAGTAGCCAGACTGGTAGTTATTCATGAGCTACATTGAAGTACAGAAGAACTGACATGCCACTGGAAATGACAAAATATTGATATCACATTCTTCTAGTAAGCTGTAAAGGAGAAAGTCTGTCCTGATTCTGCTCTGCTCTATGCTAAAGTGAAATAAATGACTATTAAGTTAGTGAATTGCACCAGAATTAGACTGATGTATGAGATAATCAAAACTAGACCATATACAAGACTGACATATACTTTTTGTAAATATGATCATTAAACCCACCAAATCACCACACAGAAGTTGAATCTACAGAGCTATGTAAAACCAGCATATATTTGTTCTAAAACCTAAAATTGCTTGCTGCTTTAAAAAAAAAAGTCAAAAATTTTTAAGTCATCATGCTAAGCTTCAATACATAAGAACCCATATTGTAAAAACCTTTCATTATCATTTTACATATATTTAAGAACCAAAGACACCCCAGAAATATTTTATTATCACTAAATTATCATATCCCATTCCTCCATTTCCCTTCTTGGCATAAATAATATCAGTATCAGATGTATATGAACAGTAACTTTTTCCTTCAGATTTCTGCAACAGTAAGAGGAAGTCAAGGGTCTGATTGTAAGTTCAACAGCAATAGCTTTTCTGAAAATAGCCTTAAAGTTAGGAGCTATAAAACTGACCTGGACCTATTGTACAGATTATTAAAGAATCTAGCTTACAAAAAAAGCCCAAAGAAAACTGACTTTCACACAGTACTTGGCCTCTAAAAATTGAATTCTCTTTGGACTATTCAAGAACACACTGAAGCAGAAACACTCTCAAATTCAATAATGAAAACATCTTCAGAAGTACTGAAGTTCACCTATGTTGACTCTCACTTATGAATATAACATTTGGATATGCATAAAACAGTTTCTGTTTTTCTGTTGGTAAAATCAACAGGATACTCTGCTTATGTATATTCTGGCTTTCCACAGAAGAATCTTGTTTCAAGCACTCAGTCCATCTCACTGATTTTCCTTTTTTTAGAGTACGCTGACATTCTGAATTCAACATGAGCACCTACTTCCAACCTCTAGGAAGGGTGTTGTGCAGGATGGCGTGGGAGAAATACCTATGCTAATAAATAATTGCTTTACTAAACTTTGAAATTCTACCCTACCAAAAAGTTTACGGACTCAGGTTTGACTGTAATATATGAGCAAGGATCGTTCTGTCATTGATGGTCTTCAATTCTGAAAAGCCCAGAATGTGTTCACTAAATACCAAATTACATGTGTCTTTTTCTTTGTCCTTCAAAACTTCCATTTGTCTTGTTGACTTCTGCTCTCACCAGTGCTACATAAGGGAACTGCATCTTTCAACTACTATTTAATATTACTTACATAGTGCAGTACAGAAACAAACCAAGATAAAAATCAGTCAGAAATCATCAATTACAAATGTTAACAAAAAGACTTTTCCATTTTCTTGATCAAGCTTTTAGACAGGCTGCCCTTACACTCAGCCAGATAGGGCTGAATAAAAGGAAAGCACTTTACAACAGGGACTCTCATTTACATTTCTAAAACCCCTGAAACCCTGTTACTGCTGTTAACAAAGGTCAGTGTGACATAAAAATTAGTTAAAACATTATAAACATTCAAAAATTCTGATAGGAATCACTTTTCTTTCACATAGTACGTGCTAAAGCTTGCTGATACCAAGCCCTGACAGAGTTCTTTCAACACCACCAAAACTTCACCTAATGCATACAGCTGTGACTTACTTTCACTGAATTTCATGCGGCTATCAAGACTGATAAACATTCAGGCACTGGTATGTATTTATGACAGTTATATTTTTGCTCGGACACACTTTATTTCATAAAAAAATGTAGAAGTGATACATATATTCTGAAAGTAGGAAATATTTTCCCAATAAAAAACAGAAATATAAAATGACAACACAAATTTATTGAGTGTGAAGTACATAATAGAAAAGTTAATAAGCTTTCTTTCTGACAGACTCTCAGAAAACTGTTTTGTGCTATAAAGTCCTGTGACCCCCCTGGAGTCACTAACACAGACACAGAGTGCAAGCTCTAAGACCCAGGGTGACCCTACAGTCACAGCAGCATTCCCTTCAAATGCTGCAATCCCACCTTTAAGACCTCTCTGAAAGTCAATAACAAAAAACTATATTGGGCAAACTTTTGAAGGGTTTAAAGATCAAACTCTGTTTAAATGAGTAATCACTCAAAACCTTGAATAGTAATTTCAATGGACTTGACTTCAACATGGCACTAAAAGAATGAGGGTAGTGATCTTTACATGCTGAAGAACTGGTCTCAATATCTGGAAGTGAACACAAAAAGCGTTTCCAAATGTTCCATAAACAGTGGATGTCTGGGTTTTGTTTATACAGATACATACAAAGGAAATCCAACTTTTCTTATTTTTATTCTGAATGGGCTCACCCATTCATCAGCTAAGTACACTTTTCAGAATGTTTAATGCATGATATTTCATATTGCCTTATTAAAAACAGTGAGATTTCCTAGAATTCCTAATTCTTTCCCTACTAGGGAATACATATAATTTATATATGTGTATACATACATATGTGCACATAGATACAACCACACAAATAATTGCGTGTACACGTGCATTTACGTCAAAGGATTTTTAAGTTACTTTGAAGTGTCATCATTGCCACCACACACTTCCCATCCAACTGTATTCAATATTTTTCTTTTTTTCTGCATTGATTTTTAGGTACCATCATAGAATCCCTCAGAGACTTTTGCATTTTTACTAAATTAGTTTTCATAAAGTTCTGATGGTTTCAGTTACTACCCAGCTACTCACCTCATGAGTATTCTCAGTTCACATTGTGCTGACAGGAATACAAGACCTGGCTTTTAAACACATCTTCTGCATTTAGAAAAGAAAAAACACTGCAGTATTTGAGGAAGCATTTCATAGTCTTTAAACTAGAACAACTCAGAGTAGAAATGTTTTAGCTGTGTGCTTGCAGATACCAGAAAAATTAGTTGTCTGTCTTCTGACAGAGAAGATTAGGTACTGCTAATGGTTTTTCTCTAACCCTATTATTCCTGTACATATATTTACAGTTTAAAAAAAACTATAGAGAGAAACTACCATACTGGCAGTTTCAGGCAAGCAACGATTCAGCATTTGCTTACTTTAAAACAGTCATTTCTATACATCTATTCACTTTTTCAGACATACGTGAACCTCCTCACGCACAAGAATATGCTCTCATGAGCCCTGATGACTCACTCCTTCCCTGAAAACACAGTTTGTAAAATTCTGCCTTGTTTATGAAATTTCTAGGAAGGGCAGAAACATGCAAAGGACCAGATTTTCAACTTATGTTACCTATTTCAGTGAAATCTGTTTCTTAACATTTGCCTGAAAAGATGTGGTAAACACCAAACAAGCATCTAGACTGAACATAGCCAACACAATTTTACTTAGGAAAATAAATATTTTGATAGACCTCAATCTGACTGACTTTCCTATTAGCTACAAATACTTCTTTCATCTGTTCTGTATGCAATCCTGAAATGAAAGACAAATTCCTGCAAACAGCCTTCCTTTCAATAAAAATAATTTGGAAAAAATTCCAGTGTTTTTGTCGATCCAGCATTATTGAAAGACACTTATTGTAGTGCAAAGACAAAACGCATGCACAATGTAAAAATATTACATACATTGAATGTAAAAAAATGAAAGACATAACATTGTTTTGCACTTATGAACACCACTTCCCACATTTGTATTCCATCATGGAAATTAAGAACTTTCAGAAAGATGACTTGACTGAAAAAAACATTGATTTCAAGGGCATTCATCATTTAACTGGAATGGGATCTTGGATTTGAACTCAGAATTTTCATTTCAAACCTGGTTTCATTACATTATAGTTTTTTGACAGCTGCCCTTTATATTGACTGCTTTTGTACAAGTACAAATGTATCACCTCTTTCAAGAATCACATTAGAAGTCAAATGTTTTACATCTCATGAGTTTTATTCAGGTTAAATAAATAAATTGAATCAGAAATTGAGCTGAAAGCTTGACCTTGAAGTAGGCTTTTCATTTTGACAGCTCTCAAAGGCTCCATAATATCAATAATTTTCTTGCTTCGATACAAGTCTAAGTCAGGCATATCTGCATGTTCAGCAGAGAATCTGGGAACTCCACTTCTGAAGCAGCTGAATCAAACGGTTGCTGTTTCTTTTGCTAGGGGCTGTCCTGGAGAAAACTGTCTCAGTTTGGGAAATTTTTACTTAATTTGATCTATTGTTACTCAACAGTGACTTCTGATCACCGATTAGGGTATTGGGAAAAGAGGGGAGGCATGAAAAAAAAAAAAAGACCAGACAACTACTTCAGTAAATACTCTTCCTTCCTCTCCCCCATGCTCCTACACCACACATTTTCTTTCCCCCACACCTCATCTCAGCTTTCCTTCTGTCTATGACAGGTTGTCCTTGAGCCACCTCAGGTGACTACGGGCAGTGCACAGCAGTTTTCCTCTGCTGCTCTTTGTTTCTTGGTGCTTATTCTCTGCTCCAGCATCAGTCCTCCACAGGCTGCAGACACTCAGGTGCGTCCCTGCTCTGATGTGTGTGGCTCCCAGGCTGCCATCCCTTTGGGGTGTCCCTGCCCCAGCGTGGGTGACGCACAGCTGTGGTCCCTTCAGGAGTGCCCCACTTTGGCACTGAACACCTCCTGCAAGAGGCACATTTCCAGCCATCTTTACAGCAGCATATCTTCAACAGTGAGCTTCCAAGACCATCTCCTCCACATCTTCAAAGGCATCTTCCTACCCCTCTTTCTTAAATATGACTGAACATGGACACCACTCGCTCCCCTCATAGGCTGCAGTGTGGGCATATATGAGAAAATTAAGATTTCTTTTGATTTACACACACACGCATTTATTCCACCAGTACATATCAGCAAGATCATCTTTCACTCTTTCGTTTACGGTAGTTGCAATACATAAATGAGTGCTTATTCTACACATTTCACGTGCCTTCAAAATGAAAACTAGAGAAAAAGATAACATTAGTTTAAACTGGTTTAAGAAAAAAAGCATATAATGCTTTACAGAGTGGAAAAGTGATCTTTGAACTTTGCAAGCTTCTGTTTTCATCATATTCTTTGTCTCACACTTTATGATGTTCCTAAAACCAGTGAATGGTGAGAACGCAGATAAATAAATGGATTAGGACATCTGAACTCAAAATATTAGTGATGATTCCAATTATTTTATTCTAGATATCTGCAGAGATACTCCTTCCTCTGAAGTAGCTGCCACCGACAACACAGGACTAGATGCATCTCTGCATCGTGACGACGGCACTTTCTACTTTCTCACACTCTTATAAGAGTTCAGCAGCATCTGGGAATTCTGGCCAGAATTTCAGAAGAGACTGCAAGGTGACACTTGAGCAGATGCTCAGATCCATAATTGTTTTGTATTTCCTATATGTATATTCACTTAATGATGATCAGCTCTAGATTGAGGGTATAATTATTCCACTGATTAAAAATGAAAACAACAATTAAAAATTAGCAAGTAACATTTCCTAATATGTCAGTACCTAAGACACTTCATCAGTGTCACTGCAGTCATAACCTAGCAACAGTTGCAGCAAGTGCAGAAGAGGTCAAGAACTTATAAAACATGCTCAGCTATTTTTTAAAAGAGCAAATGATTTACTGGCATATGATTTAATTTCTTCCTTATACTGAGTGAAGAATTAAAGTGCAGTTTTTAATACCTGCATTCCCTAAAGAAAGCACTATAAATTATCAAAGTACTAAATGTAATCAAGATACGTGGATTATAATCATAATATATTTTTAAAAATATGGAATCTTAAATTCATTGATGTATAACAATATACTGTTGACATCAGGAAAAGAGGTGGTTAGAAATGCCAGAACAAACTTTGGATGGGATCATCTTTGATTCTCTACGAAAAGAGTTGCAAATAAGAGACAGTGTCACAAGACCCAGTGGAGCAGAGATGCTGGAGACAGGCCTAAAAGTAGGAAGGCAAGTACTTCAGGATTCCCAGCTCCCAGCCAAGTGCCTTACCGGACCTTCTTGAGGAGGTTATCTTCTTGTAACTGCCATGTAGCTGCTGACCTGGATACATTATTATAAGAAGATAACGGATAAAAATTAATTGTTTTGAAGAAAGATCTCAGCAAACATTTGAAATATTTTCTAAGCACATTTCATATAATGCAAGAAGATTTATCAGATTTATCATAAATAAAAAGAATCTAGAAATTCAGTCAGGACGCTTAACAGTGGAAAAAACGTAATAAATCTACCATCTTTCACAGTTCCTGGCTTCTTCTAAGATTTGCTGAGAAATTTAACATTTGTACTGTCTTACTGAAGAAGCTCATTTACAGAACTGTCAGTTAGGGTTAACTCAATGAAAACATCCTCAGCTGTGCAAAGTAATCCGTGCTGAAGAACCCAGGCCTGTGTGTCTGAATGGGGAGACAGCCTCTTCAGGATTTTATAGATGCACTTTAATAATCTCATAGCATATTCAAATTATCTTTAACAAATGCAAGGGAGAAAAAAAAAGTTCTGTGAAAAGCAAACATGAAAATTTCAGGACTTCATTTCTTTTATGAAGAAAGTTGAAAAGTATCCAGCTGATAAGCAGTTTTGCAGAAAGAGACCTGGGAGTCCTGATGGACAACCAAGCTGATCATGAGACAGCAAGGTGCCCTTGAGGCAAATACAGCTAGCAGCATCCTCAGCTGCATTAGGAAGAATGTTACCAGCAGGATGATGCTACTGGCAAGATGCAACTGGAGTGCTGGGTCCAGCTCTAGGCTCCCCAATGCAGGAATGACGTGGACAAACTAAAGAAAGTCCAGAGAAGGGCTCTACTGAATTGAAGCATCTGACATAAGAGAAGCTAAGAGAGCCCAGACTGTCCAGCCTGGAAATGACCTATCTTAACAATGTGTGTAAATAACTGACAGAAGGGTGTAAAGAAGACCGAGCCACGCTTTTCTCATTGGTATCCATCAACAGGACAAGTGGCAGTGGGCACAGATTGAAATACAGGGAATTCCAACTGAACATAAGTAAAAGCTTTCTAGTTGAGAGACATGAGGTTGCCAGAGAGCTTGGGGAGTCTCCATCCGTGGAGATATTCAAAGCACCCTGAGCAACCTGCTGCAGCTGACCTCGATTTGAGCAGGAGGTTGGACTAAAGCCATCACCAGAGGTCCTTTCCTACCTCAGCCACTCTGCGGTTCTGTAAATACACTCAGGAAGATATCAGGATTTTATTGGCTTTTATAAGATTTTATAGAATTCATCACAGCAGATGAGCAAATTCAAGGGATTTGCTGCTGCCATGCTCCGTCTGTTTTTTTCCACACGTGCAGAGTTTAAAGTAGTGCTCACAGAATATGTTCCCTCCTCCATAATACATGATTTATATTTCTTCAAGTTTCTCTCCCCTTTTAAGTCTTTTAGGAATGTGATTTATGAAGTTGCACTTGACATTTCAGAGGTGGTCAGAGAGTGGAATTCAAATTTCTCAAGTTTAAAAGGACTTGCTAAAGGCAAGTGAAAGAAAAAGACCTACGAATTACTTTTAACAACATTACTATGGTTCAGCCAAGCTCTGTCATCACAAAAATCTGAGTAACAAAACCATTTGTCCAAAAGAGGTACAGAAATGAAAGAAAAGAGAACAAAGGGACTAAACCAAAACGAGGAGCTAAACCAAGAACCCCCCAAAAGCAGTGATGTTTGGGGGTTTTTTTGAAAGCAAGATTGCACATAAATATCTCCAAATATTTTGTTTCCCTAGAGTCTACATCCTCACACGTTTCAGTAAAACCATCCAACATAACACTCTCCCATACGGCTCAAAAGATAGAATATATAGGACAACTTTTCCATGATTCCAATGTTCTTTCTTTGACACTTTGGCCAATGACAACCTTAACGGCCCAAACCTTACACGACACAACCCATGTCATTATGTTGCCTCTACTCTCTCCTCTCAGGGAAGCAAAGGTGTGCTAATGGTATCTGGAGCTATTTATAAACTCTGATCCTTCCCTAGAACACTCATCAAGCACAGGACTGAGCTGTAGCATGCTCTTAAGCTCTGTGCCAAGGTTTTGGTACTTCTTACCCAGGAAACAACTAAAGCCAGCCAGAACATCCTGACACCCTAGATGTCAATGACCCATGTTAAGCAAATAAAAATCTAGTATGGTCTGACAAATTAAGGAGTTGTATGAATTCAGACTAACACTTACTGCAACTGTGTTATAAATGCAGAAAGGATACTTTTGTTTTTTGCAAAAATAACTAAATGGCTAGGAGGCAAAGTGCATCGAGAATTTCATCCCTAAGCAAACTGATTATCTTAGAGCTTGTATGTACCTAAAAGCACACATTTCCACATATAGATACTGCAGTCTGGAAGCTTGTTTCAAGTTTCCTAGTCTTGTCCCACTCACTCTGAAAAACAGACTCTCTCTAAAAATATGATGCAGATTACTGAAGTTTCTGCTATATTTTGTTAAATGGCAGATGGCTCTCAATGTCTTAATGACATTGCTTTCATAACTGTTAAGTCCTCTGCAGAATTAAACTTCGTTTACTATGATACTGAAATGCAACAGATACACAGCAGAGTATCTTCAGGATGGAAGTTTCATCAACTCCCTTTTTTATTTTGTCTCCTGTGAAGAACATCACAATGAATACCCAATAAGAGCTGTAAACTTTAGAGCTTCCCAAGTCCCCGTAGTTTTCATGTTTGCAAGCACTGTTAATATGCGCTTAAGCCCTTGCTACTCCTCCATTTTTAATAGAGTATTTTAAATTTTTCTCAGACAAATAAATCTAAGAGATTATAACATCCACATTTTAAACAAAAAAAACAAGTACTATGTATTCGGCACGAGTCCATATCCTTCCAGCAGAAGATGGATGTCAACAGTAGACGTATTTCCTGCTGTATTTCACATTTTATCTAAAATGCAGCTACTTCATCCATTAGCTCCTTTCACTGTTTCCATTATACAAATGCAGTCAGCACAAAGACACGTCTGCTTTGAGAGTTAATCACTTTGGCTCATATCTCACTCCTGTACTAGGAACTGCCACAGCACAAAACCAGTTGTATCATTTACTAGCTGGTATTCTCCATTTCTTAATGCTTCTTCTGAAATCGGCAACACATTTTTGTACATGTGCTGGATAAAGCAAATACAGAAAAGCAGTCGCCTCAAGGAAGAATTCTTTGATAGTTTTCCTATTAACATTCAAGAGAGTTTAAGCTATATTCTTTGGTAATTATTAAGATACTTCAAGTCACACAGTAGACTAGCCACAGTTCCAGTGCTCACTGGGTTACTTCTCTCACTTTAGTAGGCACTTGATCAGACTTTAACCTTGCTAAGCTTATGATGATCATCTCAATACGTGCCACTCTATGTACAACATACCATATCGCTTGTAATGCTGCAGGTTAAAGATATGTCAGAATGCTTGACAACATCACGCAAATTGCTTCTCAAAATATAAAATTTCTACGTAACAAGCCCAAAGAACACTACAGTCCAGACATTTGTTTTAATTCCTTATAAATCTAAGTAATTATATTAACATTCTGGCTGATTATTTTCTATCTGTGACATTAGCCTATTAGATTAGGTGCATTCACCCATCATAAGTTCATGGAAATGAATAATCTTTGAAAAATGAACACTTACTTTTCCACAAAAATAAAAGGAGGCAAAACTGTCTTTAACTCTTGTGAGACCAAATTCCCATAGGAAAAGTGTTACTCTAAGCAGTCACAATTTATGACTCTTATTTTACATATCTTAGTGCTATTCTATTAACAGTAACAACATCATCGGGGGCATAGTCAGTGCTATATAGGAACAAACAGGCTCAAAAAGGGTTTTTTTTCCATTTTCAAGAGAGGCATCAAGCTATTATTTGTACAATGCAAAAGTAGTGAAAACATTGCACACTACTGGGAAATAAGGTTGTGCTCTAAGTAATTTCCGTCAGAAGCTGTCACAGGCATAAGTGAATAGTGACTCCGCAAGCTATGTTAAGACTGAAATTATGTTCTTCCCATTTTAATAAAAGTAAGTTCAATGGGTCAACAGAAGAGCAAAGATGGAAGTAATGGCACAGATAAAACTTCAAGAATAGAATGGAATTGAATCCCTGCGTTTTCTAGCGGCATTCCCACAAAGCCATAAAACCCTGGATTTTGCTGCTGTTGATTTGCATGTATTTAAAAAGTACATGAACCTTCCCTTGTACACGATTGAAGTACCAGCATTAGACCATATTTGCCAACACTTTAAATACAAACCTCAAAGAAAATATGTATAAAACCACATGGAATCAAGTTACATACATATTTTTAATACAAAACAGAATTTACAATAAATAGAAAATGTGAATCTTCAAGTTTGTGACCTTAGTAATGATTAAACGATTCTGGCTTTCACACAGTCTTTGGTTTCAAAAACAATTTCTGTAAAAAACCAGCTATATGTAACACTTGAATGAAATAAAATGAAAGTACATTAAAGAATGTTTTCTTGCTACCAGTTTAACGCCCTTGACAGCCTAAGGTAATAGATCCCTTTTCTTTTCGCTGTGTAAATGGATGATGCTATCCCAACAGTATACTGCTGCATCTTCCCATCAGAAGCACGGCTTTTAAGGAAATACCACTACATATGACAAGTATTGGATTTTTTGGTTTAAATTTTTCTTGTTTTTAAAGTGAGCATCCATTTAAAAGCAAGCATTAAATTGTAAAGGTCTGGTTACCGTGAAATCCTATGAACCGAATATATTTGCTATCTCTAGATATGCAAGAGATATCTGTAAGGAATTACTCTCATGGCTCCAGTAAAGACCTATAGTGAGCTGCTCAGTCATCATACTATAAAAATATCTAGATTAAGGTCTACATCTCTGATTTTCTGTAACTTAGGGTCTAACTCTGCGTCTAGTCATGCCAGATTTATGTAAGGCTGTACATGGTATGATTTCAGAAGTACTAATGTAATCAATTACTGCTCTGACACATCTTAGTCTTCTCGTGTTGGTCTCAACAGAACTTCAATAACAGCAGGGCAAAATACCATCTTACAGAGAAGTGTTTTCACTTCTAGTGACATGCCTACCCTGAATATTAATTGGAGATCACTCTTAATAAAAATAAGTCTATCGGCCAGAAAAGGAATTGGCCTACATCTTATTTGCACAGTGATGGGCATCCGAGAGAAAGAATAAAAACGCTGCCACGTGCAGAGCTCTTGTTAAGGCCTTTTAAATTAAAAGCTGGATATTGAGTTTGTAGTGCAAGAATGCACGTATACAAACATCCTTCTAGAGGACAAATTTGAGGGGTTCTGGTGGGTTTTGGGGTTTGAAACCTAATTTCCTATGCAATTAGGTTAATATTAAGGTTATTAGCCTATTTAACCTAGTCGACATTCAAATGGAAAGGTCTGAAGACATTCCATGGTGCTGTATTTTTACTTCTACTCTCTGTGAACACTCACATCTCTAAGCTTGCTTCTGAGAAACTTTTGCACAGAACAGGATAAAAAAAAAACAAAAACAAAAAACAAAAAACAGTGGAAGTAAACAGACTCGTAATGAATTTGTTTTCACATATCAATGAAAATTGGCAGGCATTTTATATTTGCTTAAATGCTTCATAAAAGGTTTTTTGGTTTATAATAATTTTCTCCCATTCTGAAGGTCTATAGCCTAAACGTGAACTTTCACAGAAGGTGTACTTTTTTTATACTTTTCAAAGTTAAGCGATAGAAATGCACAGCGCTGTGCGTTTTATCTTCTGAAGAGACTCGGGAAAAGTTCCTTGGGTATGGGTCTGAAATGGTTTACATATCCTTTGCAGAGAGATCTCTCTTCTGCAGAGCTGGGATGTCATATTGCAGACAGAAAAGGTTACTAAAAAGGTCTTAGTAAATCCCTCGGAAAGAAGCGAGGAGGAAGACAATCTTCACCATTCCCTACCTAGTGCAATCAGTTATACACCTGTATAAGGAGAATTCCCATGCTTTTTAATCAGCCTAGATTTATACTTACTCTCAGCTGACACAAAACCCAAGAGCTGTGGCTAATATTGTTATATATAAAGCCCATTAGTCATAAACGTAACGAAGTCTTTCCCTCTTCCACAGGTTCACTTTGTCTTGAATGCTTCCTTCATTTTAATCATGGTAATATAATGAAAATAATCCCCGCAATAAAGAAAAAAAGCATTCAGCATCAAGTCATAGATCCAAGTTTTCCAAGTAACTCAAGGTATAGACATTTTCTCTCCATGGTATTCTCACCTCCTTGCATCGTACAAGTGAAAAATCTCTTTCCTGAAATACTGGTTCTTTTTCTATATAACTTCCTTTATCATTACTCCTTCCAGTAGATACCACTTTTTAATAAAAGTGGTAAAAAAAAAGATTATTACAATAATCTATCATCTAGATAAGATCACCACTTAAAATTTCATACCTGAGGACCTCATAACTACTGTTTTATCTCAGACTAGAAATGTAGAAAGAATAATGTTAGTCCAAGTATAGCAGCACTGCCTTTCTCGCAACATATGAGCTATCAACCTTACATATGACCTATGGAGTAGTTTTTGCTGTTCTATCTTTTTTTAAACCCTGTTCATATCAAGTTAATTCAAGCAGGGCCTTGGAGCTACGTACAGCAGCACAGCTGCTATAGATGATCGACGTTTTTCTCCAATTTATTTAAAACTAAAACAATAACCGCAGTCTCCTCCAGAAACCAACAGCTAAAGTGTAATAGCAGCATCAACAGATAAAATAAGACATCTCTTTCACTCTGCTGCTCTCATCTATCCCAGAATTAATAGTTCTGGGTGAGTAGCTAAATGAGCTAACAGGAGAATAGCACCTACAAGAATAAAAAAGCAAAACCTCATTTCCCAAAGGTAACGAAGCAAGGAAGCCACACATATTAAATGTTAATCTCACCTGAATGAAGCTTTTCATTTTGATCAAAAATATTGAAGTAAAATTTTTGAGATTTCTGATTCAGCATTTCATGACACTTTTTAGTTCAATTAGTCTAGTTTGATTTATTTTTGCTCCAGAAATGGTGACGAATCTAAAACAGAAATACTGAGCTGCCCAGAGTATGCATCTTCTAGGTTTTAAACATATTTTTTGATCTGCACGAATGATGAATGTTCATATTTTTCAGACCCAAATGAACAAAATTAGGAAGCGAGGTTTGATTTTTTTCGCACTCTTGTGCTTAGTAATTACTCTTGTGTGCAGTTTCTTGAACATTTTCAGAATTAAATGGTTGGTGTTTGATTGACATGAACAAAAATACTGAAAGTAGGAGGTACCTCAGTGTTCCTCTCAAACTCATACAGGGTGTCCCCCCCAGTGCTTATATAATGGTTCCTGTAAGGATCAATACGCAAATATACACATGCCCGTTATCAGCTACTTGGTAAAAGAAAGAGTAGTTTGATTACATTGCTCTGGCATGGGATTGTCCAGGCGTTTTGACTGTTGGGCTGGATGCCTCCTCGGGTACCTGTCTGCGAACCAGTAACAACGCTCCCACGAGTGCTAGGACATGGAACACCAGGTGCCTAGGGATGCCGGAAGGATACGGCCCTGGTGCCGAGAATACAGAGCTCAGTATTGGGTGGTAACATGACCTACGTATCCTGGAGAAGTAAAGCATCTTTTACGGGAGAAAAGACAGAGGTAATGAAACAGCAGGAACGCTACAGAGAATGAAACAAGAAAAGCTACTGAATAAGCCAAAACAAAGGCATCAAAGTTACTCATATTTCTACACAGCTGATTACAGTGGAAATAGGCATGAACAGCAGACTTTTTTTAGTTGGCCAATTTCTGCCATGATTACTAAATTATGCTGAAAAAAACATAAAGGAGGAGAAGCACAGAAGAAAAGCAGCTCAGAAAAGGTCCTGAGCACTCTGAATACACTGGAATTATTCTTTCTTCCAGGCAGGAATGCACAGCACGGTTCTCTCTTGCTAATCACACCCCATTTTTTGGTTGGCTGTCAAAACACAAAATGATGATACAAATATAACTGACCCCAAATGAAACAGGAAAAAAATATAGGAAGACATGACTAAAAAAGGTCAAATCTTCATGAAAAATACGTTTAAAAATAAAGACAGAAAAAAAGGTGGAACAAAGTTGCAAGCAGTGTCTCTACTGGTAAACTACTTTGGCAACTTGCCGTTCTGTAGCAATTGCTTTATTGGCGATGGTAACTTCCACCTAGCCTTTACCCCAACGTGATGTGTTTCTATTAAGATTTCCAAGATAGTCAAGTAAAAGCACAGATAATAAAAATGTGATTAAAGCTGGTATCATATAAGGCTAGTCAACAGTGTACAAGGTAATAAGAATGTGAAAACGTGCTCAGAAGTGTTGACCCACATGATGTACTTCGTCTCTAAGTACTGCTAGAAAATTCCTCCAAAGCACATGAAGCTCCAGGAGATCCAGAGTCTTGTCATCTGCAGAAGCTACTTGGATGGAACAGGTCTACTTCCCTCTGCACAAAGAAGTCCCTAAAACACTTTGCACCATGAAAGCTACGACTTTAGGCACCTCCTTTAACGTTTTCCCAGTGCCATTTCCCACAAGTAAGTGGAAAAAATAGAACAGCGTGTCAGAGTGTTGTAAAATTAACTTTACACTCTAACCTACTTTTCATTGCAATATTTAAGGAACTTTTTTTTCCTGAACAGTCTCGAAAAACTGTATTATCACCTAAGTATAACCTTCTTCAAAGAGATGGAAAAGTAATTACGCAACACCTAGGTCATTTTGAAAATTTTAAGTGAATTTAAAACAGTAATAATGAATAATTAAAATACATTAAGTGTATAAAGTACAAAGCAAGATAGGTCTTAAAACCTTTTGAGAAAATGAATGCTTTTTCTTCAGTTACATTAATATAATGCAGAGGAGCAAAAGGGCTGTGCTTTTCATGGCTCAATTCATTCAAAAGACTAGTCTAGGGAAGTTTCAAATCAAATTTTACCAACAGAGCTTGATCTCACCTCTATTACCAGCCTTATAAAGGAAAGCAGAATTTCCCTCTTCTGCTAGAGAACAGCAACACCATGTAAAATATGGAATCAACCTCTTTAGTCATTAGTATTCATTAAACTACTGCAGCTAAATCAAACATGGAGAGGAAAATATGTACCACTACTCATTAAAAAGGTTTAAGAGTGCAGGTAGAAAATAGTCCTTGACCCAGCATGACTGGCCAATAAACCCCTACAATGAGAAAAGGCCAGAGGACGTGGGCAAGGGCGATGCACCCGTGAAGCTCAGGGAATAATACGGAGTATGACTGACCACAGCTTTTGCAAAGAGAGCTGACTATCACAGCTTGAAGTCAACCAGACCTTTTGTTTTAGATAAACAGCTATCAACAGTTGAGTGGATAACTGGTGATAGAAATGTCTCTCTCTGAGTTCATTAGCAGAGTGTGAATGCCTCCCTGGGTTAACCAGACCAGCATAGGGGGAGCAAACACATGGCTCAGCCCAACACAGCGTGTAAAAACTGAGCAACTACTAGAATAATTTCAAAAAGTGCAACAGGCTTGAGCTGGTTTCAACCCACTTATTCCTTCATGGCAACTGGCGATGCCCAGCAATGTCACCGTGAGCATATCATAGAGACTAGAGATTACACTAGCATTGTGATTAATCTGTATATTGCAATTGCTACATTTTGTTAAGTATAACTTAGATCTGTATTGTGATTTCAGAATATTGCTGTGTCACTCTGCTAAACCAAAAATCCTGTGTAACATAAAATATCTTCACGTACATAACATTAAATAGTACACTCTCTGTACATGGACTATCTAGAAGAAGCTGGTCAGAATATTAGACTCTGGCACCCAAAAAGCCATCAAAGACATTATTTCCATGAGAGCACAAGTTCATTTGCCCTCCAAGGAGAAGACAGCAGGCTGCTACTCCCTGAGGATAGAAGCAAGGCAAGTAACACCTAATACATGAAGACTTCAGAAGGCTTGCCTAGATCCCTACAGCCACATAAGCTCTGAATACCGACCTCATAAAACAGTATGCAATGCCATGCAAATATAAGCACCTTGCTTTCTGAAGCGCTGAGCCCTAGTCAGCAGGCCTGCCCCTCAAACAGGTTCCCAAGTTCTCCTAGACATCTCAGCACTATTTCACCACATAGCAAAAACATGCATTTATTTTCCCTCAGATTCTCTTCATTACCTCCTTCTCGGCTTGTGGTTTTGAAACAATACTGGATCCTGTTTGGTGGATATATTCTAGTTCTCAAAAGCTACAGTTTTAAGAAGTGAGAAGAATGGCAGAGACGTTACCAGGGTGCTGTTGAGAGTAAAACGATTTTCAGTCTCATTGAAACAGTTTCAAATTACAGCAAGGGTCAGTAATAGTCAAAACTTTCCATCTGGTGTTTGCTCACCCATATGGCCACAGCTGGTAGCTGCAGTTCGGTCCTACCTAGTAGATATAGACACGTGATCAGGAAAATTGTGTTATTCTCAGCACTCTTCCCGATCAATGCATAAGCTTACCACACTAACCGCTTATTCCAGGATATTCTTACTGCCTCAATACAGCTTCGTACTTAGAGCATGTCTTTAATCCAAAACTAGTTCCTCAGTTCCCTTCTCCGTGTTCTAATATCCAAGAAGAAAATTAAAAGCAAGAGAAATAAGAAAAACAGCCGATTATCATTTACCACTAAAAAAACCACACCACCAACAAAAAACACACAAGTAGAAGAGTTCAGACTTCCAATTACTTTTCCATTAAATGAATACAAATAAAAAACTTCATACAGGAAGGACATGACAGCAGTGTCATAAATTTTCCTGGACCTATTAAAAATCCTTAAACACGTCCTGATTATTAGAACTGTTCCGACTTTCTTTTGCACAAACAGTTCTAGGAAGCCTTTGCTGTTATCCAGAATTATTTCTATAAATCCACAAACAAAACTTTCCTAGATCTCTAACATCATTCCTACCTGTCTCACCTTCCATGGTACATTGTTTCTTTGACTTCTTACATCACTTCAGGAAATCACCCCCCCCCTCCTCCAATAAAACAGAGGAACTGATTTTTGGCATGGTATTACCATCCTGCTACCTCCTATGCCTCTTCCTTCTTTCTCTCATTTCTTTTTGGAGTAGACAAATGAAGAAGCTACTGCTTTGCATTTGCACAGTAGTTAGCACAAATGGGGCTTTATTCTGACTTCAGTCGTTATTTTAAGTGAAATAAAAACATCATTGCTACATTTAAAAGCATACCTTATCAAACCACTCTAATAACAAGTGACACATCTCAGTACATGCACAAAGCTCTTAGTCACAGCACAGCCTGTTGTCTCTGACTCAGTGAAAAAGGGATGGTGCCAGAGCTGCCTAGTCCATTGCTTCCCTTGCTTGTACATACTGCGAGTGTGAAAGATAAATAACCAAATGGTCAGTTATGGTGCTTCCAGCCACTATCTTCTGGGTTTAGTGATGACTTTGCAATAAAATTTCAGCACTTTCAAAACTGAGGGATAGTAGATGTGGGTTTATGAGATGGGCTTTATTTTTTTTTTTTTTTTGAGATCAGAAAAGAAACTGTGCAAGAGAATCTCAGCTAAGGATTTCCAAGCAACAAATCATTCCAAGAAAAAAATTAAAAACACTGTCATTTTTATTAATGAAATAAACAACAGAATATAGTCAATGTTTTCAATTTAGCATGCAAGCCTACTACAGGAGGAAGCAAACCTTCCTACCCACTGCAAGATGAATCTCAGAATCAATATCTGGGATTCCCCCCCCCTTTTAGTTTTCAGTATCCAACATCTTTACTCCTTTAGAACTGTAGCTGCTGCATACTGAGCATTACTGAACAGACAGATAGGTCTGAGCTCTTCTGAAAAACTGACTCTGAGAAAACTGAACTGTGTGGAAAAAAACCTGGAAAACTGACATTGGTGATTATGCTGTATCATTTTCCCATCCTAGTAACATACCATGCAGGCAAAAAAAAAATATTTTAACCAGCAAACTTTGATGACTTGAAGCAAATCCCCAGGCTTCTCCTATATAGTTACTATTTAAAGAGCATTGGAAACAAGAGATGCCTCAAACTTCTTCCCTCTGAGGGTAACGGAGCCCTGGAACAGGCTGCCCAGGGGGGCTGTGGAGTCTCCTTCTCTGGAGATATTCAAGACCCGCCTGGACAAGCTCCTGTGCAGCCTGCTCTAGGTGACCCTGCTTTGGCAGGGGGGTTGGACTAGATGATCCACAGAGGTCCCTTCCAGCCCCTAACATTCTGTGATTCTGTGCTCTGAATTCTGAAGAGAACAAAGATGGGACTGGAAGTTCCCCATGCCCTCAATGCAAATTCTGTACAGTCAGGCCACTGCTGTGCTCAGAACTGAAGAGGATTCATTTTCATTATGTAAGAACTAGTCATATTTGGATTTCTGGGCATTTATTTTTCACATTTTCTTTTTTCCATGTCTGTGAGCTGCAGAAGAGCAAGTTTACTCAGAAGTTGGTGTTTTCTAATATCAAGGAAAAGCAATTTTTATGGGATCTTTGGTTTCAGAATTTTGCTTTCATTTTTTGTCTGATGGTGTGCAAGTGCATTAAACACGGAAAAGTGAGAGTAAATTCAAGGAGGAAAAGGAAACAACAGTGCCCTCTGAGCAGGACAATGGATCTGCATTTGAGAGAAGTGGCTCTGATGCCTGGGCTATATTGACTCAATGCTTTGGCGCCGTGTATTTATCTCAATGGTTCCAGAACACCCAGTAGAACTTGAAGTTTTGCTGAAGTAGGTATGCTTTATATTCAGCTTCGGTTTCATCCTTTCCAAGGAAAAGAGTTCCTATTTCCAGCGGAAGAGAGATTCTTCTCTTAAATGTTATCTCCTATATGCCTGTGAAGTTGATTGCCCCATAACTTTCAAGAAGACACAGAAGCGGTTCCTCCGCAGTGCACTTGATCATCCACCTCCTTTTTGAAGGACCCCACTGAGGTGTAGCGAGAGGTTTTCCCTTAGTGTAGGAGTGTCTCATTCTCCGTTAGCTTAAAAAAATGCTGAGCTTTGAAAACAGACTTAGGTTGCCTAAAAAAAATCATAGCAGACCACAGTTAAGTGGTCTTGAACAGTATTATTATTCTATGAAAAAAGGATTTATGTTAACAAAAGAAGAGTCTCAGAGCATTTGACATCAGAAGTATATTTTTAAAGAAAGGAAAATATTTGGCTGAAGAAAGGTGGACACGTTTTGATTATTTTGTTACACAAAAGTTTGGGGGGGATTTCATTAATTTCCTGCTTTAAGATGATGTATTTATTTTCTTGCTAAAGTTTATATCGCTTCCTTTTCTAAACACCTGTGCACCTGGAGGCTACAGGTACAACTGTTTTTGAAGAACACAGTTTTCCGAAATGAAGCTATATTTTGAAACAGATCTTCACTTATCTCTAAATTGTGTCATTTGTTAGCCACAGTTAATTATTCTAATCTTTACCCTGAACACGCTGTACAATCTGGGAACAAAACCCAGGCAGTTTAAACAAACAACAACACAAACAGTGAAAGATGGTCAACACAAAAAGAAAACAGGAAGTCCTAACTTTCCAGGCCCTTTTAGTATCAGCAGGTAAAAGCACTTCTTGGAAAGACAAGTTCTCAAACTAATAAAGCATTACAGTTTGAGCATTGTAAATGTAGCACTGGGACTGCTGTTGTGCCTTTCCCACAGCAAAAAGTATGCAGATAATTCTGTGAATACATAACATCTCTTCACAGACAAGAGTCAGGACTGGTTTGGGAGTATTCCAGAAGCAGCTGTAATTCTAATGAACAAGAGGACAGATACCCCTGAAATACCCATGTGGCTGTAACAGGCTAAAAAGGAGTTTCTAAACAAAGCCTCATTACTCTTCAGAAAAACATTGAGCTCTGTTCTTCTTTCCTAAATTCATATGAATAAACTATTTTGACAGCATTGCTAAATATTACGAGGATACTCATGTGCCTAAGACCTCCCCTTCCACTCCCCTGAAAAAAAGAACAAGAAAAACCTTTGCAAGTGAACGAAGATCATGGAAACTCACAAGGAATGTTTGTTCACCATAGAGAGAACCCTGGACTTAGAGCAACCACAAAACAGAGAAATAAACCCTAAATGAGGAAATGTGTTTGAGTGATGCAGTGAAATGTGAGATGACAGGAAGCCTTAGGAGTAGTATTTCATTTAATTTTGGGTTTCACAGCTGATCCACAAGCAAGCTCCTAGTTTGATTTGTATACACCCAATGAAAGCAAAGAAACCTGAGCAATCACAGCTGTATGAGCTACACAAATTCCCTTATTATTCCATATCTGTATACACTTATCCTACTTCTTCACATTTCAGATAAATAAACAACCATCCTTTAGGGAAATAAAAAAATCTCTTCCATTATGTGCACTTTTTAAACTAGAGTAGATTTATTTTGACCATAAACTAAGTTGTGTTCAAATGCCCAATTAAACAATTCACCCTAAATCTCAGATCAGCAAAATAATAAGCATATGGTTAATCTGTTGGAACATTCCAGTTTAGCACATGCTTAGCTGTGCTCTTTTCAATTACCAGCGCTCTTTGCACGCAACAAGCTTGCCTTAATTCAGGTCTCCCATGTAGCACGTCCTAGTAATTACGACTGTCCTAATGCTAGAGAAACATATGCTAAAAAAGACAGACTATACCAGATAGATGATGTGGAACAGTCAGAGCTCTGCTCCCATCTCTTTATATTATTTTGTATGAGTTATTCTATTTTACTTATCTCCTTTCCCACCATTTACAAACGGAACAGCTACAAAACTCTAACTTACTGAGACAAATTTATGCAATAATAAATGGGCTGGACTGTTTCAGATGTTCACTTAAACTGGAACATCAAAGGGGAACTTGGGAAAGCTACACTACAAGTTTGATATTTCCATGAACACAAGGGCTTTGCAGTTTATCTTCTTTTAGAGGTAGCAGTGGGAGCAAGTTTCTCAAATTAGTTCTAGTGAAGTCCAGGTTTACTTGAAGATTAAAGCAACGCTAACATTTCCAACACTACAAATCCATTTTGAAAAGGACGTTTTCTAAGGTGAACGTATATGACATACACCACATGCCATTGCACACTTGAGCCAAGAGAGATTCAAGTCACCGAAGAAGGAAAAAAAGAAAAAAAAAAAAATCACCAAAAAGCAACAAAAACCCACCCTTGGAGGAATTTGCAAAGTAATTAGAATAAAGAGAAAAAAGTCGATAAACCAGCAAATACCATTTCCTGTCTGACAGTGAATTTGCCTGGGGCACAATAAAGCATCATCGTTGCTGAATATTGTGCAGGAACATAAATCCACCCGACGAATGTACACTTTCTAGTCTGTAGATGTTACGTATTACAATAAGGTCCCAGAGTGTGTCACTGAAAAAGTTAAGGCGGAGTTTGAGAAAATGGAGCTTCTGCTATGTTGGAGCAGTAGCATCCCAAGAATGGACTTCTGTCACCTCATAAATTTATCATTCATTGCAGCAATATGAAGAACTTGGCATCTTCAACTTAGAAGAGCAGCAGTGTAGAGGAAGCATCTATAACTGGCTCCCGTATTCACAGAATCATGGAATGGTTTGGGTTAGAAGAGACCTTAAAGATCATCTGGTTCCAGCCCCCCTGCCATGAGCAGGGACACCTTCCACTAGACCAGGTTGCTCAAAGCCCCATCCAACCTGGCCTTGCACACTGCCAGGGAGGGGGCAGCCACAGCTTCTCTGGGCAACCTGTGCCAGCGTTTCACCACCCTCACAGTAAAGAGTTTCATTCTTACAGCTGATCTAAATCTGCCCTCTTTTAGTTTAGAGCCATTCCCCCGTGCCCTATCACTACACGCTCCTGTAAAAAGTCCCTCTACAGCTCTCTTACAGGCTGCTTCAGGTACTGGAAGGCTGCTATAAGGTCTCCCCACAGCCTTCTCCAGGCTGAACAGCCCCAACTCTTCTCAGCCTTTCCTCACAGGAGAGGTGTTCCATCCCTCTGACCATTTTTGTGGCTCTTTTTTTGGCCTTTTCCAACAGGTCCATCTTTCCTGTGCTGAGGGCTTCTCAGGACTCCAGGTGGGGTCTCGCCAGAGCGAAGCAGAGGGGCAGAATCCCCTCCCTTGACATGCTGGCCACGCTGCTGGAGATGCAGTCCAGGATATGGTTGGCCTTCTGGGCTGCAAGTGCACATTGCTGGGTCATGCTGAGCTTCTGGGTCAACCAGCAGCCCCCCAAGTCCTTCTTGGCAGGGCTGCTCTAGATTCATTCTCCAGCCAGCCTGTGATTGTGCTTGGGATTGCCCTGACCCCGATGCAGGACCATGCACTTGGCATTGTTGATCTTCATGAGGTTCACAAAAGTCCACCTCTCAAGCCATCCAGGTCCCTCTGGATGGCATCTCTTCCCTCCAGTGTGTCAACCGCACCACACAGCTTGGTGTCATCTGTAAATTTGCTGAGGGTACACCCAATCCCACTGTCCACGCAGCCCACAAAGAGGTTAAATCAGCGCTGGTCCCAGTACTGACCCCTAAGGAATGCCACTCATCACTCGTCTCCACTTGGACATCAATTCGTTGACCACAACTAGTTGCGTGCAAACGTTCAGCCAATTCCTTATCCACCAGGCAGTCCATCCATCAAATCCATGTGTCTCTAATTTAGAGACAGAGATGTCATGCAGGACAGGGTCAAATGCTTTGCACAAGTCCGGGTAGATGGTGTCAGTTGCTCTTCCCTTATCCATCAACGTTGCAATCCCATCATAGCAGGCCACCAATTTTGTCAGGCGCAATTTGCCCTTAGTGAAGCTGATTCAAAGATACAGTAGAAAAAACTAACAGTACAATGTATACTGTTAAGCAGGTATTCTTTATTGCGGCGCCGGGCACACGGGGGATTTCTCCTCCAAACGCACGTGCCAAACACCCTGTCATTTCAGGTTAAATACAATCAGAATATAAATATTCATTATGTTTCAGAGAAATGCTTAGCATATTCATTACTTTTCTGAGAACTAATTAGCATATGCTAATGTCTTTCACGCATGTCTGTTGGCATCCTTGGTTGGTCTTTGGGGGTCCTAAGATGCAGGCCCATCCTCTTCATCATGGTGTTCATTGGTTGACCTTTGTTTCTGTGCAAACTTATTCTAAGATCATGTATATCATGTCCTTCAGGTTGTTTAACTCTGGTCTTGTTGCCCTCTTGGTGCCTCCTTATCTCTGTAGCTTGGTGCCCTCCCAAGGCCGAGCTGTCTGGAGTAGAATTATGTCGGAGTCTCTTTTATCTTACAGTTATCCCAATTATTCGCTGAGGACCAAGACCGCTTTTGTTTGACTTCATTATTTTGTCTAACAATTGAGTGATAACTTGTGTCTACATTCATCCACTACATTCCTGAATAGAAACAGGGGTTAGTACAACAGTTCCACCATTAGATCACTGTGTATGCAGGAATACAAACGGCAATAATTAAGACTACTAAAAACTAGAAAATATTAAAGCTTCTTTGTTATAGTTTCACATTTCTTACAATCCCTTCGATCAAGCCATGTTGGCTGTCACCAATCACCTACGTATCTTCCATGTGCCTTAGTATAGTTTTCCAGTAGGATCTGCTCCGTGATCTTGATGGGCACAGAGGTGAGACTGATTGGCCTGTAGTTCCCCAGGTCTTCCTTTTTCTTCCTTTTTTAGTTATGTTTCTCCTTTTCCAGTCAGTGGAAACTTCACTGGACTGCCATGACTTCTCAAATATGATACTGGCTTAGCAACTTTATCCAACAGTTCCCTCAGGACCCATAGATGCATCTCATCAGGTCCCTTGTACTTGTGCAACTTCTGATTCCTTAGATGGTCTCAAACTTGATCTTCTCCCACAGTGAGGGGTTCTTCATTCTCCCAGTCCCTGCCTTTGCTTTTGCAACTTGGGCAGTGTGGCTGGAGCACCTGCCAGTGAAGACCGAGGCAAAAAAAGTCATTGACTACCTAACCTTCTCTCTATCCCGGGTAACCAGGTCTCCCATTTCCTTCCGGAGAGGGCCCACATTTTCCCTAGCCTTCCTTTTATCACTGACAAACTTCTAGAAGCTTTTATTGTTGTCATTGACGTCCCTGGCCACATTTAATTCTATCAGGGCTTCAGCTTTCCTAACCTGATCCCCGGTTACTCAGACAATTTCTCTATATTCCTGGCAGGCTACTTGTCCTGGCTTCCACCCTCTGCAGGCTTCTTTTTTTTCCTGAGTTTGTCCAGGAGCTCCTTGTTCATCCATGCAGGCCTTGTAGCATTTTGGCCTGACTTCCTCTTTGCTGGGATGCACTGAGCTTGGAGGAGGTGATCCGTGAATATTAACCAGATTTCTTGGGCCCCTCTTCCCTCCAGGGCTTTATTCCATGGTGCTCTACCAATCGAGTCCCTGAAAAGGCCAAAGTGTGCTCTTCTGAAGTCCAGGAAGTAGTGAGCTTGCTGTGCGCCCTCCTCGCTGCCCTAAGGATCCTGAACTCCGCTATTTCATGGTCACTGCAGCCAAGGCTGCCCTTGAGCTGCGCATTCCCTACCAGCCCCTCCTTTGTTGGTGAGAACAAGGTCCAGCACAGCACCTGCCCTTGTGGGCTCATTTGTCACTTGGAGAAGGAAGTTATCATGAATGCATTCCAGGAACCTCCTGGATTGCTTATGCAATTCTGTGTTGTCCCACCAACAGATATCAGGGTGGCTGAAGTCCCCCATGAGGACCAGCGCTTGTGAACATGAAGCTGCTCCTATCTGTCTATAGAGGACCTCATCTGCTCAGTCTTCCTGGTCAGGTGGCCTATAGCAGACCCTCACTATAATGTCACCAGTCCTTGCCTTGCCTTTAATCCTCACCCATCCCCAAGGTGAAGCTCCATGCACTCCAGCTGGTCACTGACACAGAGGGCAACAGCCCCTCCTCGTCTCCCCTGTCTGTCCTTCCTTAAGAGCCCATACCCTTCCATTTCAACACTCCAGTCATAGGAGTCATTCCACCATGTCTCTGACACCAGTAAGATCATAGCCCTGCAGGCCCGAGCACGACTAACTCCTCTTCTTTATGCCCCATGCTACATGCACTTGCATAGAGGCATTTCAGTTGGGCCCCTCATGGAGCTGACTTACTGGCTGGGCTATTCCTGAACATTAAACACATCCAGGCGAGAACTTTGAAAATTGGAGTCAAAATAATCCCATTTTCACTCCTCACAAAGAAATGAACAAACTAGTTAAATAATTTTAACCCATAGAAAAAAAAGAGGTTTTTTTCTCTGCATCTCTGAGGTAGTAAATCATTGAATATGGAAAAATAGTGCCATTATTAGCAAGATACAATATATCAATGAATATATTTTGTTAATTAATGCTTTTCAACTATTAAATATGCAAGAAAGTACAATTCAGTATAGGAAGTCAAATTAGGAAAGCTCATTAAAATCTATAAATCTGTTGCAGACACCTAGTGTTGAATAATTCATCAACTGTTTAACACATTTACTAAAAAACATGTAAATTACTTTTATCACTGGCCTATTTTAATTTTTTGTTTTGTGAAGGGATTCTTTTTTCCTAGCACCAGTCTGAAAGTTTAATTGCAAATTGATTAACATGGAGCTTTGTTAATTAAATCAGCTGAAGGAGATTTAGGCTGACACCATGCTAGGTGCTCAAATTAAGGGACTGTCCCATTGCATTAAATATAGTGCATTTATCATAAATAAACTAACAGGCTGTTAATTTGAGCTGACAGATAATGGAGGAGGAAAATGAATCTTTACAGTATTGTGTGTAATAGATACACAGCTCTTTTACCAGTAATTGTAGCTTTACAGGTTTCTGAACAATTAGAAAGGGTTTTAATAATGTTGCTTTCAGTTTGAAATGAGAAGAATAAAATCCCTCACTAATACTTTGCTTATGTGACAGTACCAGTCTGAAGATCTGCACATATTTCAGTGTTTATGGGCTGACTGTTAGTAAGTAAGAAACCCTAGAAAAATCCATTTAATTTTAGCAACCTCTGACTGGAGAGTGTTAATAAAACTAAAGAAATTTGCTGTATAGTGTCTAAATGAAATCTTATCTCTAAATGAATCTTTATCTTCTGGGCATCATCATCTACATGGTTGTATTCAGACAGTGTAAAATGTACAAGTTTCATAAACTCAGTTGCAAGTTCCTTTAGTTTTCAAAGTTTCTTGGCACTGCCAAATGCTCGTATCATTCTGTTCTCAGAGTTCTTAACATAAAAAATTTACCAAGTCAATTACTACTATAGGTCCAGAAATTCTACTTAAATTTCTCCACTGGAGCTCTAATTCCCACGTAAAGAGATATCCAGGAAAGTAAAACTGCTTTATCAGTGCAGATTGCCAACACTCTTTCCTGTAACTGAGTGGAGCCACCAGAGAAGCTCATGACCAGCACACTGAGCTACGGACACATGCAAGCCGTAGTCAGCAGTGCAGACCTGGTTTCAGACTGAAGTCCCATGTGCACAGATGCAAAGAAGTAGCTCCGTAAGCGTCAGCCAGCATCAGGAGCCATCAGAGATCCCACATAGGAACACGGCAGCAGGTACAGAAAGGAGAAATCTAATACCACACATGCGTATGCCCCAATAGCTGCAACACACTAAACATATCTTGAAAGTTTTCGTCCCTCTCGGTTCAGATAAAACACATCACACCATGCAGCACAGCACTGGATGTATACTTGGAATTGATTTGCCATCTCCATACACGGAATTTCACGTCAAGCTGGCTAGCTTAACAAATTAAAAGTGACAGCAAGGAGCATCTTTTCCTTTCCTCTTTCCCTTGTAGTAAGTTGAAGACAGACTATTACCACGTGACCCTCCCACCTTGTTTATGCCAGCACCAGTGATTACGTACAATCAGTCACATAGTGAGAGGGGATCAGGGTATGGATAAAGCTTCAGCAAGATCGCTTCCTTGATATGCCTCATAAACAAATACATTAATGCATATATAATGAAATGCATATCTGAAAACAGGAGAAGCATGACACTATTTTGATACCAGATTAAGTGCTGCCTGCTCACAAAATTGCTGATTCAAAAGGGTAACACTGCTACTACCTAAGTGATTTCTTTCAAAATAGCTGTGCTTTCACTTGAAAAGTCAACCCCTCCCCTCACCAAAACAAAGACATAAAACAAGAGCAGTCACTTTAGAATATACGGAAAATCGTCACATCTCTTGCTCTCCTTACTCTCCTTCCAAATGACTGGAAGAAAAAGGAGATCAAAAGCCCAACAATGCTCTTAGACTGACAGTAGATATTAGTAAGGATATTAATATCATATAATTAAGACTTCAAATTAGTTAAGACTATCTGAAATAATTAATACTTAATCAACGAGTTTTGCCTATATTTTTTGATACTGATGCGAAGTGTAATCTCATACACATTTGCTCCATCAACTGCATATATAGTCAATACAGAAAGCCTGCATGCTCCTGAATTATTAAAGTTCCATAGTTAAAGATTAATTTTTTGTAAGTACCTCCTAACTTCTACATGAGGTGCTCCCAATACACTCCAAAAGGAGTTATCAGCAGAAGGTAAAATAACTGCATGTTTGCTTATGAGCAAGAAAAAAAAAGTTATTTGGCTAAGAACGCACTATAGATTCTCAAGAAAGGTCAGAGACCTTTTCAAGACCAGACTGACGATTAAAATCGAAATACGTTATTGTGCTACACTTGAGAATTCATGCTTTATGAAACTCTAATACACAGGGATGAACTGCTGCTTGCCTAGTTTTCAAGTTTATACTTACAACTATTGTCTTGGTTAACTGATTTACCTTGTAATAATTATTCATTGTTATTACCATCAGCTGGACAATACTTCACAACCACCTTCACTAATGAAAATCTCTTCCAATGAGATCAGTCCTCAAAATCCTTTAAAAATAAACTAAATCATACCTGCCAAATGTTAACTGCACATGAATGCATTTATTGCCCTTCTCTTACACATAACCTCTACCTGAAACTACAGAATTACTAAGATTTTGTGGGCTTTATGCAAACTTGTTACTAGACTACAGGGATTCCAGCTTTCAAATGGAGCAGGGGCAAAACATCAGGCATTCCCAAAATGCTATTAGCCTAGAAAACCTCCCAAAGCTTCCTCTTCTTTTTACACTCACCACTGAAATATTTTATCGTGCACTGTATAGATGGCCAGACAGGGTGTCCAACTTTATTCTTAGGATAGCTTTTAGATGATGCTAAGGCATTCCTATAAAACAAGATCCTCAAATATGCCTTGAAATTAAACAAACTGGACCACTGGAAGAGATCCAGGATTTACAGGAATAGTCTACAAGTTCTGATCTGCTTACTTGTCATAAGCTGCATTTTGCAGTAGGCATGTACAGAAAGAAGACAAACCATTATAATTTGAAATAGTGATTAAAATGTTATTGTTGGATTTCACCTAGTGTTCTTTTTACAGAGATTAAAAACATTCATGCAAAAATGAACATTTGATGATTTTTCAAAGTTGGCATTACATGGGCTAAAGCTGACACTATGCCTAGATGTCACTCTTCTGCTCGAAATTCAGAGAAAACTTCTCCTTTGAAGATATCTTAAAAGGTTTATCATGTCAAATGAAACAACACACACCATAAATAATCACAAAAGTTTCCAGAATACGTGCACGCACAAAGAGTGGAATCCGACAAAATCCCATGTAAGGGATCCTAATCCATGAAGCCAAAAGAATAAAAAAAAAAACCAACAAAAAAAAAACCACACAAACCAAAATAAAATCATGCACAACATAGAAGCCTTCAGACTGAAAGGATAACCCATTATGACATTTACCCAACAATTTGGTATAAATTCCCTAGTAATCTTTATGCCTTTTATAGTTATTCACCACCATGCATTTATGCTTACTCTTTTATCCTCTCTTTACAACAATATACATTTTCCTGATCCTTGTTTATAGAAGTGTATGATTATTACTCCTTCCGCTTTGTTTTCCCCTCTCCTCTTGTTATTCACTTCAAATATTCTTAAACAAAGATAAATTAAGATCCTGATAAAGTTAGTGTATGTACTACTAATTTTCAGTCTAACCTGATTTTGTTATCCTTCAGAACAAAAAAAGAAAAAAGCCGTATGCTTTTAAATCCAGGTTGTCTGACATTCAGCAAGTGACAACCTTTCAGGAATTTCCCATTATTTTCCCTAACTAAATATATATCACCTCCTTTAAATAATACATATGACAAAGATATGTAGCTCCCTTTAATCCTTTCACAGTAATAAACTGATGCCTTCTCTCTTCCGTTGGAGGTTGATGGTGCATTATAAGCACCGTAATTTCTCTTTAGACACCTCCTTCAGATGGCTAACACAGTTTAACTCCTGCATTTATCACTTTTGGCAGTGTCTGGTCATGGATGCACTGTTCCGACACTGTCATCGCTTCCTCGGGTAGCTTTATTCTTAAAAGACCATCATGCTTATAAATTGCTCGCTGTTCATGAAACACCGCATTCTGAGCTCTCATCTCCATCTCTTCTTTTCTTTCTTCACTCAGAGCATTGGTTTTAACTTCCAAACTTTGTTGAAGCTTTCAGTGTTTCAGGCCTGTGACGCAGGATGCAATCACGTAAATTTTACTTGTATTAGCAAACAACTGCCATTTCAGATCAGCTCACTGACTCTGCATCACTAACAACTCAGCAATACAAGCCAGTTACGCGGGGTTTTGGAAGCTATTACTCTTGTTACACTAAATTTATTTTTCTGTTGTGGGTTTGTTTTTGTTTCTTCATTTTAATATCCATGCTGGATAAAAAACACACAGCATTCTCAGTCATCTAATAAGATCATCTTGCTCATGAAAGACATCATGTTTTTTTTGTGTTGCGTGGATTTTGTGTTGCATGGATTTTGTGTTTCAACTAGATTCACCTGAAGTTTTCTGTCACCTAAGTGACAGGTAGCATGGATTTAGACTCTTCACCACCATCTTGTAGTTAGTTTGCGTACGTTATTTCCCTCTGCTCTCACTCACGAGCATCAAGAATAAAATGACCAAAGGCTTCTCAGTCTGGTGTGCTCATGCAGAAGGTGTCTAATGATATCCTGCAGAGAGACAATACATATCAGAGAGCATCTCCGAGTAAACAAGAAATTTCTGTCACTCAATAATTGCTTCTTCTAAGGAATTTTTTGTGAAACATTTGATGCAGGCAGTACAGAGTATGCAGTAGAATAAACAGGAAATAGGACAGACTGAGAGTTTAAGATGACTTTATGATAAAATTCTACATTATTATATACCAGTAGAACTAAATCTATTTTTCTAACTGTGACTGAATCAATGTTATTCTACTATTGGGGAAACAACATTACCTGTAGTAACATTCCGACATTTAGATCCTGGGAAAACAGGGGTGGAACTTCATTGGGACAAACCCATAAAGAAGTCACATTAATTGGTAAGCTATATGAAATCTATTCAAATTTATTACTAAGGAAATACTGTAGTTAACTACTTCACACTACTATTATTGCATTAGTCTTACCAACCAAATGTTTTCTATTCAAAACAACTGCTCGTTAGAACTAATTCAAAGGGTTTTCAAGATATTCTTCTTGAATATACACACAGCAAGAAAACTCCCGGTATATGCTGAACACATATTCTGAGTTTTAAGCTCTGTTAAGGAATTTGCGTTTCATAAAGCTGAGGAAAAGGAGCAGTTTTAACTACAGCTAAGCTTGTCTAGTAAATGGTGTCAGATAAACAAAGTTTATATTATTTCAAAAGATAAGCAAAATCTAATTGGACAAATGCAGCACTATCATCAACGGAATAAGGTGTTCCACTGATAAATGTGCTGTTATTTCCAAGCCTTAGAGATTAGAACTATTAATTTCTGATTCTGTTTTTTCCTATAATCAAGGTTTGCAGATAAACATGTAGAAGAGAACTAATTCCAATATTCATAGCAAAAGCAAGATAAAGGATCCATTATCATTCATTGCTAAAAAATAACAGCTCGTATATTTTCTGATTTACCATCTAAAAGGCAATTATTATTATAGTCTATTATTTGTTTGTGCAACAGCAGCGCCCAGAGAACTGAAACACTGACATTGATATTGAGACCCTTATGTGAAAGGCACAATCCAGATACTATGAAAAGTAACTATTTCTGCCCTACGTTGCTTAACGAACAAATCACAAATTACAAGTGGGGAAAGACAGGCATACACAAGCACAGTAACTTGCTCGAGGTCAGGCAGCAGGTGCATAGTAGAGCTAAGAATAGGCATCAGGTCTCTTAGAGTAACCTATTTACTAAAATAAGCTGATCAAGTGTCGTTAAAAAGGTTGTGTCCTTTTTACAATGAAATTATTGGTAAGTAGATAAACATTTCAACGGTATGTTTATGATTAGTAATCATTCTTCTTTCTATAGCCTACGAAAGCTGATAGCGCAATGACAACTACACTAGATAAGAAGTCTTCCCTTTCACAAAGCAGGCACAAAAATTACAGTTTCCTTGCATATGGAAGGCCACTGACTTCCAAAATAATTTCATTGAGGAAGACTACTAATTTTTAAGCTTGGCTACCAAAAAGCCATGCATTATTCCTTACTGAACGGCACTCTTAAATTCTCAGGCTTCATTATCTTCCTGTATGCTAGTATCACAGGGGACACTGCTTTGATAAACTAACATTTCTAGTACTTTTCAGCAGAGGATATTACCCAAGTATAATAGCAATTCAAAACATAAAAGGGGCCTGTATTTTTACTAGATACTAGTTTAAAAAAAAAACAAACTAAAAAAACCCCCCACACAAAAAAACCCAAAACCAACCAACCAAACACCACTACCACCACCTTTGTAAACCATAGCCATGAGAAATCATTGAGAACCCTTTAACAGAAATTATGAATTGACAAGCAACTTAATTCAAATCGTCAGACTGGAACAGGTTCTGAAGAGACTTCCACATTTACAGCTACACACACATGCTTTTTTTGTTATGGTTTTATCACACCACTGTGCAGCACATTCCACCTCAAAACATAGTGTCCTGCACGTCCCTTCTGTTTTCAGAAAAAGTTTGTCCCCTATTGCTCTCAAGTAGAGGATTTAAACCTACAAAGTATTTTATTCTTTCCTACATAGTGTACATAACATATAGCTACAACTGACGTTCTTATCTCCAAATTAATATTGGGACCAATGAAAATGTGAGGTTGTCTCTATTAGTAGTCGTCACAGAAAGTGTCTTGCTAAGAAAGTCATTATTCCGCTGTGTACTGAATTTTTTATTTGGATGGTTCATATAAATTAGACCTTAGTGTTATTAATGGAAGTTAAAGTCTCTTCTTTGAGTGCACGTCAATGATAAACAAAAATATATAATTATCTGTAAAAGTCATGCTCCACAGACAGCTATTCTTCTCTCTCTCAACCCCAGGTATTACTACTACTATTTATGGGAATCTGGCATGCTATTAGACCCAGGATCAGGGCTTCCCCAGATGCTGTACTAGTACCTAAGAATATCGCTGCTCCACTGAGATCACAAGCTAAACAGAAGTAGTTATCTCATTTGCATGATTGTATCAGCTAACTTGAAAGGTCTGTATTAACAGTTACTGAGGTATTATCTGAGACAGGGAAGTTAAACAAGGGGAAAGGAGATAAAGATAATCTGAGCAAGCTTTCTGGAAGCCCAGATTACCTACATTGTTTTTTTAGTAGAAGGTATTCAGGTGATATCAGGCATTGTGTCTCAGCCAGCACAACTGCTTGATCAGTATAGCTTTTTCAGTGTAAAGAACTTAGAGAAATCCTCTACACTAGCATAAAACTGTAATTTATGTAAGGTACTACCAACTTCATGTTTAACAGGACACATTTCTATATCAGGGTAAGGTGTACCTTTAAGAGTCTCAGCGTTTACCCAAAACGAGATTGTGCGGACCAGCTACATAGATACTGAAATGCCTTTTGGACAGAGCATGGTTTGAGCTTTTATGGTAGTGGTTATAAAATCTAGGAGCAACAGATGTTCTGAAAACTGCTTTGGAGTCATCTCAAAACAGATTTTGAGATTTTGAGTATTTCTGAGAATGTTCTTTCCTAGTCCTTGTTTGATTTATAGCACTACCTAGTTGTATATAGATTCTGTGAATCTGTTCCCCCTGCAAAGCTTAAAACATAAAATGAAAAATGGATGTGCAAACTTTATGTATAGTTTTTTACATTACATTCTCCTAGCTGTCATTTGTACTTGTAAAGGCATTCCTCTCTCTACTTCACTGAGTCTGGAATAAAAATATTAAACGTCCTACTCTCATGTTTCTTCATGTGGTACTTCACATCTATAATGCAGGTACCAAATGTAGATCCCTGTAGATAAGGATGATGCCACTGACATCAGTAAGAGCAAATTTGAGCAAAGGAAAGTAGAGCCAGAACATTTTTTATTTTTTATTTTATTCTACCATGAAAAGTATTTTCTCTTCTATTTAATTACAGGTTCATGCTTGTTAATCACACCACACAGGTTTCTCACTGCAAATGATGAAATAACAGATTCTCTTCACCTTTGAGAATGCCTATCAAGTTTTAAAAAACTAAATAGCATACAATCCCAGTGCAGACTTCCTTAAAGTATAAAAAAACCTCTTGGTATCACTCAACTGGTGTTTTTGTTTAAGTTTGTATTTTTCTTCCACAGTTCTTGTTTTGTCTGCTTTCCTAAATAACACATGACTTGGGAACCTACTTGATTATGCCAAATACTAGCATTATTTATTCCTTTCTACAGAGCAGCACTGAATAGGCAGTCTGTCTGCGTGGATTTTTCTACGATTTGCTTGCCTTTTCAGTGAGATTCATTTTCCTGGGTGTTACTCAGTCATTTGAACATAAAGCACATTCACTTCTCTATGTAACATTGTTAGATTCAGGGTAAAATTTTATTTATTAAAACAGAGTACAATTCCTTTAACCCTTAGAAGCTTCTGCAAGCAGGAAGACAAAAAAAGAAACCATCATCTGAGATATGCTAGTGGACGAGCAGTCTGGGATTTTGTGTGTGTGCATAAAATGCATTTGCTTATAGCTGCACAATCTTATTACATGTGCTCTAAAGTTTACAAGACATTTCTACTTCTCCATCTCTGTAGAAATAGCTAGCACAGGGCTGTTCTTGTTCAGTCACATGGCGGGCCATCCATACCCAGTGCTTTCCTGACAAGTTGTGCTCAACTTAGTTTAAAGGTCTACTCGCATGGGCAGACTAAGATCAAACCTGTGCAGCTACTGCGCAGATATCAAATAGTTCTGCTAAAAGATCTGCCATACTTATGTATTTTGTATGTCTGTATTTAGCTCTACAGGGTCACACAATCTGAAGGTCTTGGTCTGCAAAATAGTGATAGTGTGGCTCATCAGGCAAGCATTTGCACATCCTTTACTTTGGTATCTTCACTTCCACCCTCACGGAGGAAGGAAAAGCACGAGCACAGGAAATTCCATGGGTAGATAGGGCCTCAAGTCATTGTTATTGATCTGTCCCATCCGTACATCCTTCTCATCTGTGACTTTCTATCACCAGAAAACTTGATGACACATGAAACACCTTCCTTATTGGCCAAGCAATATAATTTACTTGTAAAATGAAACATAGCAGCCCTAAAGAGCTGGAAACCAATACATGTAACCAAAAATCCATCTGGTACATATATGTGATCCTAATTAAACTGCTTGATAGGGTAATATCTGTTACTAAAGTACAGTCATGACATCTGACACCTTCCGGGTGGGAAAAAAAAAACAACATCAGCACTTAGTAAGGTAAATATAAGATGCCTTTCCAAAAGATCAGATGTTTGAAATCACCAGTTAGAACACAATATTTTTAATACTGCACTTGAAAAACAAGCTTGTATCTTAAAAGGAACAAACAAGTTTAACTGGCATTTCAAAATACTCCAGGAGAGAAAAATCTAGTTTTTATGAATTCCTCTGCTTGGTTTTTTGGGGGGTTTGGGTTGGTTTTTGTGTGGTTTTGTTGTTTTTAGGTTTCACACACACACACTTAACGGTTTATGAACAACAACTGCTCAAGGGGCAAAAATGCCCACACCATAGATCTCTAGATCTGAAAGAAACTGGTACTATTCAGAAGTTCTAACTGAAAGCCGTGCTACACAAAAAATGAAGTTACTGTTTTACCTCAGACTAAATCACAAAATCCTTGCTCTCTTCCAGATTCCAGGCTAGCTGCAGCTTCTAGATAAGCTTTCTGAATGGCTAGAGTAAATGCTTTCTGTAATGTACAGACCTCCGACCCAGAGTACATCTCTAAGATGTTTGCTCCATCTAACATACAAATATACAATTAAAACAAACAAATGGATTTGGGGTTGGGGGGGGGACTGGTGTTTTGTTTTTACTGTGCATTAATGACCTTTCTATGTATAAGCATTCAACAAATTACTATGTTCTACTACACGTTCTCAACATTTTTAATCTTGTTAAGTACTTTTAGCTTCATTTGCTGATTTCTTTTGTTAAAAATTTCAAGTGTACAGTCAAACAAAACATTCAAGGTGAATATCTCTACTTCAGCATGCATCTGATCAATACATTTACATTTGTAATCATTACTCATGCCATCTGGCTTGATGTGCTCATTAATAAATAAAAAAAATTCCATTGCATTATTGATTTTAGATATTTGCTGACTTTCTTCTCCCTGAAACTGCCAATGTCATAGCTTTACACTTCACATTTGTTGTACTTCATAGAGAGTCATCGCCAAACATTGTCACGTAAATATTCTGCTTATATTTTCCAACATACTTGTTCGACTCTCCAATACAGAATTTACACCATTCAGGAAGAGTTTAGAAAGCAGTCTGCTCTATTTCATCAAGACTTCCTGCTGTCAACAGCAACAACTGTGCAAGAAGTTACTTCTACTTTGATTGCTGCACTGTCACTTATAATTAAATTTTCTGCTGTGCTCTAGCATTTTTTCTAGCACAGGGGGGATACATTATTTGTATAGCACACAAATCACTGAAATATCCTTCAGCGGGTAGAACTGCAGAAGAAAGCTTGCAATGTGCATATTTCATGGGGTAGTTTGCTGATATCCATTGATTTTGACAGCAGCGCTGTTCCATATTTTAAATATTTTTAACTGTTTACCAATGTAGTTTCAGCAAATCAACACCAGGAAACTGAACTGGCATGTCTACAGCCAGAAATGCTTAGAAACAGCTTTTTACTGCTCAAAGTAATGCATGCTACATCTTGAGGCTCAGGAGCCAGTTACTGCTCTTTGCTGCCTGCATTGATGGTCTTCATGCCTCCTCGTCGTGCCTTAATCTCTTGACCATGTGCACTGGTTGAGGACAGTGCCCAGATAAATCTCTGCAACCACATACCAGCTGTGACCGATTTGGTGACACCTTCAGTTTGAGATAAAATCTCCTTCTTGGATTCATTACGTTTAAAAATTTCTTTTTTTTGTCTAAGACAACAGTAAAGCATAAAGGGTTTTTGGTGGGTTTTCTGGGTTGTGGTTTTTGGTTTGTTTGTGGTTTCTTTGTTTTTTGTTTTGTTGTGGTTTTTTTTTTTTTTTTAACCAACACTTTTCACTAGCTTCCACAATCAAATTTGTATGAAATTATGATAATTTTCAAACAACAAAAAAAAAAAATCAAGGTCTTTCTCACTTCAGGTTTTAAACTTGGATTTGTCATGTATTTCAATTATGGTAAAAAGCACTACACCAGCTGTTCTGGGTAGAGTGAAATAAGTTTCTGGAGGCTTGATGTTTTCATTTACTGCATACGAATACAATATGCATAAACAAAGTAAACCAACTGTTGTACGGCTTCGAGTACTGCCCTAAGAAAACATAAATCATTTCATTCCCTACTAACATTCATTATAAAAAAAGTAAAACTTCACTTTTCTTATTTAGCCAAAATCACTTTTCATTCCAAAACTGAATTTTTGAACAGACTGAGTACAAAAAAAAGGCTTAAATTTAAGTCTCAGTATTGTGTTGAGCAATAATTCCACCTACTCAAACTGTTTTTATGAAGGTCTTTATAACATATTTGTATGGAAAATACTATAGGCCTAATTTTTAAAGCAAACTGCTTGCATAATTGTGAGCTTTATGCCAGGTGGGTAATCGTGCATACAAATCACCACCAGGCCTCTTGGAATTTGCTTTCTTACTTTGTGCTGTACGAAGAGAATGACTGAGCTTTCTGCTCAAGCACACAATGTTCTCACTATTATTTCAGTCCAAACGTGTTCTAAAAGTACTGGAACCAGAAACTACTATTTTTCTGCAGTAGAATTCCATAACAACAAAAACCCTCCAGACAGCAACCCCTACCTCCACACAGCAGAAAAATCTCCCTCTAAACAAATCAAAAAAGCCAGAAACAAGATTCCCTCCAAAGAAAAAAAAAAAACACCACACCCCACTCCCAACCATTCACTGGCAAACTCACCAAACAAAACCCCACTCACCCACCAGAGCATAAGCCTCTGCCGAGTTCCATGTTTTTCTTTCTTTTATTCTGAAGTGAATACATTTTCATCCTAAGGAAGTTCATTCAAAAAATCCCTTCTTTTGTTTAGAAAAGAATATCTTAATGGTAACTAGGAAACACTATTGGGAAAAGAAGCAAGACTTATTCAATCAAATGACTAAGCACTAAGTGGAAAGGAGGAAAGCGTCTTGGAAAAAACTCTTTATCTACGTCATGCTTCTCATGTGCCAAGTCACAATTCCCATTTAAACTTTTATTAGCTTCATAGCATATATCTGGAAACAGTTAATTGGACAAACAAGCCCTTCTTTTTGTCCTCTCTCCTCCAAAACTGGTTGATCATTTACGACACACAGGAACAGAAGAATACACTGCACACTGTTTGCAAGAGTCAGTCTGTTCTACAACTTTGACAGGAAAAGGATTAGAGCTGACCCATTTTTGCAATGAAGGAAAGCAGTGCTGATACATTTCTACACCATGGCAACCATAATCTGCATTACCTACTTATGAGAAAACACAAAGAATACCAAGTACACACTGGAAGTTAATACTCTTATTAATAGATGACTATTAAAAATGCTTTCTAATGCATACAAAACTCCTGCACATCTATCCTTGCTTTCAAGTCCGCATCTCTATTCCCAGTGCAGATAAAAGCATTAACCAAACCTTACAAGGGGAGCTAATCAATAGAGTTATCAACTGTTCAAATAGTTGTGGGTTTTTTAAATTCTTAACACAAATGTTTCAGTATGGACACTTTCATAGACAAAATTAAAGTTAAATTTTTATTCCAAAGTAGAAGAAAAAATAACAACCTCTCCTTCAGAAGTGACTATGAAAAGCAGCGGCCAAATCCACTGTGGAGCACAAAGAGCAACATTTTGATTTGAGGCAAGTGAGGTATTGACCGAAATAACCAAGCATCCAACAGCAGCAAATAGAACTTTAAATATTTATATAGTCTTCATACAGCCTCGCCAACTTTTAAATACTCTCCATATTTTCTCTTCAAGAATTTGCATATATTTAATCCTTTCTCCTCTAGATATAAATAGATTTAGCAAAACATGTTCCTAGAAATGATGAAAATCATCTGTTGTTGTGTTGCCTCTGACACAAAGGCTTGAATATATGAGTCTACTACGAAAACAGTATGGGGGAAGAGGAAAAGAAAACATCTTGCCAATAATTTGTTTTCATAATGTGGGTCTGCCAGTCTAAATCAAATTTCTAACTAAGGTATACTCTCACAGTATCCTTCAAAAACTACAATCTTGATAACTGCTTAATAATCAAAACTTATTAAATAAAAATTGACTGAGAAACACACATTTAGGTCTAGCAAGTGGCTTCCTCTTGATGCTGAAGAGACAGGCAATGTAACTACCTAGTCAATACCAAGTATAGTATGGCAATGACATGACTTTAAACCTGAGGATTAGTTTATCCTTGTGCACGTAAGCAGAAATCATTATGTTCTGTATTAAACGGTGCAATGATAAATACATATTAATGTTCTGAAGATTTGTTCTCCCTGGCTCTTGGGTGGCGAAGAGTTTTAGTAGAAAATCTACATTAAATATTGTGTCACATTTAGTCATGTTCATTTGCAGTCCCCTTGTAACATTTATGATACCCACCAGTAGTCACAGTACATAATACTAGTAGATGAGAGACAGTGCAGAGCAGGGCTGAAGGAAGATGCCACAGCTACTGAGACAGGGAAATATTTATGGTAAAGCTATAGTACAAATTCCAGTGCATGCTTATGTGAGAATGGATCTACACAAAGATCTTCTAAATAGAACTTAATAAAATCTAGATCTTAAAATCTTAACTAGATCTTAATAAAATGTACAGTACTAACTCTTTTAACAATTTTCTGATTCTCAGATAACATTGAAACAATTCCTAAAGGATCCTTAATGCAAAGGGCTCTTGCAAAGCATAAGGAATGTATTTTTGCACTCTGCTTTTTTTATACATTTTGTTAGTTGTATTTACTTTTAGCATTCTAGAGGAAGTACACATGCACATCACATCGCATTCCTATACAGTAGCATGAGTAGAACAAGAGCCAAACAAAATTCAAAGTCTACGTTGAAATAGTTTTAGAAGAAATTTCTAACTAATCTGACCTCCTCTACAGCATATCAAGTTGTAAGTCACCAAAGACTGTACAAATAGCTTATAACACACTTTATGTTTCTGGAATTATTGTTTACAAGACATCTTTGACATTAAAAAAACTGAAGGATGTTAATTCATGCCATAGTTTCTACAGAAGCAAACCTTTTAGTCTTTGTAAAATTCCAAATTGACTAAGATCAAGCCCAGAAATAAAATAAAACATCTAATTGATGTCTTGCAATTAAACATTTTGATTAATGAGTCTATGAATTGTCATTATCAAAACTATCCAGTCTGCCAGTTGCCTTTGTTTCTGGTTTCTATGTGTTTGTCTACCCATCACTCTGCTCCTGCCTGGACTTCTGTCTTACACATGTTATGAGCCCTTCAAAGGAGTTGACCAAGATTGTAGAAGTAGGCTTTCCTCGTTATGCTTAGCTACTCAATAACTGAACAGAGGTATCAAAAGTGAAGACGACAAGTGGTAAATAAGGAAAGCAGTTAGGTTTTTAGAACAAAAAAAAAAACCCAAAGAAATACACAGTGAAAATAACAAGAGTCTGAACAAACCTTTATCTGATATGATGAGTAGCAGCAACAGAAGGCCTTCATTAGACATGTGCCGCACACAAGTATCAGTACCTCTCTGAGGTATTACAGAACTCCATCAATACTCATATCATGACAGTATCACAGTTTGGAATACAGGAAATAACTTGCATCTATACATACGGTATTTTTCAACTATTATTCTGTTCTTCTGTGGGGAAAAAGCGATTTCATTATCATTCCTGTTATCAATAAAAGTTAATTTGCTTTGTTTCATGCTTGCATATACTCTAAAGTCTGCAATATACAATTTGAATCATGCTACTGAAATGTGGTTGACCCACATAACTGATTTGAAAGAGTCCTAGCTTCCCTACTCCGTCCTTTTCCATGAACTAGTGGAGTCTCCAGCCCAATTCAGATCTCTTGGGATCCCTAGTAATGCGTGCTTTCACTATAACAACCTACAATGCTGTCCAGAGCCTCCAGTCCTGTACACTCCAACCATCTCTCATTTATGCCTTCACCTACGCAGTTGCAGACATGTGAGAGGACTCTCAGAGACAGTGGAAACCTTGCTTCCACTATGTCCGTTTATTTCTCGGAGGCAGTCAGACTAATTTATTAAACACACCACCATCACTGCACTTTCCTCCACGCAGTAAACGCACAGGTACATTTAAAGCTCAGACAAGAGAAAACCGTTCACATTAGGGCTTCGTTCCTTCTGACCACATCAGGATAATTCTTACTCTTATTCTCTGCAGCAAATGTTTGTGTAGAATAACATGTTATGTTAACTTCCTCTGCATACTGAGATGTGAATTCTGTTATCTATAAGCATTAGTGCTAATAAAAGTAGTTCTACAAAATAATTTTAAAAATATAAGGTGATCATCAATAAATGCGACCAAGGAAAAATATATATAACAATTCACAGAATGATTTATGGGTGTGTTTTAGTGGCTGTGTCCATCCATAAATGAAACCGCGGGAAGTAAAAATCATATTGCAAACGTCTGCAGTTAGCACTTCTTACTGATATGAAGGAGGAATATTCTTATTTGCTATATTTCAGGTGTTAGTCCAGTTCTCCTACTGGAAGCTGAAATCAGGTTAGATCTTCCTCCCACTGTTCTCTTAAAGCCTATTATGAATCTCCTACAGAAATGTATGAGGCCAGATCAGTCTTACTGGTATGATTTGAAAACCTTTGATCACAATATATGTGACTTTGCAATTGCAGTTAAGGAAAAGTCCTTTCAAAAGCTTCAGCTGCCAGTGGAAGAGGCCACAGAGAATAATGCACTGAAAGAAAGAGAACACAATCCTCTCTCCTTTAACTGGATGAGCCACTAAAGCTTTTACATGTGACTAAACTCCTAAAGAGCAGACACAAAAGACTGTGATTAGGTCCCCAACAGAAAGTTTATTTTCAAGGTCATTTATCACTCACTAAAATTAGCTTTCCTTGAAGTTAGTGTTTTTCAGTAGATAAAACCAAGCAAACTGTCACTGGTATGGGATGTTACTGTCACTCTCTACCTGTTTTCTAAAGAATCATACAATTATAAGTTGGAAAAGACCTCAAAGATCAAGTCCAACTGTTACCACCATGCCTACTAAACCATGTCCCGAAGTGCCACACATACACGTTTTTTAAACACCTCCAGGGATGATAACTCAACCACCTCTCTGGGCAGTTTGTTCCAAGTGTCTGACCACTCCTTCAGCAATGAAATTGTTCCTAATATCCAATCTAAACCTCCCCTGATGCAACTTGAGGCCATTTCCTCTTGTCCTATCTCTAGTTACTCCGGAGAAGAGACCAATACCCACCTCACTACAACCTCCTTTCAGGCAGTTGTAGAGAGCAATAAGGTCTCCCCTCAGCCTCCTCCTCTCCAGACTAAACAGCCCCAGCTCCCTCAGCCACTCCTCATAGGACTTGCTCTCTAGGCCCTTCACCAGCCTCGTTGCTCTTCTCTGGACACACTCCAGCACCTCAATGTCCTTTTTGTACTGAGGGGCCCAAAACTGAACACAGTACTCAAGGTGCAGCCTCACCAGTGCCGAGTACAGGGGGACGATCACCTCCCTTCTCCTGCTAGCCACACTATTCCTGGTGCAAGCCAGGATGCCGTTGGCCTGCTTGGCCACTTGGGCACACTGCCACCTCATCTTCAGCTGGCTGTCAACCAACACCCTAAAATCCTTCTCTTCCAGGCAGCTTTCCAGCCACTCTCCCCCAAGCCTGTAGCGTTGTGTAGGATTGTTGTGACCAAAGCGCAGGACCCGGCACTTAGCCTTGTTGAAACTCATATAATTGGCCTTGGCCCATCAATCCAGTCTGTCCAGATCCCTCTGCAGAGCCTTGCTACCCTCAAGCAGATCAACACTCCCGCCCAGCTTGGTGTCATCTGCAAACTTGCTGAGAGAGCACTCAATCCCCTCATCCAGATCATTGATAAAGATGTTAAACTAGATCGGACCCAAAACTGAGCCCTACGGAACACCACTCATGACCGGCCACCAGCTGGATTTTACTCCATTTACCACCACTCTCTGTGCTTGGCCATTTAGCCAGTTCTTTATCTAGCGAAGAGTACACCCATCCAAACCATTGGCAGCCAGTTTCTCCAGGAGGATGCTGTGGGGAACAGTGTCAAAGGCCTTACCAAAGTCCAGGCAGACAACATCCACAGCCTTTCCCTTGTCCACTAGGCAGGTCCACCTGGTCATAAAGGAGATCTGGCAGGTCAAGCAGGACCAGCCTTTCATGAACCCATGCTGGCTGGGCCTGATCCTCTGGTTGTCCTTCATATGCCTGGTGAACGCACTCAAGATGAACCACTCAATAAAGCTACAACAGTGAGGTTTCATAGAAGTATGAAAGGCAATTAAATTGGGTTTACTATTTATTTTGCTTGCTAGTGCTCCTGGCAATCAATAAGAAGCAATCCTTTTAGAATAGTCATCTGCTATACATGTATTCAACAGATTATTTTTCTAAAGAACCGTGCACTTTTTAAACATACCGGAACAATCTATACTAGCTTTAATTATTTTGTATTTCATAAATTACTAGACATTCACAGTAGACTATTCATCCTAGACATACTTCGGAATTTTGGTCAGCACAGACAAGTCATCCACGCTATTTGGTAAGACAGCTATTAATTTCAATTGTTCTAAACAATTTTTTTCCTAAAATGGGAATGCAGTTTCTGAAGAGGAAACAAACCAACTTACTTTTAGTCGATAATACAGGTGGATACAATAGATTTAGGCAGACAATTTTAAGACATCAAGTAAAAATCACAAAATAGAGCATTCTGATATACTGTGTATTCTATTGGAAAAGAAAGTCAAAACAACAATCAAATAATTTTCCTTGCCATGAATTCTTAACTCAAAATCTTACCTCAATTCAACTTAGAGTCAAACCTCTGCCCAATTATCACCTGGATATCTTTGTTACCAAACAGGTTTGTCTGTAACAAGTATCGTACTGTACAGTATCATTTAAGTCTGTACTGAAATGGAAAGAAACAAAAAAAATCTGATTCATACAGTCCTTTAAACAGTAATTATATATTTCTACTGAATAAATATAACTCATGGATCTAATGGCATATTACACCAGAAAATACAAATACATTTTCCTTCATGGTTCTTTCAAGCCAAATTTAACTATAGCTCTGACTTACATCTGGAAAGAAAGATGAAAAATAGCTTTCGTGTGACTTTACAAAGTAACGAAGAAGGAACAAATAACTCATATTTAGTCATTCCTTTCTTCCCATTGGATGGACACCGATGTCATGATTTTACATTAAGAAGAGGAATTATTCCACTCATTAGAAAAAGTTTTCCAATTACTTGCACTGCACAGAGCAAATCCAAAGCTAATTTGCTAACATCAAATATCATTAACCATATGCCACGTCCAAAACAAAGGGGCTCCTAATGAATGCGGAAAATCTGAGAAAGCAGGTCTGCATTATTCTTCTGCATGATAGCAGCCTGGAAATTCACAATGCATAATTCTGCTTTTGCCACTCAGTTTTTCCATTTACTTGCTGTAGGAGAAGCTGTTTAATGTGCACTCTTGCGCATGTAATATTAATAGTAATTGAGCTTGAAAATACATCCTTTCTGACTGCTGGCTATTTTGCTGGGATGTATCTACATTAATAACAAACAGGAGAGTTGGTGATTTAAAAATTGTTGGATTTCTGAATTTAAAAGGCAGACTTCCATGGTGAACTCACTTAGAAGGCTTACCCCCATCCTCATTACTGCATGAGTTCTGTGCAGGTTAAATGCACAGCACAGGTCCTAGAGTTTGACTGATATGCTGGGTTTTTTTGCTTGACTTGACCTCTGTACAAATATCACAGCTCTAAATCTATACAATTAATGAAAAATGATACAGGCTATATGCATAAATGTGTGCATCTGCACACTTTGATAGTATGTTGTCGATTTTTTATTTTTCTTTCAGACAGTAACGTCTCTCATCTAATGCTGATTTTGGAAGTATGTTTACTGTGATTTTTTGTTTTCAGATAAACAACTTTGTAAAAGATTTGTAGCCAAACTACAACATGGTAGAGATTACATATATAAAAGACTGAAATTAATTTTGTACTTCGACCAGAAGGAGATACATGTTAAGTCAAAAAGGCTACACTATGGGACCATCTACCATTTGGCTTGTATTCATAGTATCTGACTAAAGTAAAAGAGATATTTTAAAATGTATTTTTAAACTGTAAACATTCTAAGCAACACTTTATATTTCGTATCACACTATGGTACATAGAACTACATGTGATATGAGAATTCTTGACTTCATCACTATAAAACCAGAATAAACATCAGTTACTTAAGAGTTTATTAGACACAGGTGTTATGATTTAAGATATAGAGAAGGAGAAGTACTTCCTACCATCACTTTACTGTCAGAAAACTAAGGAACAGAGCAGGGAAATTTGCCCACAGTCTTAGACAGAATCTCTTAAAGAGAAGTTTAGTTTGACTAGGATTTTTAGCAGAGGATTGCTCAGATAAGCCTGGGAACAATCTCAGGTTGCTACGTACCAGCGACAGAACAGACAAAGGAGTTAGGATAGCTTTCGTCAGCTCAGGAACATCATCATTTTCTCACCAAGTAGAAATAAACCTTTATTGCAGCAGGTCAGACCTCTGCCTGCTCAGATACTATGTACAACTAATAGCCAAAAAAACCAGCAAGACTCCAAATAGTCAAATTGCTCTTGGTGCCATCAGTTTCAGAAAATATCTTATGAGCTCGATAAACCAGGAGACACTGAGGGTCACCACAGATCTCTGAGATAAGTCTACTCTTGTTGAATGTACAAGTAATTCAAGTAAGTTGAATTACAAGTAAGACCTGGTATACACCTCTCTTTTTGAGTCAGTTGGATGACATTCTGTCTCAATCAGATATGTCCACACTTTGTAGGTAATACTCGGACCTCACATCAAGAGTTAAAGGCTGATGGCATCTTTCTAATGTTTGGACTCAAGGGTCCCCAGGCTGCCTGAACTACCAGTATTGCTATTTTTTTTTCATTTTCTCTAGGAGTAGTTCCAAATATTCTGGGATTTCCTAACTGTGCTAGGACTCTCACGTGCGATAAAGTTTACATTTCAACCTTCCTCATGATTTGCACCAGAATGCAGCTAAACATTAATTTGCATAGTGGTACCTTCTACTTCTTGCCTATGTGCTTGCTTTTCTGTTAATATCAAATATAACTAGACTTTGCTGTTTTTGAAAGCACATTTTAAAACATATTTATTTGAAGATTCCCTTAGTGATTACTTATGCATAAAACCCCAACTTCTTAGAACATCTAGGTGTTAATTCCCAACAGGAAAGTTGACGGAGAAGTCCAATTTTGCTATCTGAAAAGTAACTTGATCACAGAAGCTGAAACTTTCTTTTATTTTACTTAAAACAAGTTTCTATTTTGCTACTCCTCTCAGGTGTTGTCAGGAAGGATTCATCCAATAAATACTTACGCACAGCTCTTAATAACAGGAACAAGTTCTGATTCCAGTCAAGTCAGTGACATGGTTTCTTTCTCATTTCAAGCAAGACCAACATTCAGTTCACAAAATACAAACCCAAAGAATTACTATAATAGTGTGGTTTCATTATTTTTGTTGGTTTTACTTCTGCGTATATGAGGGCTTATATCAGAGACTTAGAGTCTCTCTAAAAACTATTAATCTGCCAAATTCAAAACATCGCTCATTACTGCTCTTCCAAAGCTTTTGGTTTGGGGTTTTTTTGGTTGTTGGGTTTTGTTTGACTGATTTGATTTTGAGGGTTTTTTTCCCCCCCCTCAGGAAATACTGTGCCCGCTATTACCAAGTGAAGTAATTATGCAACAGAAAAGAAACAAGTGATGAAGTCTCAAAAGTTGTACCAATATAACAGTTTAATACTTCATGATCTTCTGTTTCTGTGGTAACAACATAAATGTTTCACCATAAGGCCTATAAAGAGAAAATTAAAAGATGTATTACAACTGCAACACATCACTTTAAAAGTACAAACAGATCATATTTAACAAACTAAGAGGAACAAAGCCATGTTCAATACAGGATCAGCTCCCACCTTTTCCGAGGATAACCACATTTATATAGCGGAAAATTGGAAATATAAAATAATTGTTTGAGAGCATCTCTTGTTGAAATAATGAATTGTTAGCAATAGAGAACAGTAGCTTAACAAGAGGGGTCGTGGTTTTGTTTTTTTATAGTAGACTCAACAGCTTAAAAGAAATATGATTTTGAACTACAAAACTCCAGGGAGAAGTTTGAAATAATGTAAGGAGCAGCTAATGCACTAGCAATCTCTACAAATACACCAGCTAAGTAAAAACAATTATGTAATTTTCATTCACAACAGGATTCTTTCAAGCACAATATTTTGTCCTGAAAATTACATGCTTTATCTAAAGTGTCGAAGTTCCAACTGATGAGTTGCAGAAAACTTACATGATGTCACTGTCTGTTGACTGATACAAAATTGCTTCTTTCACAAGAATTTTTTGCCATGTTTTTTCATTAAAGAATTCAACAGTACTACTGAATTTCATCAGAAACTACATTTCACTAAAACATGTGCATTGGGACTGGCCTCGTTTAACATCTTTGTGGGTGACACGGCCAGTGGAATTGAGTGCACTCTCATTAACTACCATAAGGATAACAGGAATTCTAGTACAGACAAACTTAAGACCTTCTAACAAGTTGAAGCACAGCAACACAAGTGTGTGGGTACAAGATCCAGCTCCCCTGCATCAGTTGCATTTGCATAACTCTGATCCCGGGTTGAAATCTACCCAGACAATGCTCTATAGCTAAGACAAACACGTTTCTGACCTAATATTTCAACACTAGTAAGGTAAAGTATAAGGAAGCAGTGGCCTTCTCCAGGCAGCATGTGAGCAGATCTTTCACATCCACCATGAAAATCTTCAAATGCACGGGTCTAGGCACGCTGCTTCTCTTCAGAGCTGCATAAACCATCAAGCTTAAACTGCAGGAGAGCAGGAAACAGGACACATCCCTTTGTATCCCCATTGTTTCCGCTGTGCCGTGTCTACCAAGTTCAACAATTCATGCTTCGGCTCATGCAGGAATCAAAATCCAAAGTTACAGCCTTGCCTTCAGAGAAAAACATTTGTTTCTCTCTTACTGCAGTGTGTCCAACCTATGTTAGTCATCTCGTGAAACCATATGAAACTTTCCTCGCACTGATATTTAATACATATGACATCACTGAGTATCATAGCACTGTTAGAAAAATAAACAAAATTTCATTCTTAGACTTTCTCACTCCATTACCTGCCTTCTCTCCTCCTCTTTCCTGAAGCTGAACTGATTTTCTATCCCTATTCCTTTCATCCTATAATGAAAACTAAACCAGAAGTATTTTCAACTCAGATCCCTGGATATATGATAATTTAATAATGCAGTTCTTTCCCATACATTTCCAAGACCCATGGACTTGAAGCTTCCAATGCCGCCTACTATATGGTCAGGGACACGCACACCCACCAAAAAGCCCATTAAAAAAGCTTTCCTCCTAGCCAAAGTTAGGTTTGAAGGCAAAGGCATGCACACTGAATCTGAGTAACACAGAATGGAGCTGGGCGAGGCTGCAAGGTAGCATAAAGGTAGTGCTGTAGACAGTACTGTAGCATTTTTCACTATATACTAAGTTTCACCTACCTCCATCCTACCTGATATTTCCCCTCATGCACTGCATCTTATATCTACATTCCACTATATCTGATATATCTGTATACATTCTGACACTTCTAGAGGAAATGTGAGAACTGTCATTTTCACATGGCAACACAAAACAATATATTTTAATTAGAAGAGCATGCTTTCTTTCTTGACGTTCAAAGGGAAGCATGGTAACAATCACAAATACATCAGACCAAAAACTAACACAGTCATGACATTACCAAAAAAAAACCAAAAAAAAAAAGATGGCACAAGACAACTGATGGCAATACTTATAAAGCTTAAGCATACACAATTCACTCAAAGAGAAAGAAACACTATTAGCTCATTTCAGCAGGAGCTAAGTGAACATAAAGGAAAAAAGGGAGGAAGCCAAAAAAGCACGAATCTTAAGAGCGATCTTACTGATCACCAGAGTATGGGTGTAAAACAGCATGTGGGAAAACAGAGCCTTGCTTCTAGCTTCAAACCATGTTCAGTAAAGATCCCTACAGCCCTGCTTGTTTATTTGTTGCTCCATTAGTAGCAATCATGAAATATTCCATACCACATGTAAAGTAGGTTCAGGAAACTCTGAAGAATATATTTCAACACTGAATATATAGAAACAGTAACAGCAGTAAAAGGCTATGAAGTAAATTATTCTTTAGTTCCTCACTTTAGTCTTCATACCATTTGCTGGGATAAATAGAAATGGATTTCCACCCCAAATCACCTTAAAGTTGTCAGGAGAAATACTTTTCTCCTAGTGCTCTTCCACCACCTTCACCAGTGATTTAGCACCAGGCAATAATACTCACAGCCTAATCATGTTTCCAGATTTTGCAAATACTTAAGCAGGTAGAGAAAAAGAAGCATCACCCACATAAGTAGACTCAGCTACTACAGTTTACCTTAACTTAGCTTACTCTTAGCACAAATTTTCTGTATTGGTGAAAGACAGAGAGTGATTAGAAAGTTGTATTAGATACCATTATATCCCATATAAACACCTGATTTTCTCTTCTTCATGTCTTCTGCCTGCTACAGAAGAAAGATGGAACTCGGAAGGAGTCGTGCAGGTGAGTGAGAAAGGCGGCAGGTAGGCACTAGACTGATCAATATCACACAAAGTCAGTACAGTCTGGAAGGGTGAAAAACTGCACACAGGAATATATTCCTGCGTGAAGAGTCTGGAGGGAGCTCTATTTCATACGCTGCAGTTGTCTCAGAGGCTAGTTTAGGTTCAGAAACAAGAGACCATCTAACATTATTTTTCACATTTGACATTAAACACTGGCTGTTCTTCTACAACTCAGCCTAAGAATCAAGTCTTAAATACCGATTTGGACCAAAACGTTGAAAGTGCTAATTGAACTGGCAAAGATACAATGCTCACAATTAAAAGATGTCTCCATTTGGTTAGTGGCCAGATCCATAGCTGGAATAAAGTTGCAGATGCCAGCTGATGATCTGAGTCAGTTCCACTCTGAAACACAGTACTGCATTTCTTGCTTGTACGTTGGAAGGGACTACAGTGATTCTTACATTGCTGTGTAGCCACTGACCTCAGACAGTGGCTTTTAAATATGGAGTATTGTTTACTGCTTCCCTCAGGGGCACAGATGCAGCCACATTTTAAACATTAAAATATCCAGATTCCGTTTTCAACAGAGCCATTCTTCAGCTATCGTGTACAACTCTTCCTGTTGATATGCAATGTTCAATTATGTACAGATACACACTTTATTCTTTGGAGTTACCTAGTGAATTCTAAGAAAAATTGAAGTAGAGCCTATGCCATGCCCGTATTCTTCTCTTTTGCATATTAGAAGGCACATTGTTGATTAATACTAATTTGATGAGTGCTGGAACATTCTCTCAATCATCATTTTCACTACTCGCGTTATGCAGAAGACTACCAATATCCTACGAACCACTCTCAGTAGCAAACGTCACAAAAAACAAAAGAAAAACAACTTTTAAAGCATCAAAGGCTTAAAAGACTCGAGTGGCAAACAAGCTAGAGTTGTTACAGATGTCTCTGGGACACTATAGATATGGTAGGTTTTTCACAACTACTGTAACATCCATTCAATACCCATTAAGGAAAAATATTTCAGACAGTCATAAATACAATTCAGAAAATAAAAACAAACTCCATGAACTGGAAAGCAGAATGCCTTGTATTTCACAGAATGAGATGGCTCTCAGAGAAAAAGATGTCAGATTGCTTAGTCTACCTGAGCAACCTGGTTTGTTTGGCAGCAGGATGCCATGAAGCCAATTCCTGTACTTTTATTCAAACAAAGTTAGAAGACTGTTGAAAAACAGTATCCTTCAGGATACCAAACACACCAAAAGTAAGAGTGACAGTCACTCTGATCTGTACAAAGAGTCTGCTTTTTCTCCTTATAGCCCCAGAATCAAATAAACAAGATGCATTAACTTTTTCCGTAGGTCCTGAACCAAGAACAGCAGAGTAAATATGCTAGCAGGTTGTAAAACAAGAAACTTGTTGAACAAAAAAGGAGACAGATCAGTATGTTACGCATTCCACCTTCACTGTGGTTCCAATTACTTTGAAAGTGAGTAGTAAATCAGGAATGCATTAGCAAAAAAAGGCTTTAAAGAAGGAAATAAAAACTAGGATTCACTGTGTGTCAGTATTTCAAGGATCTAAATCATACAGTAAATTTAAGTAAAACCTCATACTTAAGTGCTTGTAGTGGACTGAAAACAGCAAGAATGAAGTCAAGCATCTTTCACACAAGAAGCCTTAACCCAGTGAGATTTTCTATTTTAGAGAAATTAGAGCTAAATATCAAAGGCTGAAATGAAAAATAATCTGTCACCATCTTGTTTATAAATAAGAGAAGAATTCTCCACACCCCCCCCCAAAAAAAAAAAAAAAAAAAAAA
>Ga0065711_1026762_pt1 | contig 60327 bp, 31 predicted proteins | sample Hoacrofraction12_FD_59098 | JGI IMG/M metagenome (GOLD analysis project Ga0065711, IMG submission 59098) | Hoatzin crop microbial communities from Cojedes, Venezuela - Epithelial fraction 12 v2 (version 2) | ecosystem: Host-associated > Birds > Digestive system > Esophagus > Crop | place...
TAGTGAATAAACCTAAAAAGGACTGCAGAACTTCCTCCCCAATTTAAAAGCAAATTAATTTCTCTGATGAAGAGTTTTAAGTGGCTCTTCTTTGTTTGCTTGCTTTCTGAGGGATGGCCAAGATCTAAAATAATTACCCACAAGTCTGTTTCAGGATAAGGTTTTCGTAATAGAATCACAGAATCACAATGTGATTGGATTGTATTGTAATCTCCAGAGCATTGATGTATTCAGAAATTCCAATGTAATCTTTTTCCATGTTTTTTGGTAAGTCATACTTTTGTATATGTTTGTGTGTATGTATATATGTGTCTACTTATTAAGAAAACCCAACAATATCACTATTTATGTAACAATAAAGAAATTTATTTTTTTGCAATGTAGTAGCTGAATGATATAGTAGATCACAGTGCAGTCTAGAAAAACACTGAGCTGAAATATACCATCTGTTTTGGGCAATGGTACTGCATGTTAGGAATATTTAGTTTGTTTGTATCCTGTGTGTTAGGATTTGGATTGTGGGAGGTCACTGACAGCAGCATTAGTCAACTGTTTTTGCTTACAAAAATCATGACATGAAGGTGTGACCAGTTATGATGACTACTTTCCACTCTTGTGAACAGTACTATTCTGGCTTTTTTTTTTAACAGGTTATTAAAAACAACCTGAATCCTGTTTGGAGGCCATTTAAAATCTCTCTCAATTCTCTGTGTTACAGTGACATGGATAAGTCAATCAAGGTAATGTATATGAAATGTGTGTATGAATTAATGCATTACAAATTTAAAATATATAGTAAATGGAAGATGTGTCATTCTAGTTATTGCTTCTCTTTATATGAAATTGAATTGAAATTACTAGATTTCTTATTCTAATTTGAAAGTCAGAGATATATGTGTGTTTTAGGAAAAAAAAATCTTACATTTGTGATGCACTATTTGCTCAAATTTGTTCTTTGAAAGTCTGGGGAACCAGCTGACTGTAAGTAGCTTTGAAATGCCCAGTTCAGTTTCTTGCTTAGTACAGTTTTAGTGTTACATCAGCCAGTATTGGTGGTGTTAAGATACTGTGTAGTGAAAGATGTGTGGTAAAGGCTAGAATATGCTTTCTTCCATGTTTGTTACTGATGCAACAGGTAACACTAATGAAACTCTTAGTATACTACTTGATACAATTAATTATACTAAATATATGCTAAGTTAACAGATGTGGACCAGATGCATCTTGTGGATACCAGATGTGGTAACTTTTCTCCTCAGATGAAACTGAACTTCTGTCAGCAGGTCAACCAAACCTGTGAAGTGATAGTTTTACCAGGACTGGTCTCTTAACTCTTTATATCTTCAGATCTTATCCTGAATGAATTACGTTTAACGTCTGAATGTTTTTCTTCAGGAATTCCCTTTAGGGGAGGCTAAACAACCAATCAAAATGTCATTTATAAGCTATTATGAACATGTTAGGAACCTGATATTTTAGCATTTGGAAAAAACAACAACAAAAAAAACCCAACCCAAATGAAACAAACCACTCTGCTTGCAATTATTCCTCTGGGAAAGAAAAACGAGAGCATGATCTGCATGTGACAGATATTGGTCATATGACTTGAAGCAGTCCTGGAAAATGCTTAACAGCCACAGGGATCTGGGTGTTACAAGCACCTGTGTAGATTTAAATACATAATTATAGAGCAGACTTATGGACAAGGTTACAAGCCCAGAACCTGCTTCCCTTGCTATGTTTTTCCTTTGTGCTACGCTTGTCCCTAAAATAGCTGTGACAGCTCTTACATCTCCGTATACTGTAAATATATTTCTCTTTTTCAGTAAACAGCTGTACTACAACTATAGACTATTGATTAAAATATGTCTATTAAGATGGAGTTATTCTCAACCCTGTCATCATTTTAATAAAGTCTGTTCTTTGCACTCTTACCTCAGAAGTGTTGGTTTATTTCCAAAGGAAATAGATTTTACTTGGAGTTGTTATGGACTTGCAGGCAGATGCTAGGATTATGTCTTAACTTAGAAATCTGGGAGCTAACACTTCAAACATTAAAATGCAGACAGAATTGTGTTGTAATCTTGTTGAAATAATCCAACAATACTTTTAACACTTTTATATGCGTGCAGTTCCATACGTAATGGGCTATTTGTCATAGTAAGTAAAACCACTAACTTTTCCATAACAAGTGCATTTTCAGCTGTTTAATGGCTTAGTTTGTGTATCCCCAGCCATGCACAAACCAAGCTGATTATTGGTCTTCTGGTTTTATTGGTGTATTCCATGTGGGTGTGTTTGCAGTCAGTGAAGTTTTTCTGTGTTGAAAATGTGAGCCTTTCATCTGGAGCAAGCATGCCTAGCTCTGCTGGGGAAAACATATATGCTGTTTTATCAGATGGTTCCCTAGCGCTATTGCATGTCCAGGAGAGTGTATGTGGAACAAAAGAAATATTTCTGTCTTGCCTCGAGAAAGTATCGAAAAATGGCTTAGATGGGTCAATTATGTCAAGCAAGACAAACTTTGATCCCTTTAAAAGGAAAAAAAACTAACTGTGCTGACTGTGAACAGGTATCATAACTATTCGCTCAGGAAATGTCTTCAGTTTTAAATTTCAGGTACTGAAACACTTGGCTGAGTATTTGATTGGCTTAATTTATGGCATTCAAAAGAATTTACACAGCATCTGCCATGAACATTAGTCTGTTGGTACTGTGGCTGCTTGTATGAGTTTTAAGTTACTATTCAATGCATGTGCATGCATTTTATTTATTTATTAGTGCATTCAAAATGTTGTAGGAGTAGTGCAAACTGCAACAGAGGCGTGTTCTGCACAGTGGAGAAGTTTCAATCTATGCATCGTATTTTGTACAAACAGCATTGCTGTTTGTTTTTAGAAAGTTAATTCCTCTCAGAAGCTCAAGTATACGTTGAAGTTGTTTGTTTTACTTTGTTATTCCTAAATGAAGTGGCCAAGTAATCAGCTAAATTGTTTCTTGAATATAGCATACGATTTTTTCAGTCTGGAAAGACAGACGTGAAAATCGCTATTCAGTTTAAGCCGTATCTATTCAGGAAAGTTTTTTCCTGAAGTTTGTTTTGATTCCAAATAATGAAGGATTCCTGCTTTGACTCTTGGTTTATTATTTTCATTATTTATCATCATTATCATTAAATTATTTTAATTTGTTTTTGTGCAATTTGATTAAGTTAGCTAGCATGTCTATGTTGCTAAACTGAAATGAAATATCAGAAGTGGATGGAATTAGCATATGCTGTTACAGATTAATACCCAACTTTTCATCCAGAAAGGCAGTTGGGGCACATTCGTAAGTTGAGCTTTTAAAAAAAATAAAATTAAGGACACTGTAAGGTTAAAGTTAACAGTGGTAAAATTATGCTCACTCAATCTGATAGGTTCTCAAACAGGAAAAAAGTGTATTTTTTGCTTGTATTGTTTACTTGGTGGGTTAGATTGTTAAAAGATGAGTAGACTGAATAGTACAACTTAGCATTAAACATTAAATACAGGAAAAGAGGGATTTTTAATTGACATGCAGATCCATGAAGTGCGGGTCATAGTGACTGTTTAAATTTGCTAATCTTAAAAAAAAAAAAAAAGTCGTCTTTCTAGATTTAGAGCTGAACCTTCATATACTTAGAAATTCTGAGTGATCTTGAAGATTAATAAAATAATATAAAAAATATTAATAAAACTTTGATCGGTGAATAACTGTTTTACTAAATTTTTAGCTGGATGCTCAGAGCTAGTTAAATTTCCTTAATATCTACAAGAAACTAGGTCTCTTAATACATAATGACAGTAAAAAACCCTGCATTCTTATTTTTCTGCTCTGCCTAATACCCCTCACTCCCAAGATGTAGTTCAGTGTAATTGATGTTACCCGCTCACGCGGGACCTGACACTGCTTAGTACTTTTGTCTCTCCTTCACTTCAGTGGAAGATCTGATCTGAAACTGGGTATATTGGCTTTTACCCAATCTTAATCTGTAATCTTTAGATGCAGACATACACGATTCTGAGACTGCAGCGTGAGGAAAAACTGTGTGATAAAAGAGATTGAGGAATGTTTTAGCTGTTCAGGTCTGCCTGAACTAGAAATGCCATTGCAGTGCTTATTGCTTTTGTAGCGTCATTTTTGTTGCTGACACTGAATGATGCTTCATTTTAGGTTGAATGCTATGACTATGATAGTGATGGGTCTCATGATCTCATAGGAAGTTTTCAAACTACGATGTCAAAACTGAAGGAAGCTTCTCGGTCCTCACCTGTAAGTCTTACACAGTCTGAGCTGCCTGTGGGTATTTGATAAGCTGTTTTACTCATTATGGAGCAACACTTATGTCACTTGACTTGCAGATATCGATGTTGTCTTCGGATACACCTTAACAATGCTGCTGTGGTCGAGGCTGACTCAGAATTTACATTGTGTATCCGCTTTTCTAGAATTAATGTCTTGGTTACAGTTTTTAATATTGCGTATCTAAATACCCAACCATCAGCACAAATGAATTTCACTAATCATAAAAATATAGAAATAAAAAAATGTAGCATGTCAGAAGACAGAAAGCAGTACAAAATTCACTGCAATTAAAAGGCCAAAGCTTGCAGTATTTTTGTCACGTTTTACTCAGTCCTTTCTTTCTAAAGTATGACACTACCATGCATACTTTAGTGAGTATGAAAAACTTCAATATTTATGCCACTGCACAAAAATGCAACTGAATGTATTACATTAGGTGGCTCTTCTATGAAGTGAGATTACCTTTCCTGTTCTTATGAACTGTAACAATTTTCAAATTTTCTAATAGACAAGGTTTAAATTTGAAAGAAGAAAGGTGTCATAGCAATCTTAACATAAAAGTCTTTGTTTTATGGACATGTATGTTATCAAAATATTCTTCCATCTTTTTATTTACTTCTGTAAAACCTGCAGAACTGCTCCGACATTAATCACAATGGAATATATTGAGTGCCTGCTTGTACTTCTGTGACATCTTCAGTGTTGCGTTTGTACTGGATTCTTCAGAACTGTTGAACGTGAAGAGTTAGCCTTGACTGCAGTGATTTTTTGATTGCTACTTTGTTGCCCTACCATCCTTTTCTTTTAGATACCTGTTTCTGTATTCATTATGAATTATGAATGGTTCAGTTTAATGCTTCTTAGGGTTTTATATTGTTTGTAAGGAATTTTGGACTCATATCACACACATGTAATTCATATGCTGCCTGGTTGGAGCTCCTACGTGTTTTTCTCTTTTTTTTCTAGATTCTCAGGGGCCAGATGGTATCAGTTTAGCTTTCAATGTTGACAGTGATCCTTTGTATTGTTGTGCTTAAAGGGTGCAAAAAATAAAGTGCGGAGCTGCAATATTTAATAAAATCATTTTTTGTGGTTTTTGATGAAGATTTTCTGAATCTTTTAACAAGAAGTTTTTCTTAATTCCTTTTTTTTTGTTAAAGTTGCACTTTTGTTGTAGAGCAGTATCATAAATTAAACAAACCTAACAGACTGGTATGTTCACATTTTCAATCACATATTTTTTGTAAGAACTGTGATAGTAAGTTCCTGTGCAGTGTGAAACGTGGTGTGTAAAGGCTCCTTGAGAATACAAACATCTATTCTAGTTGCTCCACTAGTAGCATAATAAGTGCAATCTCCTTTGAATTTAAAGAAAAGGTATTTTCAGTTGTAATCTGCCTGTGCTGGTTTTGGAGATGCTTTAAGAAAGTTGTTTTCATGGGAGCTGTGGCTATACCTACTCTAAGTAACTTACTGCTGTGTCAATAAGATGAAGTGAAGATAAGAGACAACACAAATAATGTGCTCCAGGTTTCTTTTACTTCTAAAAGGAGCTAACCTCTAATCCTGATTAATTTGATAATGTCTGTAAAATATTTCTAGTGCACGTTAGAATTTTACTTTATATACTGCAAGTGTGATCTATAGTTACTCCCAAAATTCTGACATCAGCTGCACCTGTGGGGATTTGGCGCAACTTCTTTCCAGTTTACTTGAGATGAGCATGGGTGTGACTGTATCCTCAGCTACTGAAAGAGCTGGTCTTGTATGACTGAAGTGAATGGGGGGCTTTTCACTCGCTGGAGAATTGCTGATTGATCCCCCCCTTCCCTTAAGGTGTGTCTTCCCCCCAAGCGTGCTGTTGCTGAGCTCTGGGTGGATTATCAAATGTGGTTGAAAGGCTGTAAATGTTATGTACCTCATGGCCGTTATTAGTGAGTACCTCACCAATTGTCATAGTACAAAAACAAGTCCCAGAAAGATAACTTCCATCAAATAGAAGTGATATTGGTGGTGAGATGTCCAAAAAAAAAAAAAAAAAGTTGATTAACAAGAGGCATGTAGGCTTCTTAAGTGCTGACATTGTTAATTCATTTTTTCACTTGAGATTAATTGCAAAGCAGCAGAACCTGTTTCTGGCCCTGAGCTGGAAGGCATGTCTGGAATACTTCCTCAAGCTGTTTATGCACCAGGCACGCTAAGTTGTGCCATCATGACCGTATGATGGCAGGAGCTGCTTAACCTGGCTAGCTGTTGATGACACATGGAGGTTGTTGAGGTGTTGATTTAGTTGAAGAAGCTTCAACGACTGATTTTGGAAAGCTTCAATGTATACCTCTTACTTTGTACACTACTGCCACAGTTGCTGGACACAGTGATGCTTTGCCTTAATCACCATGTCTTTACCAAAAAGAAAGTTGTTAGTGGAATCAGCAGAGGGAAAGTGGTACTGAATTTCTTTGTCTCGTTCTAATACAGTTGTCTAAACAAACATGTTTGTAAGCTTTTGGGTAAGAGAGGAGTTCTGTCTTGATAATGGGATTTTTCTTGATGATTTTGGGCAGGCTGGTGCCTAATGAAATAAACTGCATTTTTAATACAAGTCCGAAGTATCAGTCCTAGAATAAAGAATTTTTAAATTTTGTTGTATAAATTATATTTATAGTGCTTTTTTTGGATTTGTTTGCATTCATGCAGGTTGAATTTGAGTGCATCAATGAAAAGAAAAGGCAGAAGAAAAAAAACTATAAAAATTCTGGCATTGTGAGCGTTAAGCACTGTGAGGTCTGTAACATATTCTAGTATGACTCTCTTTCTTTAAGTGTTCAGGTGCAATGACTCCCATCTAGTATGCCTTCACCCTCAAACTGTACGAAACTTTAAAATGTCTGAAAGTTCCAGACGCAGTAGATATTTAAGGGCTCTGATTCATATAAGGAGACAGACTGACAGCATGTGTCTGTCTTCCCCTGTCTCCAACTTTCTCTGGAAGATACCACCTGTAATGGCAAAAATTGCTTACCAATTTGTAAGGCCATTCCTGAACCACTGCTTTTCCTAACTCACTGTTTCATGGTGAATTAAAATTTCCTCAGTCTGTCATAATATGTTGTTTTATGAATTCTAGTGCTGTTGGAGCTGCTTTGTTGTCTGCCTGTAATTTTGTAAAAGGCATGATCGGATGCGCTGGGTGTGTAATGGTGCACGCTGTAAATATCCTCACTGCATGGGTGGGTGGGATAGCTGTAGAGTAAAAGTAGTGCCTGGCATGGGTAGAGATAACAAATCTGGAACCTCAGAAGTTGCTGCAATAATACTTACTGGTTTTCTCACGTTAAAAAAAAGAATTTAATTTCTATCTTTAACTTCTATTTCTAGATCATAGTAGAATGCACATTCCTTGATTACATCATGGGTGGGTGTCAGCTGAATTTCACAGTAAGTTAAATCATTTATGTAAAGTAACTTTTGAGTTTTGGAACAAACGGAAGTATATGATTTATTGCCTGTGCTCTTCATTTGATTATTATATATTTGTTTTTGTTCTGTAGCATGGAGGGGGGAAGCCATTTTGCCAGAGTCCATCTAATGTGTTTAGAAAAAATTATTTTCTTTACTCATGGCACAAAGTTCTGCAACTGTAGTTATGTTCTTTAGGCACTAGCTGAGCTGTGTGACTGGAGACCAAGGAGAAATTTAAAGTTCTCTGATTTACTTCAAGTTTTGTTTTTTGTAAGGGCTCTTTTTTTTTCTTCTTCTTCCCTTCCTCTGACCAAAGACTTCACTTTTGGCCTTGGTGGTGGTTTTCAAGGCCCTTTGCTTAGTGAAAGTAGCACACAGAAGCCATCATATGGGTTAGGACCCTTAAGTTATGTAATTCATGAATCAAATACAGCACAAATTAACAATAAGATGTTTTCACTCTGGTATTATGCCTCATCACCAAAGCAAAGAAGACCCACTGAGGTCAGAGAAAGAACTATCTCCAGGTTTCTGTGATGTTTGGCTCATCGTACTTCTGAGAGAGAAGATGTGTATGGCACGATACAGGATGAAATTAATTGAACAGCTCTTGAAGAGCTGCTGTGAATGTTAACTGAAAGTAAACACCGTGAAAACCTGACAGATGAAAGTCATTTCAGCCCTTCTGAGAGATTCAGAGCTTCTGCTGGCTTTGTAGTGGCATTGTTTTAAGAGGGTTAATATTCCAAGAAGCCTGCATCTAAGTACTGTGCTTGCAGATGTGCCCTGGTACCTACTGTTTACAACCCTTTCATCGTTTTCACTTTGACTTTGCTAGAGGCAAGAACGTAATTTTACCTCTAACAGCAATTTGATATAAATATTGCATTTGGCAGGTGGGAATAGATTTTACAGGCTCCAATGGAGACCCTCGCTCTCCAGACTCTCTGCATTACCTCAGCCCCAATGGAGTTAATGAATACCTAACAGCCATTTGGTCTGTAGGAATGGTCATTCAGGATTATGATACGTAAGTTTTAGATTTTTATTTAAATCTTCTTTTAGATATGTGTGGATTTTTGTGGTAGTTTCTTAGACTGGTGTTGAGGATGCCAGCAGATCTATCAAAATGAAACTTATAGGCTGAAATGTAGAGCTGGAAAAAGACTTCATAATCACTGCAACAATCACATAATCACAAGCAGAAGCTTGTGTTTACATCAGACAAGCAAGGCTTTTCATCTGTGATGTAAAGAGCAGCATAAATTTAGAGAAGTGCTTGCATTCTTGCTAGTTTGGTGTTAAAGACTGGATTTGGTACCAGAAACAATTAAAGGGGGGAACTTAATGTCCATTTAATTTTGCTTCTTAATGCTTAATAAACAGCATTTTTAATGATCAAAAGCAGCACTGATTAGCTAAACTTACTGAACTATGACAGCTTTTAAAGGAAGGCACTCATTCATTTTCTTTAAAATTGCTTTTTTAGAGATAAGATGTTTCCAGCCTTTGGATTTGGTGCACAAATTCCTCCTTCCTTTCAGGTAACAGAATACGTAAATACAACTAAAGACACTTACTTCAGGAGGAGATTGTATATACAGTCCTGACTATGTCTTTTGTGTATTGACAGGTGTCACATGAGTTCCCATTAAACTTTAACCCATCAAGCCCATTCTGTAATGGTAAGTCTGAGAAAGTAACATCAGACGTAGAGAAGAAAATGTGTATGGTGAAAGGATAAAAGACACTTGAAAGGTGAACTGCGAGGCATGTTGTTCTAATTAAATGATGAGTTTCACTGTGTAGCAGGAAACATTTTTTTAATTGTTTGCTTAGTTACTGGAAATAGCATTTGATCTCTCTTCTGTAATGATTCACGAAAGAAGTGTTTTAAAAAGCTAGGGCACATAGCAGGCAAGCTGGGAACAGTTCTCATGTTATCAAGCCACTTCATTCTACTTCGCTGCTGGTGTGGAGGTGTCTGGTTTGAGTATGATGCTGCTGGTGCCTGTTCAACATGGCCTGTCCACTAACTGCCACAAGCTGCCAGGCAGAGACCTGTTGTATTTCAGTTACACACACTTGAGCGTGCAGTGTTTGGCCTTTCTGTTCACGTAAAGCCAAGCATGTTAAACATGTGCATTAAGCACTGGTCAAGCTGAAGGCCTCCATTGCTCATCAATCATTTGGTTTTTTCAGTGTGGTTAGTTTTAAATCTTTGCATCGTCACTTTAAATATCCTATATATACAGTGTTTTAAGAAAATCAAGTGCTTCAAAATACCCTAATTCTAACATGAAAAAAATCAAGATGATCTGTTGGTGTTCTCTAGGAATCCAAGGCATTGTTGATGCATATCGGGCTTGTCTTCCTCAAGTGAAATTGTATGGGCCAACCAATTTTTCTCCAATTATAAATCATGTGGCAAGATTTGCTGCTGCAGCTACACAACAGCAAACAGCATCAGTAAGTTCTTTATAGTAGAGTGTGTATTTTTCTTTTTTCTTTCCCTTCTAGTTTATAAATACTGTTTTTTAAGCTTGTAAGTATATTTGTTTTGACAGCTGGCTATTTACCTTGTGAATTGGTGTTTCATACCTTTAAAAAGAGATAAAAGCTAGCGTATTTTTGCAGAATGTGCACAACAATTCTCTCCTACATTAACTACATAAACTCTTCAGAGCTGAAATACCCAGTTAAAAATACATAGCACCTTTATGTTATCTTCTGTTCAAAGCTCTTGCAGTGCTGTACAGCTGTTGAAGTCTATTTTAAGCCTTTGCATACAGGAGAGTGATTTAACCTCAGCTGAGAAAAATCACCCTGTTTCACATCAGATAGCTGAGTGAGAGAAGTAAGGTAACCAAGAAATGGAGGCTAGAGCTCCTGACACCTAGGTACCAACATAGATAATTAACTGTCTTTATATAAAGCTCTAGATGTAAGTGTTGTGCCCTCCTCCGTGTTAAAATTGTATGTGTGGGTTATTGACCATATTAAGAAACAGGAAATCTGAAGAGCAAGTATTGAATAATTTGGATAATAATCCATGCACGTTCAGCAAATCTGAAGCCATCTATATCCTAAAGCATTGATGATAGCAAATATTTGTGTATCAGACATCATGTGAAATCAGAAGATAAAATCGGCTTGTTTTGCATATAAAAGCACCTGTGGAAACCAATTTGGAAAAAAGCTATGGATTTTCATATTCTAAGAGTTTTAAAAGGTTTTGCCTTTGTAGTCTTTCAGTAGTAACTGTCATCCATACATATATATATATATATATCAGGAAAGTAGCAGAAACCTCTTGTAATTTTTTTTTCTTCTTGAGAGTGCAATATGCCTAGCAAGAGATTTATTTCTTCTGCCTGAAAGGATGTACTGACAAAATTTTGCTGCCTTGCTATTTAATGTATATCATAGATTTTTGGGTTGGGTTTTGGTGTTTGATGTACACCACCACCACCACCCCTCCCGGTATGGGGGAAGTATATAAGAAAGAAATAAATCCAGTGTGATGTGCTATCATGCTGCTGGTCATAGCCTTCTCTGATCATGTTTGCTTCATAGACTTTCTTGCTGGAATCGGGGAATGGGGTGTTGGGGAGAAATAAGAAAAGGTGACGGTTGAACACAGGAGACAAGGGAAAATCAATTATTTTGGGGGCAGATAAGGGAAGGTGGGAAGCAAAGTACTGAAAAGGAAGACTTTTAAGAATACTGGGAGTACCTTTTGGAACTTGGATTTGTGCTGCCCAGTAATCAACTGAAATGAACCAAGTGAGAGAAGACCAGAAGTTCAAAAAGTGTTTGATAAGTTTCTGAACTTTGTACTTCTAGCTTGTTCTTGGCACTTCAGTCTGGAACAGAGGCTATGATGCTAACTTTGAGAAGCCCTGGCAGTATAGTGGAAGCAACTCAAGTGATACTTGAATAAATTACCAAAGCACTGCAAGGTGGTCTCAGGTCCCTTGGTAATTAACTTAATAAAGTAATTAGAAAACATGATTAAAGGATTTTGAAAATGGACATGCTGTTTTTCAGTCAAAAAGATGTGTTTTCATCTATGTTTAGGATTTTAGGGATACACTGAAAAAATGAAGGCCTGTTCCATTACCCTTGGTAGCACTCTTTTGTTCATCTGTTCTTAACTGAATGAAGTGAGGGGTAGCATTTCATAAAGGTATTGATAGACCAGAAAGGAAACAAATACGAGTTTCACAGGTGTAATCTGTCCAAAACCTCAGTAAACCGCCTCAGTCCCAGGGCAAATACTTGGAAGGCAGGTTAACTGTTGGTTTGTCTGGGGATTTTGGAGAGGAGAAGAAAGGTGATATATTTGCGGTTTTGGGAGGTGGCTGTTCAAAGGTGACTTCTTTTAAAAGAGTGATTATGTTGTCCTTATAAATTTCTTTGGACTGTATGGATGAAGCCTGACCACGACTTAGATGTTTGATTGTAAAACTCAGTGAGTGCACTGAACATGCTCAAAGTGACAACAGTATGTAGTCTGTATGTGCATTTTTCTAAGCGTACGTGCCTACATGTTTTCTGTTTCTTTGTCATAATGTAGTGTTTATTGATTTGACAGCAATACTTTGTACTTCTGATCATAACGGATGGTGTAATAACAGACCTTGATCAAACTCGAACTGCCATAGTTAATGCCTCGAAATTGCCCATGTCCATTATCATTGTTGGTGTTGGAGGAGCAGACTTTGATGCTATGGAGTTTCTTGATGGTGACAATGGAGTTCTTAGATCCTCATCAGGAGAACCAGCTGTCAGAGACATTGTCCAGTTTGTGCCATTCAGGAAGTTCCAAAATGTAAGTAATGTTAATGGTATGCTTAATAAACATCGTAGAGATATGCTGGGTTTGCTAGGATATCCTGCGTATAGTCCTAAGCTTTTGTAGTGTCTCTAAAATGAACTCTGAAGTCTGAGATAAGTCTTCATCAAATGCTAAAATAGAAAAGGGGAGAAGACTTAAGCATCTGTAGAATTTCCATTAGTTGAGTTGGTTCACATTTAAAAAGACTGGTTTGAGCACTGCGTTTCTGACAAGTTGCTGCAGGATAATGACCTTTGTAAATCTCCCTCAGACCTGATTAAACGAATGGAAGTGTTTTTCATTTCAGAGGAAGAACTTAATGTGGGTTTGTTCTTATGGAAAAGTGGTTTTCATTATGGATGCCCATTTGCAAATGTGGATTCATCTCACATTTTAGTGCAGTGTTAAAATTCAAGACTAAATCAGGGAGGTCATAATCAGTAGAAATTGTGTGTGAGTAGAATAGTGGTGATAGTTTTCTTTTTCATAAAAGCAAATATACCAAAAAAAATAGGCAGTGAAAAAATGGAGTCCTGATTTTTTGCTGTAGAACCCAATAAAATACGCACAGGCTAATATAGTCCAACTTTTAAATGTCATATTGCTGGAAAAAGTTGATGTAAAAAAAGAAACCAAAATTTCATCAGGATGAGGAAGGTAAGGTCAATATTTTTATTTTCTTCCTAATATGTTCTAATTTTGTTTTGTTTCTTAATATTAACCATGTTAATAATGCTCCTTATATCTTCTTATTTTGTGTTTGTATTTTTATTTTTACTTTTGATACAAGTTTTTTGTTTAATCTCAGAACAACTCAGCTAAACTGAAAGGAGAAAGAGAGCAAAGTCAGTATAGAATAAGCTTACAGAACAACGCACTTGGATGTAGATTAACTAGGTTCAATATTCAGTGTAAAATTATATATTCAAATGCTTGCAGTTTCTAGAAAAAGGGGAGGGTTTTTTCCCATGCAGTGTTAGTCTTACAGTAAAAACAGTATCTCTAGAAGAGCTGCTGTGTCGCAATACAATTACTGTGGATGAGACTTGGTGCAAAAGGTTGCAGCTGATGAGACAAACCCCTGAAGGGTCATCTTAAGCAGATGGTGGAAGTCTCTTTACGTGGCTGAAGTTCGACATCTGCACTCTGTGTAGTTCGTGTGACAAAAGGCATCTTCAGACACAGCAGCCCTTTGCACACCCAGCTCCTATTAATTCAGTGGAACAAGGCAGCCAGCTGGTTCCTGGTAGTGGGGGTGAGAAGGTAAAGATGTTGGGGGAGCTTTCATGCATCCCACAAGGGCACTGTGTAAATTCCTCTGTAAAATATAAGACTTTAAATTGGCCTAGTAGAGGAGGTGCTTATTACTCACCTTAGGATCTCTGTTAACAGTTGGTGGAAACTGAAACTTGGTGTTCTTTTTTTTTTTTATAAGTCTCCAAAAGAAGCCCTGTCACAGTGTGTCCTGGCAGAAGTCCCTCAGCAAGTGGTGAACTACTTCAGCACCTACAAACTGCAGCCTCCGAAGAATCCTGCTGCAAAGTGAATGGGCTGAGCAGGGGAGCTGAGACTTTGTGCTTGCTTTACTTGCTGTATCCATAGACTTTGGTTATCGAGACAGTTCTGTATACATGTATACACGCACCTCTATAAGGTAATGTCTGTTAGCTTTTGCCTGCAAATCGCTTTGCCAAGTGTGCCTTTTAAGGGACGAGATTGTAATTGTGTTAATATTTGAGAGATAGGGCTTATGTGGGTGCATTTCATTTTGAAAAGTAAGGTGGAAAAAAAGAGTTTGAGTATGCAGAGAGAAGAGGGAGAACAGCTGGAAGTGGAACAGCTGCCTGTTCGATAAATATGGCCAGTGGGACTGTTCAGTTATTTTTTGTGGGGATCAACACCGAGGACAGAAGTTTCTCAGCGACCATAAAACCAGTCTGAAGTGAAAGAGGTGATATCACAAAGCAGATAAAAGTTTGTATGTGCTTCAAATCTGGAGTACTTCAGGCTTCTGTGTCTGTTAAGCCACCATAACACAATTTTGACATTGGAGTTTCATAATTAAACATGTGCCAAGACAGTGTGTGCAGGCCTTCCTTGCATGCCTATTTCACGTTTGTCACTTTAGTGCCTCTGGTAGATGACTGGGATTCAGGCCCGTGTGAAAACAAGCCAAGCAAGTCATTAGAGTATATACTCTTATAGTATGCAATCTCTTCAGGTAGCACAGGATTATCTAGGGTGAATCAAGGTAAGTCTCTAACATCTCACAAGAATGCTATTGGCCTTTGAGGCTACTACTGTAAAGGCTGTAAGATGTATTTCAGTGTGTACTGTGTTGGAAGACTGGAACTCCAAATTTTATGTTGATTAGTGTTTTGTTTCAGGGTTGTTTTTTTTTATTTTTTCCCATAAAACAGTCATGGCTATTGATCTTTAAAGGGCTTTTTGTGAAATGGGAATTCACTTTTCAGTTAAAAAGTTTTGTCTGATTTATAACTGCATATTTTCAAGCAAAGAGAGTTCTTGAAGGTGCAACCTTCAAGATTCAAGATTCATTTATGTTGTTTTTCTCATATTTTGAATCACGCTTCTTTTTCATGAGCTCACAAATGAAAAGTGCCTGCAAAAAACCCAGACTTGCCTCTTCCCTCCCAGTAGGAAGGCATAAGAAAGTCTGAAGCTCTAATTCTGTAATCATATTCTGTTTCTCTAGGGCAAACAATTTCTGGTTTATTTTCTTGGCTTGAGCTTTCTCTTCACCATTTACACCAAGTGTAAATCACGTTATGTTTGCTTAGTGGACAGATGAACCTTTCTTGACTCCTGGTTGCATACTGCTTTCTGAGGATCTCTTCTGATCCTGTCAGTGCATGTAACATAAGTGGATGTAAAGGTCTCATTTGTCACTTTCAAAATGCCCATCCTAAGCATTATTTTTGCAGTTTCACATTTCAAGTGGTTCGAGTGAGACATCCGACTGATCAGATTTTGGATGGTCTAGCTGCAACATGTTAGAGGAGAAAGGGCTAACACTAAAGTTAGCATACTTGAGCACTCAGGATTGCACCAGGTCGTAGGGTACGTGAATTTTTAGTTGCTGGAGCTGCTCTGTCATGTTTTGGCTTTGGTTGGTTTTTTTCCATACATGTATAATCCTGTCAAAAATCTGAATTCCCATTAACATTGATGGATGAAAGATTAATGTGTTGAGATTGTCTTAAACGTGCTGTAGAACATACCAAATATGTTGTAGTCAGTTGGCTAGTTATCAATCATGGATGAATATGTTCTTCTCCACTCCATTTTCCTTGGTGGAAGGGGGCCCTAAATAGTTTCAGTAGTGGAATAAGGAAGAGACTTTGTTTCATATTAAGCCAAGCTCTTTCTTTTTTGAAGTCCATTTCATGTGTTTATATAAAAATCTGCAGTCATCTTTTTATCAGTGTAGTGCAAATGTGTTACTACTTTATACATAAATTGTAATGAAGTGTCGTGCCAGTTATGCAACCCAAAATGTTGAGTTCAAGGAAGTAGTTATAATGAACCTAAACCACACCACTGCATATTGATATTGTATGATTTTGGAACAGTAAACTGTTCCACAGCTACATGCTCTGTGTACAAGATAACTGGGTGCAGTATTAATACTTTGTCTAGATTCATTGACATGGACAAGTACTACTGATGGGAGTACAGGATACTACAGAAGTTCTGAGCTGTCTGCCAAAAATATAGTTCTGCATCTGGAGTTCTGTTACCAATTCTGTTTTAAATTGCTGTGGAAGTGCGTTTAAATGTGTTAATAGGTATTATTATACTAAATATCTGCTGCATATAAAATACATAAACCCTTTTATTTTGCCTGTATTCTATACATAAAATCTGAGTTTCTACAGTAGAGAGTTCGTTATCTCTTGTTGGAATAGTGCCTCTGTGTTTCTCAAGCTTAGGTAACTAAATAGCGTATCAACGACAGCTACTTCTCAGTGCGCCCTATTCTGCGTAAAAGAGAAGTGTTTCAGACCCGACAGTGGCAAGAACTTCTCTTAGAGGTGTACAGCTAACAGCTTGTTGGAAAACTTGGAAACTTCCAAGTTAGACTGAAGCAATATTCTGAGTCAAGGAATGCAGCAGATTGTGAATCAAGGGGTAGGGGAGTTATTTTTTTGTTTTGCCATTTTTTGTTTGCTTATTTTTACGTGTAGAAAATGCCTTATTAGCTTGGACGTGACAAAGCAAAATATCATCAAAGTTTTGTAAAGCAAATGTGCTTGTAGGTCACTTGCACCACCTTGTGATAAAAATGATGTATAGCAATCTTCATAATCGGATGCTTTTTGCCATGTAATGGTCATAATATATACATATGTACAGCAGAGAAATAACCTGTAACCAGAATTTTTTACTTTCCTCTGTATTTCAGTTGTGATGAAGTTAACTGATTTACAGTGCCTATGCATTAAAAAAAAATCTAATTTCAGTATACTGTTCTTCCGTTGTGCTTTTGTATTCAGCATTTCCTATGTAATGGTCAATGTTGCTTTTGCAGTTCCTATGATGATTTCACAGGCTGAACAGCTCAGATTTATAACAAGCATTATCAGATGAGAGGAAAAATGCCTTTTTACTCAGTGGTTATGGATGTGCAGCGTGTATTTCATAAAGCATCTCATACTGGCTTTTAGCAAGAAGGTATTCTGAAATTGGACGATTTTAGCAGTGGCTGTCTCATGCTCTCTGCCACATTAGAGTTCTCCTGTGCTTGCTATCCAAACTTAATTTTTGAGAACAGCGTCTACATTTTAAGTAGAGAGACATGGAGATTGGTTATTGTCACTGTTCAGAGCAGGGCAGCAGTAAACTGAGTGGCAGACGCTCTCTGTTAACCCCTGCCCTCCCACCAGGGCAAGGGAAAAAGGAGGAAAAGGGAGAGAGGCTTACAAACTGCAAATTAAACAGCTTTACGAATAATGCTACTACTAAGAGAAAATAATGCAAAATATACAAAACCAGTATTGAGATTCCTGGAGTTGTGTGCCATGGGTGCTGGTGTTGCAGGCACTGGGAAGCCCCAAACTGGCCTCAGCAGTAGATGGAAACTGGACTCAGGAATGCACGGATCAGGATCGCAGGCAGGACAACGAGCAGGGTCCTCTTCAGAAGCCGGCCGTGGATGAAGGGAACAAGACCCTCATGATCCCCCAGCTTTAAACTGGGTATGACGTGCATGGCGTGGAACACCGCGTTGGTCAATATTGGGTCACCTGTTCTGTCCACCACTCCCTGCAAGTGCGACCCTTTACAACTTCTCACTTGTGGGACCTAAGAGATCTGTCGGTGACCTTGGCTGCTACAGTAATAATTATAAACAGGGGCCTTTTTCTGCATTCCTTTCCTACCTTTAGCTCAGTGTAACTATAAACATTGGGTGTTACCAGCTCTGGGGTGGGCACTGTCTGAAAAATACACAGCCAACTTCAGAAAAATGCAATTACTTAGAAGAACTTAGCTGAAAGGAAAAATTCACTGAAAGAGAATTGGTTCTGTTTTAACCAAAACCAGGACATTTATTTTTAGTTTTCCAATGCATTTTCCTACTCAATCCTTCAGATTCTTTACATTCAGGTGTAGTCAAGTCTGAGATGCTTTACTGGGAACACAGATACTAGAGACATAGCCTTGCAGTGGAGTGCAATGCAGTCCAGAGCCTGAGTGAGCTTTGATGCTGGAAGTTGCATCTTCTAAGTGCTCTAGAGTAATTCACTCGACTTCGCCACTTGTCGGGGTCCACAGGGTAGTACAAGTTCCTGAAAGGATTTCATGCATCTTGCATCTTGACCTTTCTTGTGTCATTCCTTCTGGTGAAAACCCTATAAATAGTTGCAAGTTGCCTTCCTGGACCTTTCCTGCCCTTTGCACACCCTTAAAAATGGAGGAATTCTAGGAAGGCTAAAATACTCCAGCAACAGAGAAGTAGGATGATAGAGAAAACCAGGTGGGTGTTACTTCTGTGTGGCCATGTTCTTCTGCAAACACTGACATTTCTCCTCTTCGTTTTGAGTCTAAGGAACTCGAGAGCTGTGTGAGACTTGGTGATTTTGCAGACAGAACTGCCAGGCTTTCCTGTGACCCAGAGCCGTGAAGAGCTGTAGCAAAGCAGCGACTCATAGGATGCGCTGTTGCTGCAGTGTAATGTTGTGGTCTCAGCCCTTACTTTGTGATGTATGTCGGTGCATGATCAATGAAATTAATTATGCCAATAGTGAAAATGTTTGAAGTTACCTGGTAGAATTTGTGTAGGCATAAGGGGGTTGGATCTTCTGCAATGAAAGAGAGCTTTAGTCATCAATATTAAAATGTTAAAACATGGGGGTTTATGGTTTTTTCCTACTTCTGTTATGTTTTGACAACTCTCAAATAAAAAAGGTGTGAGAACCATATGTTGTAATGAATTCATAGATCATTATTATTCACAGAAGTCCTCATTTGTGAAGCAGTTCTGCAATATTTCTAATTTTGAGATAGTGTTGAGACATTCCGGAATGTGCAATAGATGAATAGTTCTTTATGATGCATCTTATCATTTTCTACCTCTGTTGTGACATCTTTTTTTTCTGATGTATCAAATAACAAGCAACATGAAAATAAAGTTGGTTCTTCCCATGTGGCAGTTAAACCTTGACCTCACTGCTAATGTGGCAGAACTTTCTTTTTGAAAGAGATTTGGGGTTTGGACATGTTGGAGGATGTATGTCTAACACACAACATATGGAATTCAGTCTTCTAGCTTTTACTCAGGCAAAGCTCCCTCTGATTCTAGTTGGGCTGCCAGCTTTGCCTGTGATTAGAGAAGTTCAAAGGCTGTAAAGAACAGGCCTGCAGAATGTATAGCCTACAGGACCATGTATGGCCTGCAAAGTGAATCATTTAATTTAGTCTGACATGGTGCCTCACTTGGTTGATGAGGAGCTGGGAAGCCTGCCCTTGTGATTTCTTGGCTTGGTCTCTGTGTGATGGTTTTAGTTCCCAAAACTGGTTCCTCATCTGGTGAGGCCTGAAAGTGGATAGGGAGAGAGAGGAGACACAAACCCGTGGAAGAGAAAAAAATAATTAAGCTTAAAACACACCTTCAGCTGTGCATTTAACATTGCATCCCTTTTTGTGGTGAGTCAATGCAGAAGGCTGATGGTGTGGGAGCTCCTTGTTAGACAGCTGTAGTCCTCTCAGCCCCAATAAGGCATGGGGCTCATGTTGCACCATCAGTCGAGGTCAAAAAGGTAGCCAGTATCAATTGCTTGTTCCTCAGAGAATATTGTTAATGCCCAGCCCCTGGAGAAGATCAAACACGCAAATCGGCAGCGCAGAGTTAAAGGTCACTGCTGGGGTGGGGGGGGATTATCTAAGCCCTTGCCATGCTTATTCACCAGAGTCAAAGACACCTGGGGCAGATGCTTGTGCTTTCAAAAGGCTGGCAGTGATTCTGCAGTCTGCTTCCCTGTTCTTTATTTTGTGATTTTGTCTTTTGACGATGGTTTTGTTTTGTAGCCCTCTGTCCCAAGCTAGAACATCCCAACACAGAGCATCACAGCTCTCTGTGCTGAGCCACGCTGCTCACAAAAACAGGTCACTGATTAGAAGTATAAGGGGAGGAGAGACAAGGATCGAGAGAAATGTAAGTAACCTCAGCAACAGTAGGGCAGTAACAAGAAGAAAGATAACTATGGGAAACCAGAAAACAAAATAGAAAAGAATGCATACAAAAATTAAGAGCAAACTGAGCAACAGGAACATCAATAAGAAAGCGAGGATAAATAGGAGGGGGAAGAGGAGAAGCAGGAACAAGACAGAGTAAGAGATAAGGGAGAGCATGGATCACACGAGAAACAAGTGGTCCTGAAATATAATCTGAGCACTAATTCCTGTTACACCAGAAGTTTGCGCTTCAGGCCCAAGGCTAAAAAGTAAGCATATAAATAATTTGCCCAGTTGTCTCAGGAGAGAAGGAAGAGAAGAGGATGAGCTGGGGTAGATTTTTCTCTTGAGCAGTCTCTACTTTTAATCTTCTGTACCCAAAAGCGAAGCAACACTAACCCTCTAAATTCAGCCAGGCAATAGATGGGGCCACAGCCCAGAGCACTACCTATTTCTTTTTTTTCTCTTTAACTTCAACTTTAAGGATCTCTCCTTCTCCTGCTCTGGGGGATGGAGACATACTAATGATCAGAGACTCCTTAGTGCTTCTTCTGTGCATAACTGCAGGTGGTTTAGGCTTAGTGTCTGCACTTGGCTCTTCCTTTTGTGCAGGGGGTGCGGATGAGGCCGCGGGCTCCGCGGATTTCTTCTCCTCTTGTTCAGGCTTGTTCTCTGCTTCAGCTTGAGTTTCCTAGAAACAAGAAGTTAAATGCTTTCCAATGCTGCATAAAAAATTTAGGAAGTAGTTCTATTCTGTGTATGCAGTGGAAAGGCACAGCGTGGATGCTGTGATTAATGGTATGCAAGGTATGTGAATTTATATTTAGATGCTGAAAATCAGTTCCTAAATGAAAATGCAATTTCAGAATCAGAATGTCAACATAAACCTAGGAAAAGCTTGTGGATAGTGATAGTATCTGCTTCTTATCAATATGGCAAGATGAAGCAGGCATGTTTTGGGGAACAAACCCCTTCCTTAGGTCTTGCATTCGTTTATGCACTTGCACTAGTATAGAAAGAGTGTTATGTAAATCTTGGCATATTGCTCAGTGCTTCAGTCCCTTGGCCAAGCCTGTTTGCTATTAAGTTCACTTTAAACTGAGCAATGTTTTTGCTCTGATCATAGTGCTGTAGTCATTTGTGTAAACAAAGTTCTTGATTTAACTTCAAAAAATAAATAAAAACATGGCCAGTTCAGCAATAAAGACAGAAAAGAATTCTGCCACCTTTCGGTAAATATGTAGAACTGAGCAGGTTCTTATTAACATTTTGCAGAACAGACTATAATGTGGGAATTATTTTTCATCAACTAAAATAACAGTTTTCTCATAAGTGCAATATATTAGAGATTTCCTCAGTTTTAGCTGTGTGGGCTAAACTTGAAATTTTGTCTTCAGGATTTGTGACAACCAAAGATCTTACTTGCAATTGGAAAGTTCACCGTGTGCTCGAGTCAGCTGAATCAGTTTACTGTGTTAGGATATTTCTGTATTTACTGTTGTTTATATAAAATTAGAAGATCACATGCCCTTAGGGTCTTTGTAGAGTCTATTTTATCCTTTATCCTTACTTTCTTTGAGGACTTTTGTTTCCTTGCTTTTTCTTTGTTTTTATTTGGTCTGCTCTGCATAGAGTCCAGGTCCGGGAAGATCTGAGCCAAATTTTAGAATTAGTGTTTACAGAGATTAGGTACAGTGATTATATCTCAGCTACTGGGAGCTTTCGCTGTTGACTGCAGTAAGGCTACATTTTCATCTACTCTTTTTGCTCAGGCCATCTCAGTATCATTCCTGTTTCCCTCTTCAGCACCCGGAATTACCTACTTTGTTTTCTGTGGCATTACCTGAATGTCTCGTTCTCTCTTCAGCTGCAGCAGCCTAGCAAGGCCTTCCCTTCCTTTACCTCCAAGCATCGCTTTGAACAATTTTGGAGTTTCCTGTTTCTGCCCAAACAGACTGGCCAAGCCCCGTGGTTGTTGCACTGGTGGTCCTGGAGCAGGTTTCCCCTTCTCCTTCAGTAGCACCCTGGTGACAGGAAGGAATGCGAACATGTAGCAGTGCGCTGAAACCAAGCAAAATTCCTGCAGAGCTAAAATGACACATTCATGAGTGAAAGTCTGGCAGCGTTTCCAGTGAATTTTTTTTTTGTACCAGCTCCAGTGGCAAGAGCAAAGCTGGAAAGGGTACGGATTTTACCCTGGGCTCTGGTAGAGTTGGAGGCTACAGTTCTAATTTGGAGTTAGAATCATAGAATCATTCAGGCTGGAAAAGACCTTCAAGATCATTGAGTCCAAACATTAACCTAACACTGCCAAGTCCACCACTAAACCATATCCCTAAGCACCACATCTACATGTCTTTGAAATACCTTCAGGGATGGTGCATCCACCACTTCCCTGGGCAGCCTGTTCCAATGCTTGACAACCCTTTTGGTGAAGAAATTTTTCATAATATCCAATCGAAACCTCCCCTGACGCAACTTGAAGCCATCACCTCTCGTCCTATCACTAGTTGTCTGGGAGAAGAGACCAGCACCCACCTCACTACAACCTCCTTTCAGGTAGTTGTAGAGGGTGATAAGGTCTCCTCTCAGCCTCATCTTCTACAGACTAAACAGCCCCAGCTCCCTCAGCCACTCCTCATAAGACTTGTTCTCCAGACCCCTCACCAGCCTCATTGCCCTTCTCTGGACATGCTCCAGCAACTCAATGTCCTTCTTGTAGTGAGGGGCCCAAAACTGAACACAATACTCCAGGTGCAGCCTCACCAGTGACGAGTACAGGGGCACGATCACCTCCCTACTCCTACTCCTGCTGGCCACACTATTCCTGATACCAGCCAGAAGGCTGTTGACCTTCTTGGCCACCTGGGCACTCTGCTGGCTCACATTCAGCCAGCTGTCGACCAATACCCCCAGGTCCTTTTCCACCAGGCAGCTTTCCAGCCACTCCTCCCCAAGCCTGTAGTGTTGTGTGCGGTTGTTGTGACCAAAGTGCAAGACCCGACACTTGGACTTGTTAAACCTTGTACTGAGCCCTGGGGAACACCACTTGTGACTGGCCGTCAACTGGATTTAACTCCATTCACCACCACGCTTTGGGCCTGGCCATCCAGACAGTTTTTTACCCAGCAAAGATTACTCTCATCCAAGCCATGAGCAGACAGTTGCTTACCTATATCCTGGAGAATAAAGAAGTGCAGGCTCAAATTAAGGTGTCACAAAGTAGAGGAGACTTTTATAAGGTGAGAAGTAGTGTGGAGGGGTAACTGAGGTGGAAGGCTCTTACCTGGACTTCTGGATATAAATTCAGAGAGCATTTAGTGCTCAATTTGGAGTCCAGCTGATGCTTGTGGAAGTAATAGTGTACTAAACTAACTCAGCATGGCTCATCTCTCCTAGGTCATGTTCGACAGTGGTACTTAATTTTGGTCTTCTTCAGTAGAAGAAGATACCCTGAAGGTATAAAACTTACTGCAAATCATGTGACAGACTAGATTTTCACACCTTTCTGTAGCTGTACTGATTTGCAACCAGAAGGACAAGAAGTGAGAATGAACAATGAGGGTAGAGATTAGATGACAGTCCCAAGATAGATAGAACCAGTGAAAAGCAGAGGGTTCCCATGCTTTCACTTTTCATTAGGTGACTGTAGAGTTTTCAAGGCAACTTTTCTATGCTTGCATCAGCCCTGACTTATGGCTTTTTATGAATAAGAACTATTCTTGCAGTCTGAAGTACAGTAAATCCAATAATACTGTCATTTTTTTCCAGCATCTTGTACTTTGTAACTCTGGGAATTTCAGAAGTGAAGATTTTACTTTTTTGAATTTCTGTTGTGATGAATTTGGAAAGTACACTTCAGTGGCTTGCATGGGTTTATTTTGTAAAGACCATACACCGACTATCAGGCAGGTGATAATGGAACAAATTTATTGATGGAGCAACTCCTTTATTTCAAGGAGCCGTTTAAAGGTGTGGGATGGCCAATTTAATCCCACAGAGAACTCTAACATAAACTTTCCAGGGCAGAGCAACTGATAACTTGATTCAAAAACTGAACATAACTGAAATCTTCATCAAAACAGTGCACAAATCTCCTCTTGGTGCCTTTTTGAAAGACATGGCTGACCATACAAAGAACACAGGGATTTTAGAAGAATTAGTGAATGCCGAGACAGGTGAGCAGAATCCATGGCCTCCAGCACCTTTAACATTAAACAGAATACCCTGTATCTAGTCTGATATCTAGAGAGGGATTTGGCCCTAAATTTGAGTGCAGATGTGAAGGATGGATGATTTTTAAGCTCCTGCACGTGAGAAAGGCTATCTGGAGGACACAGAATTTAGTGGCTTGGCAGGTTATGGCTAGTGTGGGCAAGAAAGCAGAAGAAGGTAATGTGGGGCAGAGAGGCAGAAATAACAAGTAACGGTGGTCGTACAGCTGTTCAGGAAGAAACTGGAGACAAATCAGGAAGGGTAAGCGCTGGGGACCATCAGTCAGTGGATTTGTTCCAGCTTCCTACCTGTTGAGGCTGGTTTTGAAAACTGGGCAACTGGCCCATTCTGTGTCTAGGTTCCTTGTTCTTCAGGGACACGATGATTCGCAAGATACTGTCGTTTGATAAGCAGGGCTGTGTAAGCATGCTAAAATCTGCTAACACTTCCGCTAAACAAAATGTCGCTCCTGTGCTATGTTTCATCATCTCTGGTGGAATTTCAAGTCTGGGAGCAACCTTCCAACTTTTGATAGCAATGCAAGGCAACAGCTGAGAACAATAAGAATGCTGAATTATACTAATAATGACAAACTCCTTTTACAAGGAAGTAATGTATTCATTTTGTCATAATTTTACGACAAAATCTGACAATATCTTGCCATTTCAAAGCTAGGGAAATGGTGATCCTAGCAAGCTACACCCAAGGCAAGACAAAAAGCAGTTTGGGTTTGAAATCCCATTTCAGAATCCTTTTGAACGAAATGCACACCTCTCAGATATGTGTCTTTCCATCTTGTCGGGCCTTACTTTAAATCCATTCCTAACTACTGTGTAAGATTTTGGAAATCCATACAAATCTGTGGGTGCCTTGAAGCATATCTCCGTAGAATTAATCGCAGGTGTTTGGGTGCATCTTTGAAAATGTACTTCTTAACTGACAGCTGTCCCTACAATTTCTTTCTTGACTATTTAAGAAGTCTTGATATGCATCTCTGTCTCCTATTTGTTTTGTTGCTTTAAATACAATGGAGAAGGCAACTACATTCAGGATTTCATTCAACTTACCACATTTCCACAAGCCTTGGAACCCCTGCCATGACCATGGCTTCCACTAAATACAACCAGGCAAATCTGACCTCTAAATACAAATGTGTTTACATCTGTTACTCTTCCAAGAAAGGAACGCAAATCTGCCAGAAGCCACAACTGGCCATTCTGCAGCTAAATAGTGTGATTTAGAAACTGTTATTAGGACATACTTTGCTTTCTTCATGAGAAGTTTTTCTGAGTCAGGATAATGCACCAAGATTTCATTGAGTGTTTTCTTGTCCAGAATGAAAAGGTTGGCAAAACCATGAGCCACCACGTTGGCAGTCCTTCTGTTTCCTCCACTTGCGGCTAATAGGCTGGAATGAAGATAAACATTATCAGTCACGTCATTACTTGCCCTAGTGAGGAATCTATTTTCTGGTGGCTCTCCATTAAAGTCACCGTAAAGCTCACTCACGTCCAGCTGTTCTATCTGATGTTCTGTAAAGGCCCTTTGCAGTTGGGGTTGGAAAGGCAGGAAGGGAAATTGTCACCACTGGTCAGGAATATGTAGATGCTAAGGACTGAAAAAGGCCTTGCTAGACAGAGACATTTATCCCAAGAGACACCTGCTGCAGGGACTGCATTTGTTTCAGTCCTCATGTGAACTTGGCATTTCCTCAATTTTATTGTTGAAAATTATTTACGTCAGAAGTAGAGCAGCACAAGTCCGTTGTTATTGAAAGTGATATTTACAATGAATGAATGGTTCTCCAAGAATTTGCATTTTCCTGAGTGAAGAACTTCTGTGGGACCCTGGTTTTCAGTTTTCTCACATACCACATCCCATGTTTGAATGTTGGCGAGTTGAAGGATATGGATTAGGAAGGTCTCTAAAGCTGACAGTTACAAATGTGTCTGCCAGGAAAAGAAGGCTATTTTGTTTCAAAAGTAAAGCATTAGACCCAGTTAGCAGGTAGCAGTTGGCTATAGGAAGGTTATCCACATAAAAATTAGATGTTGTACAAATAAAAATTAACTTTTTCATCTTGCATTAAGCAAATGAAATTAAGAGACTTCTCAGCTGTGATGATACGCAAGAGAAGTTGCATTTTACTTTTAGTACTAAAATTGTTTTGTCACTGTATTCAAGATCCACCCTAAAAATTTGTCCCTTAAAAGGTTCCCAGTGAGTTAATTTTTTTAGAGAATATTTAGTAATCTCTAATTTTAAAAGTTATTAATAAAGAATAGTCTGGACCCCATAAAACATGAATTAATACTTATCCAAGACATTAATCAAGGATATATAAATATTGATTTTAATATTAAATATATGTACAGATATATTTATAAATATTAGATCATACAGATAATGTATTATATTTTATTTATAAGGGATAGTAAGAGACCTCTGCAACTGTGTGTGCAAGGCTATTTTTACACATACACACACACACACACACACACAGAGTGTTTTTCTGAAACCTGAGACAGCAATCAACATATAAACTCAAGCTGAAAATGCAGACTATCATCTTCTTTTTAAACAATTCTGTACGATTCCTCAGATTGAATAAAACTATTTGCACAACAAGAAAAGCAGCTAAAGAAAATTACAAACAGCTTTTGAGTTCTGATGAATCACTTCTCAACAAGACATTGAACAATCGTTCTCAGGCTTTCCTAAGAGAAAGCTCATTTTATTGAGGCAGACTAGGACCAAAGAGATCAGCTTTTTCATTATGGTGATGACGTGAGGTGAATTTTGCAAGTAAGGCAGTCCTTGCTCAAACAGGATGACTAAGGACAGAATTACGGGCTTAATGATTGAATCTGTTTGGCTAGTGTGCTATGAGTTACATGATAGACCAAATTTCTGAAAATAACTACATTTGCCTTACAATGGTGCTTGATACTGCAATATCTATAATAATAGAGAATTTTTCTTTATTTGCCTTATATCTTTTACTCCAGCTGTTAGCCTGAAATGCTGTAATATTAGTATGAGATGATGACTTTCGAATACTTATGCTAGCAAATTTAGTGTAAAGGTATAAAGTTATCAAAGTGATGACACAGCTTATCTATTCTTTCTTTTTTAATAGCTGATCTCTGTAGGAAGCTGCTGTTTGTTGAAATTAGCTAATTGATCCAGGGAATGGTGTGTGTATCAGCTGAATGTGCATGGTTGTGGCGGCTCAGCTCAGCACTTAAGTGCATATGGAGACAACTGGTAAGTCAGGAAAGGGAAATGGGTTTGGATCTTGCTTCTGAGCAGGATGTCAAACACCAAAGGGCAGAGCTCATTGAAAAGCAGCAGCTGCCGCTTCATGGGAAATCCTGGGCCAAAGTGGAAAATACAGTCTTTCACAAAGCTAAATACTCCCTTTATTTTTGATTTTTAAAATAAAGCAACAAAAGAGCTGAAAAGCTAAAGCTGAGACCAAACATTTAGAGATCTTCCTGTCAAAAAATGTACATATAACGGAGAAATGTTTTAATTTTTTCAGAATTACCATTTTCTGATAGGAATTGTTCTAGTGAAATAACAGTAAATGGATGAATGAGGACATCTGGCTAAAAGTGTAAACTTCTCTGGGCTAATGAAGTGTTGTGTTATAGTTGAATTTCTTGCTTTCTCAATTGTCTATACAGACAGCCTCTCAATAAGGCAGCAATCTGTTTGCCTCTGATTCTGAGATTATTTTGGTTCCCCAAGCTGATATTATCTATACAGGAAAGCAGTAATGAGGGTAACATGTTAATTGGAAGGCAACTCCTATTACTTAATCTGTTTCTGTAATAATTTTCAAGGGTGAAATTAGCAAAGGACTTGTTAGAACATTAGTTTGCATTTGCCTTCTAGCATTATTCAGGGAAATTTTCTGAAATAAACATTTTTTGTTTTCTTCAACTCCTTTGCCCTCAGAGACTTTTTAAGCATCATTTACATGCATTTTGAACAGAGTGAGATTAAATAGCAATTGTCTTACAAATCATGTAGTTAAACCACTTGGAATGAAGCTGAGATATTTCTCTAAACAAATCTTGAATCAGAAATCACAAGGATATCAGTCTGATATAAGGTGTTAAGCACACTGTGAATACCAACGGAAAAACTCAGTTGTGCTAAATGAAGCAGTATTTCATCCATTAAATAATATTTTCTTCTTTTGCTTCTGCTATGCAGTATTCAGAAGACTTCGACAAAACTTTTATAGAGGGGCGCTATACAAACTCATTATTTTCTAACACCTCGGCACAAGGAAGAGGGTAAATCTCTACCGATACACTTAGTGCTTCATGTCTTCACTTTTCTTCAATTTTGGAGATGTCTGCCAGTTGCTGTGTATTTTCTCCTTGGGTTTATCCCCTGCCTGTCATTTATATGCAAATTATGTGCGCCTGAACTGATAGGCTGCCGCAGTAGGTCAAGGATGAATAAAACAAGACTAGAAGAGTGGGGTTATAGCATTGCTGAGGGTTTTAGTGGCCATATTGGCAATTATGTGAAGAGTAACACATACAGGGAAATGAATCTTTAAAGGTCATTGTGTAGTTCTCACATGGAAACAAGTGCTCACCTGTATTAGATGTAAAGTTTTAAATCCTCTTCCTTGTTTTAAAACCGATCATTATAATTTCTCAGTTTCTCAGTTTAAAAAGTAAAGTCCTTGCTCCAAGTACAAGAATAATAAATATTTGAAAACTATGTACATGTGATATATCTGGGCTGCTGTAGCTTTTTCTTTTATCTTTTCATTATTCAGCCCTTGATGAAAACCAGTGCATTCTCAGCCTTTCCACGTAACCTAGAATACAGCTCTTTGTTTTGAGGCTTTGATCAGGTATCATACAGTCACACAGAGAAATACCTTTCAAATAACCTTCTCTCGAAGAGCTGATATAATTTCACTTTCCCATTCAAAGAAAACGGGCTGTATCTATGGGATATATCAGATGTTTTCCACTTGAGGTCTAAGCAAGTTCTGTACACACGTCACTGGATAAACACAAACGTTTTCCCTACCACAAAGGGAGTCACAAGTAGAAGATAAATGTAAACCTGGCACAGAGCTGATTACCGCTTTTCAAAAGGCAGATTAAAGCTACCAGCAAGAGGATTAACAGTAACAGGAAAGCAGCTGGAAGAAATCAAGAATCCAGTTTATCACGTGCAGCAGCACGTGTATTTTGTTACTTTTCCTCAGGCCAACCTTAGCAAGGGATGCAGTGCCTAACATCTAGCACTTGGTTGGCTAATTGGGGAAAGCAGCCTGTAAGAGTTAATGGATTTTGCGTAGCAACTACATGGAGAATATAAAAGACATTTGTAACCACCTGAGAAAAATTTTCTCCTCCAGATAAATTCCTATCCAAAAATCTGGTCTGTCAGCCTTTTTCTTATTTTGTCTACTCTTAAACAAATACTTTTTCAAATGTAGATGCCTGATTTTTGGTAACTTAATCACTACTTCAGCTGCTAAATGAACCTGACTTATTTGCTATTTTATTTTTTTTATCTCCTTTGTTGGAAATTAATTATCTTTTTTACCATCTGTTGTGTAAGGGCACCTTGTCTCACTATATAGGCAATAAAATGCATATGGTCCTGCTGTATTGCAGACATCAAAACAGGATGATGTGTTAGATCTTTTAAATGCTCAAGGAGAAATCTATCTGTATATCCCTGTGTACCTTGCCCAAAACATTGGTCTCAAATCTTGCCAGATTAGTCTCTGATGTTTCATTTAGATTTTCCTTCACTTACCTGCATCTCCTTGCTTAGTGTCATCTTGGTCGGTCCTACCAACTTTCAAGACTCCCCATGGTAGCTGTCGTGCTTACCGCAGAGAAGTTAAACAACCACTGGTTATTCAACCAGTTGTAAAGAAAGTGTTAAAAATAGCAATGGACCTACCTGATCTCCCCAAATACAGCTCCTGCTCTGAGTGTAACCAGGACTTTTGTACCATCAGGGCCTCCAAGGACTTGAACTTCACCCTGTTTAATGATGTACATCTCTCTGCCAATCTCCCCCTGGGCACACAAACACATAAAGATCCCATGTTTTAGCAAGGCAGTGGTTTTTTGTTAGAATAATCTGACAAACTGTTATTTCAATGTCTTTCCACTTTCTCATAAACAGATTTACCGGTATTATGGAGAAAGAAATGTTTGTGCTGCTTTTCCTAGCACTGAGCACAAGCACAAGGACTGGCTTTGGCAGATCTAGTTGTGATGTGAAACAATATTTGAACAGGAGTACGACCATCTAGGCCAGCTTGGAAGAAGAAGACTAGAGAATAATCAGGATTGTAGCAGTCATTTCTATCAACTGTTCTGGTGGAAACTAAAGTACTTCAGCTGTCTATTTAATAACAGAGAAATGCAAAAAAGCCTATGCTTCATGGTCTAAAAAGCTTCAGTTTTTACACTATAATTTCTAGTCACCATTTAGCTAATTAGAAGGAAAATAAGAAAAATAATCATTCAAAACTTTGTCTACTTTTATGTAATCATTGAATACTTTAAGAGATTATTACTTTATTTATTATGCTTTGTATGATCTACTAGGATTCAAAGCGTGACATCAGTATACACATTAAAAAGCAGGCAACCTGGAGTAACATAAGGGACTTCACAAATGTGATTGTAACAGTTATCACAACATTTCAATAAGACAGGCAAAGATTTTTTTTCTGCTCATGCAGCTGGAGTAACTGAGGCAAAGCTGCAATTTTATCTTAAAAGTGAAAAGGCAACAGCAACAGTCAGAACTGAAAATGTAGGACTTGCACTTCCTATCCCTTCACTTGCACCTCCAAGCCTGCGTGTCGGAGCCGCCTTGGTAAAGTGCGAAGAGGCCAACATACACCCAAGGAGGAGGCAGTTCCAACAGAAACCTTTTATTCCCTACTACTTGTTACAGCATTAATAGGATTACTGTGGTTGTTGGCCACATAGTAGATGTATCCAAGTGAGTGGCCTTATAGCTCGAATCAAGCTGGAATAAAATAATACTTCAATTTCTTGTAATCCATGCTTTTTGAGAATAGTTTGTATTTGACTACAAGATCAAGAACTTGAAGCTGTTACTGTCATTTTGTTATCTCTGTTGAGATGAGTCCCAGCTGCAGTCTAAGATCCTTTCATGCTGTGCACTGTACAAGCAAACACATCAAATTATTCTTCCACCCTTCCTAGACAATGGTAATTCTGGGACTGGTCTTCGAAGGGATGCACCAGATCCTTCAGTTCATTCACAAATGTTTACCTTCCTACAGCGTGGAGTCAGTGGGACTAACTCAGCATTCAGGAAGAAGATCATATGCTTAACTCTTGGAGGGAGTGCTGTAGGGAGTGACATGGGATGCAGTGTATTTTCTACATTCTTGGATAACTCCACTTAAGAGTTTCTGGAGACACAAATGAAGCCCAGGCAAAGCATCATAGATTGAGATCTGCAGGCTGAATTCGTATGTATATATGTATAAAAAAATTAAGCTTACTCCATTTTAAATTGTAAAACTTCATGATGTATCATTAGATAAGCCAGATTTACAGTAAGTACTTTCCCATATTACTGTTATTTTGGTTTTGATAATGTAATAAAGTCCATGTTGTCTTGTTCTAAGTTGAAACTTGAAAGCACATTTGTTATTATTACACAGAATACCTTAATTACTTTTATGCTATCTAATTCACTCAGGATTAATTTTATTTAAATGACACTGTTGACCCATATCTGAACTCTTTTTCTAAAAAGCATGCCATAATTATTATTTCGAAGAGACAGCAATGCTCACCTTTTTGCAGACAAAGTCACCAGGTAAATACACAATGGATTTCAACCTTAGCAGCATGTCGTATATCATCTGGGTATCACATCCCTGTTAAAATAGTTAGAATTGGTTGCTCTATTAATCCAGTAACACAAGTGATTATTAGTGTTTATACTGGGCAGCAAAACCCAACAACACATGAATGATCCAGCGATTCATAAGTGGAATGCAAACTGAAACTGTCGTAAGGATCAGCTTTTAGAGCAGAGAAAAGACTGAAAGAATTGTCGTTTTGGGTAGTTATAAAGTTCCCTTTAGGTTGAACATCTCTTAATTTTTTGCAAAGTAATCTTCTGTAGATCAAAATTTGTCGTGGAAGCTCAGTGAATGCTATGTTCGCAGCTTGATGGGTCTCTTATGCAATTTTTTTTTTTTTATTCATCCAGGGGGAAAAAAAAACCTCAGATCATGTCAAATATTGATATGAATCTGTGAACCCCATGTCTTCAGCAAAAGTGGTGGAAAACGTGAAGATATGTAATGTTTATACAGAGATATTACATGATTTTTTTGCAATTAACCTTACAAACCTATTAGTGTTAAGGTTACTGTACGTCGAGACTACTTCTAAAAATGTAGTGTCTCCTTGGTTTTGTTGTCAAAAATCCATTCTTAAGTACCACATTTAAATTGTGTCTCTGGAAAATTATCTTGGTACCAAAGAGAAAGCTCCTATACACAAAAAGTTACTAAGAAGTAGCTTCTGCTACATCAAAGTTATGTTGCCAAAACACCTAGCATTAGTGGTATCTCAGGCAGTGCTGGACGATACACAGCAAGGCAGGGTGAACAATATTAAAAATTACATTCTTCTGTGTCTGAATCTTGAGATTAGTTATACTCTGAAATCACAGTCTGACCAGTTTTAATATGTCTATACAACAGGACTGTGTCTTAATCTGATTTCCTTTGTTTTGTTTTTTTAATCTCTGCTTTGACAGAAAAAATTCAAAGGCAGGCACTTGGCTTTGTCCTGACATGTCTTCATTGCCTGAAATATTTCTTAGACCTGTTTTGCCTTGCATATTAACAAACATGTTCTTAAGTGTTGCAAGATGCACAAAACAAGGTTTCTGTCTCAGGAATACCACACATTTCTGCATTCTCCTGTAAAACTACTTGCTTTGAATAAGTCAACTTTATTGACAATGGCAAAGTTCACATCTATTGCAATGGCTAATTGCATTTTGGTGGGCATCTGCTCCAGTAATTCTGATTCATCTGCAAAAGAACAAAAAAAGCAAACTCTGTTAGTTAGAATGTATAAAGGAAGAATGGAAGAATGTCCATAAAAATGAGCATTGTACAGAAAAATAACTTAGTGGAGCTATTCTAGAGTTCATGAGTTCAAATGAGGAAGCTGCTAATATGCTTTTACTAAGATACCGTCTTTTGAGTTACATATCCTGTCTAAAGTTATAACCAGAACATTATTTAAATTAACAGAATTTGTGAAATAGTAAGAGTCATATTGCTTTGGAGTTTTTGTCTTTTCTAAAGTAAATTGAATGTCCTCCTTACTTCTCGCATGCAATTCAGAACAGAAGAAATGTGAATTTCACCTTATATCTCTATATATACAACCACTCTCCCTTGGAGGTGCTATGTAACTGGAATTGGAAAGCCTTACCCAGCATTCCCTGAGAGTCCCACGTGTATTCATACCAGGTTCGAACACGATTTTGAACCCCTTTTGGAATAGAGTAAGTGTTCATATAGGAGACAGTGTTGTCCATACAGGAACGGTAGTAGTTCTGGCCTGCTGTAGCTGCTCCAATTACATCTCTCATCTGCAAACATCAGTAGTTACTACGTATTTCAGTAGAAATAGTCTTGATTTAAATATATTGTCAACAACATATAAAAAGAATGCAACACTTGTTTGCAACATCACTGATTAATTTTACATTCAGCTTCATGTTTTGAATAGGTGCTTCATGTGCTCTTTCAGAAGAATTACAGACTTCATCTAGTTGTGTTGGAAAGTCTACATTTATGATTTTAAAGCAATCGTTTGTGAGTTTTTAGCTTGTTCATCTGTCTTATATTTTTGGACGTGGATGAAAAATATAGATAATGCTTTTCTTAAAAATCCATAATAAAGCTACCCTGCGTTTGGTGTGCAATGCAACTCAGAAGTGAAGCAAACTGGGCTAAATTTCTCTAATAAGATCCACTGGCACCACTGGAATAAAGATCCTGCCACTGTTTAAATAGTGAATTAAATCTAGAGAAGTTCTAAGAATGCGATTTGGGCTGAAAGTTGTTCTTGAAGATTTTAGTGCAGGAACATCATTTAACATTCCAACACAAATGTAATTTAGTTACTAGAAAGTGGACGAGTTAATGTTCATAGATATTCCTTCTTCAAAAGCGTAACTATGTAGGCATGTTTTTAGTCAAACAGCTTCTTATTGCAGTGGCCAAGGATTAGTATGCCAGTGAGCTGAATCCTGCTCTTCATTACAGAGGTGCAGTTGATTGAAGTAGGAATAATGATTTTTAGACAAGTGTGCTAAACTAGGAATAACTCCATATTTTTAAGAGCTCTTTGTAAACAGGAGTTTTAACAAATTGCAATGAAGGTGTTTGTGTTAAGATTTAAGGTTTGAATCTGCAAATGACTATGCAAGTTACAAAAACTAATCTGCAGAATCCTCTTCAGGAATGGTGCTTTCATTGACATACCAGTTTAGGAAAAAACTATAAATATGCAAACTCTGAAGGTTAATCCAATATACTTGAACTCAATAGTTCTCCAAAAGAAATATTTTGTATGAGCTACTTTGTTTTATTTTTTGTAATTCTTTTTTGTGGATGATTTTTAAATCCTATAGGCAAGAGCCTGTTTTGTGACGATTCTCGCACTTCGAAACAGCAAGACATGCAGTTTTTAGCTGTTTGATTGAACTTTTTGAATTCTGTATTCAAAACAAAAATTAAATTCAGTTTTCATCTTTTTTTTTTTAAGCAAAATTCTTCCAATAACAGACATGTACAAATCAAAAGGTCTGGAATATAAGAAGACACAGTCTTAAATAGGAACTATGGCATTTGTTTGTCTGTAGGCAAGGTATTTTAAAACCTATGGATGTAAAGCCCAAGTTTAACAGTTACAAGCAAGAAATATTTCGGTTATATTCATTTGGAAATACAACTGATTTGCTGCACTATGGGCTTTTTCTTTTTTTCCTCCTGCCAAATGAGAATGAAGAGAAATAGAAAACACTTGATCTTCAGGTTAACATCTATATTGTAATTTATGGAAGAGAGCAGAACACAAGTTTGACAAAAATCATGGGATTTGCATTAATAGCATTCTATTGGCAGTAGCATCAAGCATGACTTCTTCAATAATTTGTACATGTTAATATCATGCCCACAAGTATAATTTTTATATCAGATTTAGTGGTATAGTGTGAATGTTAAGGACCTGTCTTCTTGGCTGTGAGGAAGAAAAAAGGAATTATACACAGTTTCAAGAATCATTCACATCTTGCAGATTCTTGGCTTTAAATCAGCTTGTGCGCAAAAGGGCTACAAAACTGGGAACTGATTAAATACATGTATTTGTCAGGAGAATTAGCACAGACGACAGTTAAATAGAGGGACATCCAGATGGAACCTAAACTTTTTCCCAGAACTAAACTTCATTAAATAGCATATATTATCACTACATTACAGTAATTTGAACTAATCTGGTTACTGATTTCTTTATGTACCTGTCCAATTAAGCTGGAGAAGACAAAGACACCCAAGAAAAAATTCAGGAGTTGAAAAATTATCTCAAACAGGGTTTGTGGTTCTGGAAGGCCACCGATAGTGATTAAAGTACGAACTGCCCAGTAGTAACACCTCAGATACCTGTGGATACAGACATGATTTTTGTTATTGGCTATAGGTACTTATGTGATTGATTAAAGTTAAGCATTTACCTTCCTGATTTGGGCCTTTCAGTGATGCCTTTCAGTCCAAAAGACCTTCACTATTTTTTATAAAGGGTTACGATTGTACAAATGATACAGTTATGTGAATCATACTGATTTGAATGTTCTCAACTGACAGCAAAGTAAGAATATACGGGAAATGCAATGGTTACTTACTGTTCTCCAGTAACTCTGTGCAGCATTACAGTAGACTTCTGTAACAAATGGCCAGGGTGGACTTTACAGCGTTAGAGTGCTACCAGTGAAGATGCCATCGTGTTAAAAGCAGCGTAAAAGTTAGAGACTTTGCAGAGTTTATCTGTAACATATTAGATGCACACACATCTGAAGCTCTCTTCCATGGATTCACTTGATGACACCAGTGTGAAGTCTTATGGTGGGCCCAACAAATGTAGTGCTGTCTTTGTCATGCCCGCTCATTTTCCTACCTCTAACCACATTGGTCTTCCTCCCACTCTGTCTCAGCACCCTTCGTTGGCTCTGCCTCCTGGGTTATGTCAAACAAAAGTTACAGGTTTTCACAATCTGCATGTTAATCCAGCTTCTCCAAACCACTTCACTTATTCTGCACTGAAGGGTTGAATCCTGCATTAACTTCTCTTAGTGGCAGGCTTCCACTACCCCTTCTGCCACCTTAACAAACATTGTCTTGCCTTCTTCATTACTTTCCCTCATGCTTGGGAAGACCTGTCTGTCAATGGCTACAAAACCACCTTGTTAACACCCTTGAAGACTTTTCTCAGAACTCTCTTGATCTAGAAGCCAAACATAGCAGTGAGCAGTAGTCAGTCACTAAGACTCTTCTTCAACATGTGGCTTATATGGACTCCTTCCCCGTATACACCTGCTGTTTCTTACTTCTCATACCTGAACCGTGAGCTCTTTGGCCAAATAATTGTGGTTCTGTCTGTACAGCCTGCTTTGCACACCCTTGTGCATGACAGAATACATTGCATTCAAGCCGTGTATTTCTATTAGGATGATAGCACAAGTATATCAAAATGACAAAGGACCTGTACAGAATTTTCATAGAATCATAGGTTGGAAAAGACCTCTAAGATCATCAAGTCCAAACATTTTGTGTTATTTTTTGAGGACAGTTGTAGTAACTCTCTTTCATATATATATGAAGCGCCTTCACATCTCTAAGCTTCCGTCTTAAATTTTATTCTAGAACATGACAGCACTAGTAATGTAGCATCCCCCATCCTGTGCAGCGGGGATGAACTAGTTCAAATCATTGTCCTGAATGTGCTATCATTTCTTTCTATTTGAGCTAATAAGTAATTGGTTTAGGAGCATTTTCAAAGGCCCCCTATTAATCAGAATTTGACTCCTAAGTCTCTGTACAATCAGATTTCAGGTTCTCTAATGATTAGGAAAGGAAGTCCATTTTCCTTATTTGTACAATGAGATTTTTAATGATTTAATCAGTGACTATTACTTCTGAAGCAATAAAGATTCCTTCTATTTGTTGAATTTTATTGAGTTTGACATAAAAAAAAACCCAAAGAAAAAATTTGGAGATATTTGTTTTGAAATAGAGAGTCTTGCATGCAGCTTCTTATACCCTGAATCTGAGGCCGTGAGATCTGCTTGCACACTTCAGATGTACATTTTTATTTGGTGGCCTCCACTTAAAAGCTCTTCTTTTACTAAGGTATGAACTCCACTCCTATTAATAAATGGTCCATGTAACAATACAATTAGAGGGTCAGTTTTGTGCAAATATGAGAAAATAAATTCACAATAGTGATCAATTCCAATGAGGGTTTTTATTTAAATCACTCAAATGTGTTTCAAAGCCTTTCACCTAAATTGTCAGGCTTTACCAAGCAATCAATTTTTGTTTTTCATTACAAAGTCACTTTTTTCTTTGTTCAATGATCACTTTTACCATAATTTTCTAGTTTTTTATTTTAAAATCCAGAACCGGCTGTTTTCATTCAGAGTCCTTAAATCAAAAAATTCATTTCAGATCTGCCATCATATCATTTTTCCTTGTTAGGGGTGCAAAACGAACAGCTGGATTACACCACTATTATATTCTCACTTGGATTCAAAAAAATCATCATCTATGCATGCTTCCAGCAAAGTATGTACAAGTGTCCACTTTCTCTTAGACTTCTGTAACAGAAATAAATAGTAAGAAAAAGCCTCAGATGTTTTGCAAGAATTGCAGATTTAAGCATAAAATGATATCTCTAGCTTGTCTGAGGGGAATTATAATAGAAAGCATATTAATATCATCTTCATTTGCACTAACTGAGAATGCTGTAGTGCTTGAAACATATATAATTTATGAATATAAAAGTAATTTACATTACCTCTGTGCTAGTTACTATAGGAAGTGAAAGTAATTAGGCAACTCCCTCACCTCTTGGATGCCAAGATTTCTAAGTGCACCATGACAGACAATATAATCTTAATTCTGGGAATGTCTACAAAGAATGAAAGCAGCTCCTCAGAGCAATTCAGGGGTCGCCTTCTTTGCAGTGTTGTGTATCCAAAATGTGAGAGATTTCTTTCTGATCTGCCCACCCTTTTCTGAAGATGTAGTTAATACATAATATTTTTCAGTAATTTTATTTCAAAAGAAGCTTTCTACTGGCAAAGTCACATGATATTCACTATCTCTTAGGCACAGGTTTTATATTTTCTCCATTTGTGCAATTTATTGTTTTTATTTTAGTCTGAAATGAAAGGTACACAGTGGAAATATAAAGCAGCTTTCTTCCCTAAGAAGGGGAGAAATGAGATTGTAAATTTTGTTTAAGGAGAGCCAGAAAAAACAGACTCCTATTTCAACTGTATTAGCAGCTCTGCTTCCTACTAGCTAGTGTCTGGAAACCATCATTGCTCACCATACGGCTTGCTAGCCTGCTATAAAATTACAGTTAGAAGGAAACAACATGAGACAAGAAAGGGATTTTCCCTCTGCACAACATAGAGAGTGTGTTTATCCTTCAGGCAATCAAACTACTAGATTTTTCCCTAAAATAACTCCTAGGTAGAAAAACATTCAGAAACACTGCAAATAAGATACTTTGTAATATTATGCCAATAGACATATCTCATTCATAAAACTCCATTTCAAAGTATGCTAAACTTCTTACATGGTTTTGGTTCCTACAGATAAATCAAATCTTTGTGCATGTGGCTATCAAATTTTAAGGTGGTACTCACATATTCATGTCGGCCCAGTGAAGCGTGATTTTGGGGCTAGCACATCTGACTCCTCTCAGATTACCACCAGGATGGGTTTAAGCAGAGTAAAGAAGAGGCCTTTATTATTGGGTACTCTAATGACCTCCTTCTTGGTACCTCTTCTTCCTGACTTATTCATCAGGTGGCTGTGGGTATGATGATCTCAGACAGGACTGTGCAAACTACAAAGCTTTTATCTAAAAAGTATGGCTGCAAGTAGTAGGTCTGAAAGCGTGAAGTCTGACATACTTGGGTTGGGCTGCACATTCACAGATTGTCTGGAGGCACAGAACTGCTTCTGTACAGGAAGCACTGCGAGGGGACACATCAGACCTGTTGCAAGCGCGATGTATAGCTGATACCCAGGAGACACCTTTTGAGATATGCCAGTCTTACTGTACATTGGGCAATGCATACGAAAGAAGTAGAGCTGTTCTAGACAAGTACAGTGATCATTTTCTGGGACTTCCAGATATCCACTAAGTCTGTGTCCGGAGTGGGAAAGCAGCAAGCTATACAGAAACATCATTAGGATGCAAATAGGTGTTTTGATTAATAAATATGACAGAGAATTTTGCAGACTACTTGTGGATGATTTGCAAACAACAGAAGAAATATACCATGAGCAAAGTGGAATGATTTGTTTTGCCTAAATTTAATGATGACCTGGGGGGTTTGCATCGGAATTTCAGCTCCCTAGTTTTAGCTTCCATTATAGGCAGTGCTGAAAGAGCACAGATGCTTCCATGGAACAATTCAGAACAACATTATGTTCCTGCCTTGAATCGCTTTCTAGAGGATTTGGCCATTTTCCTGAGGAATTAGGGAGACCAATCTCTTACTTAGGTCGTTAAATTAGATTGCAAATAAACACATATAGTTCAAATTGTTCACTTAGCTATGATTAAGAGACCTGTTCAATATCCTGCTGCCATGGTTACATAGGCTCTACACTACGGTCTTGCATCAGGGATAACATCCTTCTTCATTAGGAGAGACTGAGGTCTGTCTGCTTAATTACACCAAGCTCATCAGTGCAGTTTTAATGCTGGGAACACCTTGTGTGCCCAATTTGGGTGCATTTCAAGGGGGTAAAGTTGACCGCCTTTTGCACCTCAGGTCATAGGCTTTGACTGAAGGCTGCAATGCCAAAGACCTCAAATCTTGTTGGAATGGCACTACCACTTTAGAGTATGGACATGAGCTAGAAAAGAATACAGCTAGCAGAAATTTGCAAGAAGAGCTACTTTGAAAATTTTGCTTGTGGTTTGAGTGCTGTGTACAGCTGTTTGTCATAAACTGAAGTTCATCAGTTAGTATGCCTTCTCAGGAACATATGTAACCAAATTGATAAGAGAAGCCATTGTCTGTGTACTGGTTTTAGCCTGGAAAGGAAAAAAAAAAAAGATCCTAGGAGTTTTGATATTTTTAAGAACAGTTTTGGCCATAGCTATCAACATTTTACAGACCCAGCAGGGATGCTGCATAAAACATTCATGCCACCAAATCATTGCCAGATCATTTGCTTTGCATCAGTGTAATCTGAGCCCACTAGAATTTTGATTTATTTGTCAAACTGCTTACTGTCATTTTTTTAGTTAGCTAAGAAGCTATGTTTGTCTTATCTTCTTTCTGAATCTGTTCCCATTCTATGTGAGACCAAAGACTTATTTTGATTGGCAACTCTGTCTGCTGTGTGAAAGCAAATTATATCTGCACTCTTGTGCCATAATGTGTACTGCAGCTCTGGTCACTTTTTCTGACAGATTTTTCTCAGATTGTTCTTAATTGCTGCTTTCCAGAGAAATAAATATACCTAGAAGTATCTTGTCTGATATGTCTAAATTCACTTTGCATCTCCAATAAGAACTCCTGTTCACACAATGCCTCCCTGTCAAAAATCCCAAAACATTCGACAATCAGATAATATGTCATGCCTGATTCTCTAAGGCGATGACTATCCCATATAGAAGGCGTTTGCTGTTAGTGGGATACCAAGCTAGACTTTATGGAATGCAGCTCAACAAGGGATACTCTGTGGGGTTCCATGTACATGGGACCGTATAATCCAGTATGAGTTAGATACAGGCAAAAGAATAAAGTCATACATTCACCAGCCAATGCCAAGATGAAGTAGATTAATGGCTTAATGATGCTTAAATGGATGTGTTTTAATACGTATTTTATTTCAGCATCTCAGTTTAATGCAGACCTTGAACAATCAGTTGATTATTATTGTTTTCTTTATAAAAAATTCTGCCCTAAATCCCGTGTGATTTCAGCGTGACATCATTTGAGAAGTGCTTTTGTCTCCTTATGGAAAAAATATCCCCAAATATTAAAAAACCTGACTGTTGCCTCTGAGCACAACTGCATTGTCTGTGATCAAGCTAGAAAAGAATTTCTACTGATTGTTTCCCTGAGTGAATGTAAAATTTTCTTGTCTGTGAAAAACAGGAAGACTTTCTTGCCTGTTCTTTAGTCTGTTCTGAAGAAATATTAAAACCTTGAAGACTGAGTAAGTGCTCTACTTTCAGAGTTTTCCGGTTGCGCAGTCTTATTTTTTAATTATGAGGCAAGTATTCCCAAGAATGACATTAACAGAAATAGCTATAACGGAAATTTGTTCTACATTTTCTTGTCAGATTTCTGAAAGCCTTGATCCTGCAAATAAGTACCTGTGAATAACTTCACTTACTTAACTGTTTCCACAGAGGTCCAGGAGCCTGCTTGCACATGTCTGACTGCAGTACTCCAGCTGTGTAGTTTAGTGATGTGTGGAAACTTCAGCCATGTCATTTTTTTGAGAGAGAACCCTAATTATAATGACTCAATTCCGCTTTACACAAAGTGTACTCTCAAAGGCTATTTTGTTACCGTTCAAGATAGCGACTTCACACAAAACTCGTGAAGTCTGACAAAATTACAAGCAAGAGGAGCATGTTTCCAAGTGAATTGTGAAAAGTCATTTAAAGGGTGATTTATGACAGCAGTAATACATTATATGCAGTTTTGCAAAGAATGTAATTAATGAATAAATTGAGCTTCTGTAACTTTAACTAAATTATGGCCTTTGAAAGAAATGAATGTTCATACATCTGAACCTACTAGATATGTTTTTATATAACTACGCACAAAATATAATATGATTTTGCTGTTTTCTCTTGTTCCCTCTCCCTCATCTTAAAGACTGTGTCTTACCTGGCACCCAGCTGTTGCTGTCACAAGGAGTTTGTGGAAAAGTGTGTCAATGTCCATTTCTCACACTGGAGACACTCTGCCACAAGTTTAAGTATGACCTTCTCAAAAGATTTGAGAAAATGGGTGGAATGTTTTCAGACCAATCACCATGGTGTTTAGAGGGACTAAACTTTAGCATTTTAATGACACAATGCCGTGTGGCAGAAAAAAAATCCGTGCCTCTGATTCCTTTGAGGGAATGTTCTGCAATCCGTCCAACAGTTCGCATGTGCATATGCAATCAGTAAGTTTAATTTATGACCCTTGTTGCTTTCTAATGTTTAATTAAGATACAGCTTAACACTGACTCATAAACCTATAAAAGCTGAAAGTGGTGAACTGCTTATTCACTGCACCTGTGCTTCAAATACGTGTTAGTAATGAAAGCTGCTAATCAGCAGTCATGGTACTAAAAGTTTGCTATCCTAGCACTTGTAAAGTAAGGGCATACCCTGCAAGCAAAGGCATGGGAAAAGGAGGGGGATGCAGAAAGCAGCAAAATAACAAAAATGTCTTGCAAGAGAAAAGGACTTACATGTTTCCTTTGCCATCGTATACCCATCTAGTGCTGCCAAGTCCTTCATAGTCTGAAGCCCAATAATACAGGCATGCATTAAGGTGCAAGATAAACAGCAAGTATCCAGTTGTTCGAATGACCCTGTAAAAGTCAACAGATTCCTGTAAAGCAACTTATTTTTCCTTCCTTTTAATATGGAACCCACTGCTATTTTGGATAAACAGTGCTTATATTGAGCATCCACTAAGCAGTTCCCCACCTGTACTGACTCTGTGGAAAAAATAGCTGGCAGTAACCTGTCCAAGGTCAAATAAATATCTTCCCTAGAATACTTGACACAGAGTAATTTTTAAATTACGGTTCCCTAAGGACTTTATAATCCACTTCTTTAATTGACTATGAATATGTACAGAGATTTGAAGCTGTATTAATGAGGCTAGAGGGTTAATGTGTTTGCCAGACTGTTCAAGATAGACTCTAAACTTGTGAACCAAAGCCAAGAAATGTCTGAGGTCAGAAATTAACTCCTTTATAAAAAGCTGTGTTAGGAAGCCTGCAGTAGATCCACTCAAGAGTATGATTTAGTGACTACAGCAGGAGTTATACCATTCCTAATCCCCGTTCTTATGCTTATGGCCAGTTCTTTGAAGAACACCAATGATGAATTACTTAAGAACCGAGCAGCTTTCTGTTTAATGCAAGAATGATCTCATTGTTTATCCTCTGTTCAGTGCACGGGCCTCAAAAGAAAGATCTCCTGGATTTAGCTGTCAATTTTCAGACAGGCAAGGCATAAATAAGGAGGAAAAGTACAGGACTTGCCTAAACACAGAGAGGTTGGTACATACCAAGTTTATCTGCTACAGCTAGAATTCAATGCAGTTTGCAGTGCATAGTAACTGAGTGTATGTTTTTATGAAAATTTAGGTATTTTTTTTCTACCACAGAACTCAGCAACGCACTGATGGGAAAGCCTATAGATAATAAAGTGTCAATACTGTTAACACTATGTATGCTGAGCAATATTGAAGTTCATGTGCTCTACCATTGTTTTTCTCCACATCTTCAGCAGGATTTAAAATTGCATTTTATTTATGAAGAATGCTCTGTTTCACACATTTCAGGTTTCTGGTCCCTTAAGAATATGAGGTAGAAAATGGATTCAATTTGCAATATTTACATTCTGCAGTTTATATTCTGTAAGTGATTTAATACTGGAAAATGTAAGTGGGCCTGTGATCAGGATGACACAAGCATCAACACACAGTCATGGCACTTGACCAGTACCATGCTACGAAACTGTCTAAATTAAAAAGGCAGAACAACTTTGCAGAGTAACTGTCTCTATCTTTCCAGCTACTTCATACATTTTACAGGACCAGTGAGATCTTGCTGTGTGCCTCTCAGCATTTCTGAATGAGCACCTGCTCTGTTTTTTGACACACAAATCAACATCACAGCCTTCAAAGTCAGGGTATTTTGTAGATATACACATCTCGTTCCCAAATTGCCCTTTAAACAACCACTTCCCATTCCATACTTTTACATGGTGTGAAACTGTATCCCTTGCAAAATTGCCTATTTGGGTGAAAATGGGTTTGCTAATTTGTTTCCATTTCCTTGAAAGCCATATACATACACTACATTACAGTTACATGCAAGCTAATTACTTAGTTCAAAACCATCTCTATTAACAATCCATATCTCCCAGTACTCATTGCAAATATTGTAGGAGATACAGAAAAGTCGTTGAAAAACAAAGGAAGTAATATAGAAAATAATTAATTTATTTTTAAAGTTTTCAACATTGGAAAAATTTAAAAATGTAATCAAGAGATATGAAAACTCATTCTTTTTAATGAGATCAGAAATTGGAGAAGATAGGGAGGTAGTGATTCAGAAAATGAAAAGCAAATTCTTCCTCTTGTGGAAACTGGGACAAGCCTTCTCTTGTACCAAGAAGAATTTAAAAGAATTAAAGAAACCCAAACCAAAAAAGACTCTTCAATAAATGGAAGGAGAGGGCAACATTAGAATAAGCTTTGTGGAGGTCAGCATCTCAAAAATGCTTTAGCAGATCTTTCAAACTTCAGATTTTTTTTTTTTTTATTTTTCAGGTACAGTAAAATATGAAACAGATGATGTTTCAAATGCCTTTTCAAATTAACTAGTTTCTAAATCACATAAAATACCTCATTTGCAATGCATAAATACCAAGTCTACCATTTCTGTGCAATAATCTCTGAAACAGAAAAAGATGGTAAACAACATTATTTCTGCTTAATTGTATTTCTGCTGCAGCAGCACATAGGAACCATACATGCTCCAAAACTGGGGCAGGGGGAAAAAAATAGTCACTATAGGAATTGCACAGGATGAACTACGGCTGATGGCACAGACAGTAGGCAGTAACAATGGTGGCACAGTAGAGTTCATCGAGCATCACTCACATTTACTGCTGAGGGGCCTGTGAAACTTGCCATACCCGTGTGCACGGACTGCTTGAGTTGGTTCCAGTATTATTCTGCTTGAGTTGGTTCCAGTATTATTCCAGTCAATGCAGAAGGTGAGACTATAGTGCAGCGGGCAACAGTTATAATCACTGTTTGACATCTGTGCTGAATTGATTCTCATTCCAAGTCTAATCCATGTAGTGGAGGATCAAGTTTCTGTATATGCCAGTTTCATGGTGAGAGCGTATTTGAAGGATAATGTTGACACAAGCTTAAGCTCATGACTCTTATTAAATATAAATAAACAGCTACTGAGGCACTGCTATCAGGAACCTAAAGAAACCATTGTGTAGCTCTTTCACTAAAGAAACTGCTGATAATTCTGATCAGCTAAATTTTGTCATGATCCTCAGTTTGCTTAATGTTTTGCCTGAACCAGGCCAGCTGAGCTGAACTAGATTTTGTATGTGAGTGAAGCTTTACATTTAATATTTTAATAATTACCATAAAGATAGATATTTAAAAAAAAGCTTAAATTGCACAGTTAAAGATGTATCATATTCCATCTGGTGCTTCACTGATAAGTCATGAAATCAAATGAAATCCATTCTATGCCAAGCTTTGCATGCTACAAGAGTTTAATAAGCACATACCTGTAGATGTATGCTTTGTCCAGGATAGCTTCCAAACGATCATTAAACTCAAAGAAGGTGTTATGCTGAATGGAAAACAAATGAAAGTAAACCAATCGCTATTCCTCACTGCACATTTTTTTAAAGATTTCTGGTGCACAGACATTAGTTCACATACACATTTTGAAAATAATGGATTTTTTGGTAGTCTGACTTTCTTTAAACGTTTAACTAAAAAGAGAATTGCAAAGCAAAGGTGAGAACTGAGTTAAACACTGTTTGGGATGTTAATCTGATTACAGAAATAATCTTGCTGTTCAGGTCAGACTGCTGCAGATAAATGACTTCTACTCCCTCGAACAAGAATAATTGCTTGGGCAACTTTGTCAGAGAGAATTACACATAAAAATCACTTTTTACTCCTTCTGAAATTCCAGTAATTCTCAGTAAATGGTCATATGTATCAACAACCATATACTACATAATACTGCATAGGAACAATTGCTGCTGTATTGAATTCCTCCTGTCAATTATTTGTAGTTTACCTTTAGTGATAGCCCTAAATATTCGCATGTCACTTTTTTCTTTATTTTTGTTCAGTACATGTCTGTTTGCCTAATATGAGGTAGTGTGTATCTTTTCGTTCTTTCATACTGTTTTGGTTCTGATTTGTGGAATTTTTAAGTTTTATTGAAAACTGAAATGAAGAGCACCCTCATTGTATTCTTAGAGTTCTTATTCCCTCTCCAACTTTAAATGAAAGCAAATTCTTTGTTGATATATTGCTTGTGTGAAGGGAAACTTGTTTAGCCACAGAGTGGCCTGCTAGGTACCATGAAATGCAGGGAGAGGGCTGCTCTCTAATCCCTCCTCATCCCCTTCATTGCACATCTCCAGATGTCTTTGGTCTCGATAACAGAAGTGGGTTTATGCTTGTTAAATATTCTGTGTATAGTTTATGTTGTCCTTAAAATTCCCTCCCTTGCTTTTAAGCATCTGACATTAGTAACAGAAGGGTAAAATACATTGGCATTCATTAGTGATCTTAATTTTTTTTTACTTTGTAAAATAAATCTAATTTAAATAATGGATACTAACCATCTTTAATCATTAAATACCTTTGAAAGTAGGAAATAATAAAGGAAGAAGAAAAATAAGACAATAAGGGCTTCATTTGGCTAGATTATATCTTGTATTTTCTGTTGTTTTTTTTACTATTGTTGTAGCTTATCTTGAAGATTTTTTCCAGTTTCTAAATTTCATATTCCTAAATATTACAAATTGGGCTGTAAAAGCATTTATGTGTGGTTAGCTATCCATCACTAACACAGATCTTACCTTTAGCATCCTATTTGCTCTAAAAGCTGGGTTAAATCCGAAGAAGAAGTACAAAACTTCAAACGGCAATACTGATATCACATCGAGCTGTTGAAGAGCATAGAGGTCAATTTAAACTTCACAATAATCACAATGCATTTACTTGCTGTCAAAAACCTACTTAGATTGAATCATGATTGAATATAATATTTGAACATTCAGCCTGCTAAGCCCATAACTTCCAAAGTACTGGCAGGCAAGATTATCTCTTTGAAAACACCAACAGCTTCGCTCTGCCCTGCTTTTAACTCCCCTGTGCCTGAGGTTTTCATCTGTTTCATGGGGATTATTAACAGTATCTCAGATATTTGAATACTAATGCATTCTGTTATTTCAATTGCGGTTCTGACAAGACTAAGAGGGTAGGCTTGTGGCTGGTGAGTGGAGATGGGGACAGCTCTCCACAAGCAATTCTTAGCAATTCTACAGCTGGTAAAACCAGGCTGCCTAAAGCAATCTGGGGGAACACGATGAATTAGACTCCTTACTTGCAACCTGCAGAAGCTATGTGTGCCGAACAACACATTCATCACAGGATGACAGATTTGGATTTTTTTTTAAATAGATATTGTCTTTTGTTATATTTGTATGCTTGTCCTTCCCATATCACTAAGATTTTCAATATTTCCCTGCAGTGCATCAGCTGTGTGATTTCTCTTCTTATCTGCCTAATTTTTTCTTTCCAAGAATTCTGTGGAGAGTAGGAATACTATTGCAAACTTGGCTTTGCCTTTTTAATGATCTTGTGATGCCTTGCTCTGTTGCTGACATAATTTTGGAAAAAATGAGGGATGTGGAACTGTAGACTTCATCTCACTGTAATCAGAAATGGCTTTGCCTTGAGAACCATATCTTCTGTTGGCAGCAGCTAGCCTGCAGCACTGACTTTTATTCCATGCAAGTAAGATGCAGTTAATACCTGAACCCGGTGAAAAAAGAAACCATACCAAATAAATGATTGAGGACAAACAGCCTTTTATGGCCTCTCTCCATCTCTCAGACACATGTCTAAGAGGAGGCAAAATTTAGTCAGAAGTGCTTTGATTTCAGTAACTGTTAATTAGTACTTAAACATATGACAAATTCCCAGATTATATCTATACCTTGTATGTGGTGAGAACACTAAAGTCTCATTAGTTTCTGCAGAAATCAAGAGCACTAACCTTACTGCAAGTGTGAGCTTAAAATAAAACCATACATATCGACTTAGTTCTTTTGCTGTATGTTTGATTCTGTCCAGCTCACTTGCCTGTACAGTGTATGTCCTGCACTTTTGGATAGCTTAACCTCAAGTGTATAAGTAGTGATACCACAGTTCCTGAGACTTTAACTCTTAAACAAGGCAGGTGCAAAAGTATTAACAGCAGAGGAGGGGGGCAATAACTGAGATTTCAGAGGTGTGGGCTCAGTGTCACAGAGCTGTATGAGTATCAGGAATTCAACAGACTATATATCCTCTGTCGGCAAAAACAATATTTAAGAACGAAAAATTTTCCTAAATCAAATGTATCTTAGCTTTTGCAAAGTGCAACGAGCATCAAAAATGTTAGTCTGAATTTTTGTTTACTTGTGTGAGTGATGACTTTTTCAGTACCACACATATGAGTTCACTGACAAAATTCCCTGCTGTAGGCAAACATGCTTCAGCAAGGGGGTTGGACCAGGTGATCTCCAGAGGTCCCTTCCAACCACTACCATTCTGTGATTCTGTGAACACAGTTAGCATCTAACTTCAAGACTCCTTATTTCATTTAATGAATCTCTGGCAAACTGTGACTTTGTCTTTCAGTGTGTGCAGGGATGATGTCGCACAAATCCATCAAACCAGAGAATTTTATTAATTCTATTTTATTAATTTATTGTTATTCATAATTATATTTTTATAATTACATATATAATTATTCTGTTTTGCAATTAAACACTGTTTACGAAGAAGACAGTCTTCAGCTGGTGAGCACTGACATGCCATCAAGCCAATGCTTTCTGGTGATGTTCTTAAACCAACACTGATCTTCAGTGAATGACAAAAATCTTGTGAAATCCTACAGCCAGAACTTCAATATTAACATCAGTAATGCAGCATCTGCTTACCCGAAACTTCATAGAACTGTAGTAGAATTTCTTCATTTCCACTCTGTCTGACTACAGCGACAACAAAAGGAGAAAAAGACATCATCAAGAACAGAATGTCAAAAATGAGCCTCTGCTACTTGACAGTAATAGTAGTTCTCTTCTGATAGTAGGGATGATGACAGTTATATTAATGATCATCTAATAGCATGAATGGAGAAATATCTGTAGGAAGAAGTAGTACTTTTATTAGACCAGATTTTATTAGACCTACTTGAAAAAAATCAGTTTTGGGGTTTGTCTGATCTTTTGCAAGTCTGGCTGTTGGTCTAGCAAAATACATTATGTTTTTCTCAAATCTTCCCTCTCAAGACATCTGTACCAGTTGGTGCTTGACCCAAATCCCTTCAATTTCAGGGCCAAAAATTCTGTTTCACTTCAGTAGTTCCAAGAAAAATGCAAAGAACATTTCTGATGGTGCAGAACAAAATTAGGTCTTTGAAAGTTAGCATTACTATGCTAGTGTTATTAGCATTATAATAATCAACATTGCATTCATTAGTAATGATAATGATTAGCAATTTATTTTTAAATTGCTCTCCATGGGAACTGATGTTAATGCCTTAATAAGGAGGGGTAATCACAAGGGTCTAAAGAAATGTACCTATTATTACACTTTCTGTATTTATACCAGAGACAATTTAAAAATAGCTTTAAAATCCTAAGGATATTTCCATGCCAATTTTTCACTATTACCAGTTTAAGCACTAGACTAAATGCAGAAGATCAGGCAGTAGATGATCTCTTCAAGTACTAAAATCTATGAATTGTAGAAACAGCTTCAAGGGAAATACAAGGCAAGCTTCCTACTTCAGAGTTTTAACCTTGTTCATAAAACTTGAGTTTTGTAGGATTTAGGCAAGCTTGTCAGTTATTGAACGTCTTGACATGGAAAAATACATTACACTGCATTGCATTTAATATCTATTCAAACTATATTTGCACAGTTTTATCTGAGATTCATCTGTAAAGGTATTGTTAATATCTTGTATGCACAATGTGTAAAATTTTATGTAAAAGCACTGAACTAAAGCTAGTTCCAAATTACATTTGAGGATATATAATTTTGAATTTTCTGTCTGTTGGACAAACTTTCTGCATTAGTTTTTTTTCTGTAAGAAGTTAAAGAATCAGCAGTAGGGAAGATTTTAAAGAAAAGTTAATGTTCTAGATGCCCTTTTGACATATTAAGGGCAAGATTTTACCTTTTTTCAGATACTTCCTTAGAGTGTTATTTTGCATTTTTCTGTAAAAAGATAACACAAAAGTAGTAGCAAGAAGCAAAACTGAATGTAAATATTTTTCCAAAATAAAATATCTCAAATAAATTATTTTCGAAGCATCCTGAAATTACAGGGATTTGGTCTTATTTTGGCAAGAATCCCACAACCTCACAATCTGTAACAAAACACATACCCTGTTCAGCCCTAGCAGAATATGCACTGTCTTCAGCTATGATTCCTGCACAAGGTGAATAAAAAGCTGAAAGATTCACACAAATGTACAAACACATGCATACATGTATGAGTCCATTGTCATATAATCACTGGTTCCAGTGAAGCTGCACAAATTTACTCCTGGTAAGCAAGAGTTTTATGCCTGTTCCGATTGCTCTTTTTAAGAATGTAGACAATGGATATGTTTCCTTCTTCCAAAATTGGATCATAGAATTGTAGAGTCATAGAATCATAGGTTGGAGAAGACGTCTAAGATCATGGAGCCCAACCATCCACCCAACAATACCATGCCTACTAAACCATATCCTGAAGTGTCACATCTACACATTTTTTTAAACACCTCCAGGGATGGGGACTCAACCACCTCCCTGGGCAGCCTATTCCAATGCCTGACCACTCTTTCAGTAAAGAAATATTTCCTATTATCTAATCTAAACCTCCCCTGACGCAACTTGAGGCCATTGCCTCTCGTCCTATCGCTAGTTACCTGGGAGAAGAGACCAACACCTGCCTCACTACAACGGCCTTTCAGGTAGTTGTAGAGAGCAATAAGGTCCCCCCTCAGCCTCCTCTTCTCCAGACAGAACAGCCCCAGCTCCCTCAGTCGCTCGTCATAAGACTTGTTCTCTAGACCCTTCACCAGCCTCATTGCCCTTCTTTGGACACGTTCCAGCAACTCAGTGTCCTTCCTGTAGTGATGGGCCCAAACCTGAACACAATACTCCAGGTGCAGCCTCACCAGTGATGAGTACAAGGGCACGATCACCTCCTTACTACTGCTGGCCACAGTATTTCTGATACAAGCCAGGATTCTGTTGGCCTTCTTGGCCACCTGGGCACACTGCTGGCTCACATTCAGCCAGCTATCGACCAACACCCCCAGGTCCTTTTCTGCCAGGCAGCTTACCAGCCATTCTTGCCTAAGCCTGTAGCATTACATGGGGTTGTCGTGACTGAAGTGCAGGACCTGGCATTTGGCCTTGTGGAACCTCATACAGTTGGCCTTGGCCTATTGATCCAGCCTCTCAAGACCCCTCTGCAGAGCCTTCCTAACCTCGAGCAGATTAGGACTCCCACCCAACTTGGTATCATCTGCAAACTTATTGAGGGAGCACTCAATCCCCTCATCCAGATCTTTGATGAAGATGTTAAACAAGATCAGACCAGACCGGAGCCCTGGGCAACACCGCTCGTGACCGGCCGCCAGCTGGGTTTAACTCCATTCACTACCCCTCTCTGTGCTCAGTCATTCAGCCAGTTCTTTATCCAGTTAAGAGTACACCTGTCCAAACCATGGGCAGCTAGTTTCTCCAGGAGCATACTGTGGGGAACAGTGTCAATAATAATAATAATGGAAAGTCAGTGAAGAAGAACATAGATATCCTTTGACAAATAAAAAAACTTACATAGATTTGACATAGCAGGAGAAAATGTGTCAAATTAGAGGGAATTTCTATAATATACCTTAACAGACAACTAATGTTCATGGAAATCCCACTTCCAATACTTACTATTATATCTCCACCTTTTAAAAATTGCACTCTGGGCTGGAAAATCAGTAAGTCGCACAGGTAGCAGATATCACAAATGATGTCTATGATAAACCAATATATTGTATTACTTGGGGTTTGATACGGAAACACGAAGCGAAGGGGAATAAACCAGCAATTCCAATTATAGGCAACTGTCACAAGCATGAGCCATGCTACGTAACGGCGATCTAGAAGAAAAAACATTGAATTTACAGGCATGAACTTAGAATGTTTTCTCATTCTTTTAGACACATTTATTCTACTGCAGTCTCTGGGAATATTTCTGCCCAGAGCAACCAACCGTTCTCCCTTGTTCAACAGCACAGGCTGTGAAAGTGATATAGATTGGAACTAGGAGTCACACAGAGAGTTTGCAAAAGGGAAAAAAGATAAGTTTGTGAGAACATATAGAATTTAAGGCATTGGAAGAAATGTGATACATTTTTGCATGCTGGTGGTGTATGATATAACTGACAGAAGAATTTTTTGCCCTAATGAAAGGGACAAATTCTAGATCAAAGATCAGAGGACTTGGGTTTTAATTGTGGTTGGTTTGCATACCAGCTTTGTGCATACCATCTTTATAAATATTGTCACTCTTCATGTCTTTTTTCTTTTTTGAACAAATGTTCTTTAGGGCAGGATCTATGCGTCCCTTTGGGTTGCAAATTGGAATGTGGATCTTACGGTGGCTCTCAGGTGCTATGTGATAATACTGGGTCACTTCAGTACGCCTTTACTCCATTCTATTGCATGGCTTTTAATTTACCTGTGTATGAGTCTATGCTGTCTGGTAGATGCAGATACTCCATGTATTTTTTCAGTGGAGGTTTTCTGAATTTACAGCACAGCATATCACAGTAATGATCCTCCTCTGGCTTTACTTCTGCATCTTCTTTCTTTTCTCCTTTTTGTTCTTCTTTTGGTGGGGGTGGAGGCTTCTTCTTTGATGGTGCTAGCCACACAGAAGGCCACAAAGGGTGACATTTTAAATATGGCTCAATTAGACCCAACTTTAACATGTACAAGAGCCTCACCATAGTAAAAACTCTTCTAAACACACTTGGCAGTGACTAAAGCTACAATTCATCATAATATTGAATGCATTAGAAAACAGATTGGAGAGTAAAATCTCCACTGAAATAATCATCTAAATCTGCTGTCAAGAACAGGATACTTCATTTTACAGAGTACAATACATATATTGCATTATTTCCTTGGACAGTGTGCACAACTAATGCCATAAAAGACTGACAAGAAATAAGATAATTCATAATTCAGCATTCACTAATACAACCAGGCATTTCTCTTTACGTGACTGTTGCAAATAATATATGCAGTTAGGTGGGAGATAAGAAAAGATGTCTGTGCCATGCGCTCATCGCTCCCCTCACTTGAGACCTGATATGCAAGATGCAGCAGGTGAAATTAATGGGAAGCCTATGGTTTTGTGTATTTCTAGGCTTACAAAAGTCTTGTGGCACTCCTTTGAGCCCAGTTCTTCCATCTTTGGGATGGATAATTTTGTCCACACATTTGTCCCATTATTTCCAGTGGCTATACCTCTGAGTAGGTTACATGTTCCTACCAGTAAACTGGAAAACCAGATCTATAATGATTTAGGAAATAAATGATTGTAAGTTCTAGGAAGAGAACAAAAAAGTTGAATGAACAAAGAATAATTGAAAAAAAAAGGTAATTCCTTTGTCGGCTGGTGTAGTTTATGATACATCAGGCACTATTTTTTCCAGCTCATTAAAAAACTTGTAAGCAATAATCAGCTTCTAAAAAATGTCAGAATATAAAATCACCACACTCAACTCTTTGTGATAAGAAAAAAAAAGTCAAAATTTCCTCTAAGCAGGAAAAATATCATATTGGTTTTATGTTTTATATTTTGTCAAAGGTAAATACTTAATTAATTTCAGATGAGTTTGCTCTATCTAAAGCATGCACTTAGAGTCCTCAGTGTGTCTAGAAGATTGCTGCCATGACTAAAATTTTATTTACTTTTACACAGCAGATCTAATCTGAGATTGATTAATATCTAGTCATAAGATATGTATGTTTCTGCATATGTTTCAGATTCATCCCCATGAATAAATGTATCTGTGAGCTATTTTCAAATATATAAGACTTCGTTTTTTTCCCCAAATTCTTTAGTGATGCGGTTCAAAGGAGCTCTGACCTAAGGACCTGTCTTACTGTAGACTAATATGGATAAATTAACTTCAGTGGGCACAAATTGATCCATTTCAGTGGGTAAATATGCTATACTTATTTGAAAATTTTATCACAGTATTTTCTCTTCCCACAAAATAATTTTCATCTTTAAACTCAATACATGCACAGCTATTTCTAGAGTTACTTACAAGCTGGAGGACTGCCTTCAGGGGAGGACAACACTGGGTCTTTCAGCTTTTCCTTATAGACTGTTGCCCTTTCCCGCATTTTTCTGACAATCTGTTGAAGTTGGGCATCAGCATACTCATTTGTTTGGAAACCTGAAGATGTTGGCTTCTGTGTGCTAATTAAAACAAAAGGAAAAAAACTTAAAGCACTGGAAAGTAGTGAAAGGAAGCAGTGCTAATTCTACTTCTGAGCAGAAGTCAGGCATTGAGACTGGATGTTTTCTTGGCCAGAGTGCTTATTATAGATCACTTAATTCATGATGAGTGGACACCTAAGTTAACTGCTCTTGCTTCCTGCTTATGTCAACTGATATTTCTGGCTACATGCAGCCATCTACACGATATTTCAGGCAGAGGAGGTCCCATACCCTGTGCTCTGTGTAGCCCACTACACTAATGACATCCCACTGCTGCTTTTCACCAAATACTACCGTGCTTATGTGAGGCCTAGAACTTATCCTGTGTATTTGCTAAGATACAATGCATGCTCTTCCCATCTGTGCAGAAAAATGTGCTCATTATTGTATAGTAATTTTGTAATGATGACAGAACATAATTGAGTAAAAGGCTGTGATATGCAGGTAGGGAAGGAGAGACTAGGCTTACTTTATGCTTCTTAATCTTGGGAAAATTGATTGAATCTTATTTTTGTAATGAATATCAGTTAATATGAGGTAAAAATTTGCATGTTTTACCAGGTGGAAGCAAAACAGTGGTGTTCCTGTTGAAGGTTCTTCTGTTTCCGCTAAGTTCCCCACTGTATGTTTACTCAGTGTCACAGTAACACTGAGCTGATATTCTGACACTCACAGCATTTCCTCAAACTTCAGGATCATTCATTTTCAAATACCTACACTCTCACATTTGTCACCGAAACTAATGCTTTTAATAGGATCTATGCATACTGCCTAGTCAGTTAGAAAATCTACCTGAAAGTGTTTCTTGATCAACTCTTTTGAAATTTCATGCTTAGTTACTTGCTAATGTCTGATTATGCAAACTGGGGCTATTCTGGAGTACCACCCAGCTGGTAGCTGGGCCATGCATTCGGACTTCCTTTATGTGGAGACTAGGATATAGGATTTCTTCTGTATCCTAGACTCAACACTTTTCAGCTCGTGTCACACACAGGTGTCAGAGCTGACTGGAAATGACTGTGACCGGAGCAGCACAGCTTGAGACCTCATCCCACACAGGACACAGCTGCCACCCCTGAACTGAAACCCTGCCAGCTAGGCCCAACACAGGGAGTACAGTGGAGAATTGTTCTTTCTTTATTGTCAGTTTTTCAGCTCTGTCTCAAATACCATGGGGATGTGGATGTTACAGCAAGAGAAGAAGCCGACCAAGAGTGAGGCATGCCTGAATTTTCCACGTTCTTGAGAAGACCTTCCCAAAGACGAGTAGAGGGAAAGTGGTATGACAGTATCTTGGGTAGGGAAGAAATTAAAAACACTTCAAGTGATCTTTGAATAAACACCATGCCTCCTCAAGACCTAAATCCACTTTGAAGTTCCTAACAGGAGGAGCTGTAACTAAAAAAGGAGAGTGTCAGAGTGGGATGCGTATAGCTTTTTGAGAAGCACGGTTTTCTGGAGACACAACACATATCACGGTGCCCAAGGAAGTATGATTTAAGGATGTGAAAATCCTTCAGCAATAAAATAATTGAGTAAAATGGAGATAAGCTGTTAAAAGCAGAAGAAGCAGAAGTCTGGAAGTACGTGCTTATCATTCCTCCAATTTAAGTCTTCTGTAGTGTCTATTTCTTCCGCTCCCTGGACAGGAGATTAATCAAATCGTTCTGATATACTTTGTAATCTCATCACAGTTCCTTTTGTGTCACATATTCCCTTTGCTCAGGCCATCTGCAGTGTAATGAAACCCTTTCTTGTTTTTAGCTTACATGTCACAATTAGTTTTTCAACTTCCATGCAAAGAATTAAAAATAATTTTTACTGTTTGCTGTTGCTGTATTTGCTCAGGGCATTAACTATCCTATAGTAAAAGACACTTATCACAAATGTCATGCCAAAGGCCCCTTCTACCTGCTTTCTAGGGATAAGCTGTAAGATGCTTGGGATTTTGTTGTTATTTCACAGCCTTTCTCATAGAAGTTAAAGTCTCCTCTGTCATAAATTTGGTGCTTTATCATTCCAGTATAGCTCAAAGGACCGTGTTGTTATTTGGTACTGATTAGAAACTAAGTGAATTTATTTTAAGTTAGTTGCCCCACAGTTGATGAGAAATTGATTTTCCTTGCCCTGCTTCTCATTTGGTTTGCATTATCCTCTCCTGTATTATTTCCTAGTAAAGAAATTCTTACTTTAATTTTTCTCTGGTTAATACAGATGGAAGAGGCTGCATGGTGAACACTGCTAATTTGAAGATGTATATTGTACATGTGCTTTGTGTGGAGATGCATTTTAAATTGTCTTCACTAGTGAAGCCCATTCAAACTCGACTAATTCACCTGTAACAAACTTGACTCCATCTCTCACATTAGGCAGTGCTTTGCCTTGAACACGTGACACTAATGCTATGCAGAAGCCTTTCACTGCATGCAGCACTCTCAGTGGAAATTAGGGTCTGGCTCATCACCTCCTCACTGGCCTGAGATATTTTCACGGGCAGAGTTGAGGTGCTTTCCTCTTTTTCTCCTCTCTCTTTCATTTGACCGTGTTTCTTTCACTATGTGTCTGCTCTTTCATGTGGCAAACTTTCCATTAATGCTATTAATATATGTTTTACAAATTTGTATACATAAATATATAGCTGCCAGCAGAACATGACAGCAGGTAGGAACAAGAGAACGTTTTCCAGGTCAGAGACCCTGCTAACTTAGTTCTCTTTGAAGAGACCACATTTAATAGTTTTAGTTTGTCCATCATATGATGTTGCGATGTTTTCTGGTTTTGGTTTGCTGCTTCTCAGACTTTCAGATCTTGTGCATTTGAGAAAGTTTTGCATGACTTATGTTTTTAGTATGCTCTGTTAAGGAGATGATGCCTCATTTTGAGTCCATAATTATGTTCATTTTTATCTCACAGTTATAATTACAGAGTCTTTTGATTTTGTATCAGGCTCTTTTTTGCTGTTATTTTCTGTATGAAAGCTCTGAGGGGGTGACCAAACTTGTGGGTATCAATCAATTCCTAGTTCATCTCTGCCTGTGTTTAAATAGTTTGTGCCATGCAGGGGCAGACCTGCACAGTCGGAGGTAAATCTGCTCCCTTACTAACACGCTGCTTAGCTGGGCAGAAGGATGCTTTGCCTTTGGTTTCCTGCCCTGAGCTGTGCTGAATTCTAGGATTTGTCTCTAAGCTGATATGTTATTCTTTAAGCAAATTTGTTTCTGACCTTTGTGCAAAATGTTACAGTAGCCCTGGGACTATATTACTTACTACACCATGTAGTCATTTACAGAGAGGAAATATTTATTCCATATAGAAGTCATAATTTCACATGGACAAGGAAATGAAAAAGTCAAGACCATAACTCATGTACTAAGCACATAGTTTTGTTATTATCTCAAATATATTTTGTTTCACAACAGCAACATATGTAACAATAGAAGTATAATAATAATGTAATTTTCTTATGTTTTTAATTTGTAGGTTTTATCTTTTTAAATTGTAGTTTTAAACTTGTTTGTTTAGTGAATAAAATTTCAGTGCCTTAATTCTCCACACATCAAGAGCAAAGATTTAGACACATATAGCATAGCAGAAGAAAATGGCGTTGTAAGGACAGGCATGCAAATACTGCATTGAGTGTGCTGATGTATGTAACATCTGTTAAACGCTGTGGCTTTAAAGTTTTCTGTGTTAAGAGTTCAAACAAAACAGGGATCAAGAAAAGCAATAGGTTTTCCTAAGTTGCAATCTAGAGTTTAATACTTTCTTGCTTTTTGGTCATGAACCTGAGTTCAACTCCAAATACCAGAGTTCCACTCCATCTTTTATCTACTAGGTGACCCCTGAGAAAATGTATTTCATGAACATATGCTGCTGCCTGAAACAAATCCATACCACTTTTTGCTGATTTCAGTTATAAACCTTCTTTCTGGAGTACTTAAGAAGCTATCTCCTATCTACCTGGAAATAAAATTCTTGATCTTGCAATAGAACTTTTAATGCTTTTAAGGAGCACTGCCATAATGATTTATGATCATCTTTACAACCTGTGTCTTGAAAAAATCATTTGTTGTCTTGAATAATGTAGGGAGAACCTCTTATTCAAATAACCAATCTTCAGAAGGATATGACAATGCATAGCTATACAAATATCCACAAAACACGACGGTATAGGTGAGAAAAATTTCAATGAGATGATAGAAAAATGTAGTTCTAGGCACAATCAATGGTATCAATTCAAAAACACATACTCAATTTGCGCATCCTAGTGTGGGTAAAGTTACAGAAATCAGAACCCTCTATCTGTCCCCAGTTCCAAGTCTAAGCTCACGCATCCTAATTGACTAGGAAACCTAATGTTTCTCTGTAATAGAAAAATGAGTTAGTCACCTGCTTGGTACAGGAACAGGGACATTCCAAAAAGCTAACTTTAGCTGTTCTGGTTATGCTCCCTTTATAGTCAACAGAAGGTTTCTCTAGGGAGAGTTCTGAATTACTAAGACAGGTTTCTGCTCCGAATAGCCTGCAGAAAGAGTCTATCCTTCTTTACCTGCCATCCTGGGTTCAGCTAAGATAAGGTTAATTTTCACAAGAAGCTGGTTGGGCTGACCCAAACCATCTAATCAAATGGGATATTCTGTGCCATGTGATGTCATGTGCAGCATTTAAGTGGGAAGCTGGCTGAAGGAAGGGGATTTACTGCTTAGGTGTAAGCTGAGTATCGGGAATTGAGAACATAGCATGCTGTACATTCCTTTTGTCAGTACTGTTGTTATTTTCTTCTCCCTTTTCCATTCTGTTAAACTGTTTTTATCACAGCCCATGAGTTTTGCCTTTTCTTTCTGATTTCTCCTCCCCATCCCACCGGGGG
>Ga0065711_1026763_pt1 | contig 60327 bp, 30 predicted proteins | sample Hoacrofraction12_FD_59098 | JGI IMG/M metagenome (GOLD analysis project Ga0065711, IMG submission 59098) | Hoatzin crop microbial communities from Cojedes, Venezuela - Epithelial fraction 12 v2 (version 2) | ecosystem: Host-associated > Birds > Digestive system > Esophagus > Crop | place...
CCTGCTGCGGCTGGCGGCTGCGCGGCCGCCCGCCCCGCACCTGGTGCTGGTGCTGGCCGACGACCTGGGCTGGGGCGACGTGGGCTGGCACGGCTCTGCCGTCCGCACGCCGCGGCTGGACGCGCTGGGGGCCGGCGGCGTGCGGCTGGAGCGCTACTACACGCAGCCACTCTGCACCCCCTCCCGCAGCCAGCTCCTCAGCGGCCGCTACCAGGTACGGCGCGGGCCGGCCCCGGGGCGCCCGGGCACGGGGCTGGCACCCGGCGCGGCGAGGCCGCGGGAGAATCCCGGGGCTCCCTGCGACCGGCCCTCCACCTGTCCTCCCACCCCTCCGTCCTTTCTACCTTCCACCCCCTCTGTCCTTCCTTCCACCCCCTCTGCCCGTCGAACCGCCTCTGCCCGCCCTTCCACCCCTCCCTCTGTTCTTCCGTCCCTCCGTCCGCCCTTCCACCCCTCCGTCCCCCAGCCCCTTCCCGCCGCCCCTCGCCGTGTGTCCGCAGGCGGGCGGTGGGCCGTTCGCAGTGACGCGCTGCCTGGTTTGACCTGCCGGTGTTGCACGTAAAGGTGCGCTTGGGAGAAGGCTGTGCTACGAAAACCAGTTGCGTTTGTATGCAGACAAACTTACTTCACTTACTTCTGGCTCAGTAGCTTGGCAATAAACCAGGCGTGGGTTTAGTGCAAGTTGTTCTGCTTCAGAAAAGCCGAGGTGCGTTAACGGGCATGGCAGCTTGCTGGGAAAAATACTCCCATTGTAGTTATTTTCTGTCACGGACTTCTGAACTGCGCAGGCACACGGTCAAGATGCAGCCCAGAGCGGCTGAGCACTGCGCGCTCACTTTGCTCAGCTTGTTTTCCACTGCAGCGCGTAGATGCGTCCTAACCTGCACGTTCACCTTCATGGGGTCACACGGGTGTAGGTGTTTGCGCACCCCTGGATGGAACGCACACAGACTGATCTGTAGTCAGGGTGTCTAGCAGCTCTGTAGTCCCAGTCATGATTTTTCCCATTTTTTTCAGCTGCACAGGTGTAAAAATTAGGCTTTGGCATACTGCTGTACTCCATTTTCCCCTTCTTTTTATTGGAACTCTGGCAAAAACGAGGGTGGGGGTGGGGGGAGAAGAACACAGCGCAGGCAGACAGGAGAAACTCACAAAGGATTAAGTGTATTTGAGAAACTTCCCCTCTCTCAAAAAGTCCCTCACATGCATGTTAACCATAGTTGATTTTCAAGTTCAGAATGAAAATAAATGTCATCTTGTGTTAGTGGGTGTTATCTCTTGTGGTCGCAGGAAGCTCGTTTTAGGTGGTGCTTACGCTTTCCAAGCAACGTTTGTTCTGTTCGTAGAAACTCCAAGAGTCAATAATAAAGAACAGGAAGATGTAACTGACTTTTTTGTCCCCAAGTCTTTAAATTATTTTGTGTAAATAACCTAAACATTTTTTTCGTTTTGACTGTTTCTAGAATACAGTTCATACTCTGAACATTCTTACCAAGAAATGGCTCAGGGTTAAGTGGACAATGCTGCAGCTGATCCTTAAAATGGAAACTGAAAATGCTCATAGTTCAGTCCTGATTTAAATTCATCATGTGTATCTGACTTGATAATTTAATCATCTTTGTTTTGGCTTTGTGTACTGATTTCAGCTGGGGTAGAGTTAGTTTTCTTTCCAGTAGCTGCTGTGCTTTTGATTTGATACAAGAAGAATGCTGGTAACACAGATGGTTTTAGCTGCTTAGAAACCAAGGACTTTCTCCAGTCTCCCGTGTTCAGGTAATGAGCAGGTGTTCAGGAGCTGGGAGGGAGCACAGCCAGGCAGGTGGGCCAAGCTGGCCCATGGAAATATTCCTTACCATGGACGGCATGCTCAGTTTGGGAATGGGGGTTGGCTGGGGGGCAGGAATATTTTTCTTTGCTGTGAGTTCAAATCTTCTCTCTTCCGGGAGTTCAAACTTTTCCAGGAGTTTGGTCTTTTTTGGAAAATTCACAAAATTCACGAAATCTGCGAGTTCTGAGTCCCGTGATGGCTGCTGAGGGACTGCCTGTGAATCAGTGATCGGGCAGTGAGAAAACTGTGTTATATATAGTTTGTTTTGCATATCCATTATTGGTGGTGGTAGTAGTAGTAGTATTAGCATTATGAAGTCCTTTGTTGCCTTATTAAACCTTCTTTGTCTCAACCCACAAGTTTGACTTTTTGTCCATTTCTCCTCCCCATCCCGCTGCAGGGGGAAGAGAAGGGGTGAGCGAGCGGCTATCTGATTCTTCATTGCGGGCTGCCAGGTTAAGCCACAACACCTTGTTACAAATGAGTAAAGTAATATTAGAAAATGGGAGTATTTTTTCTGTAGAATTCAGGAGACATTGTGTGCAGGAAATAATTATGTAGCGAGTATGTGGGATTTTGTTTCTTTTTACCCACTGATATGATTAATAATTGCTCAGAGATTTGAAAAAGTAACCTAAATCTGGCCTTATCTGGAGCTTGAATTTTGATAGTCATCTTGCAGTCCATAAAGAAAGCAGAGCAAAGGTTTTGATTTATGAAATCTGTAGATTTTTTGAAGTTATTATTATTGTTTTCCTCTTTTTGTTGCTTTCTAGAGACAGTGGAAGGAACTACAGTGCTTTGCTGGCTTGTGTCTTTCACTATATTAATCATCTTTTTTGTAATACTGCATTTAAAAAAGAAGAAAGTTGTTTTCCAGCTTCTGTCTCAAAGAAAATTACCAACTAGTAAGCCCTTTGTGAAAGTCTACTCACCCACTTGCCTCAAATCAGGGCTCATTTGGTTTAAAAGTGAGTTCAAAGTGTCGCTGAAGTGATGCTTTAAAAATTAATGATGCAGCTTGCTACACTGGATTGCTTAGTGGAGTTGTAGAGTCTGGTGTCTTGTGCATTAGGGGGTCTTGGAGGCTTTGGGCTTTGACAGAGGCAGATTACTAGAAATATGTAGTAAATAAACAAGATGTTTATACTTGTGTACATTTGCTGGCCTAAGTTTAGGGCAGCACATTTTTTTTTCTGGAGGGGATAGGGGAGTTGCAAAAGTTGGCTTACAGTACACAGTAACTGAAGAGGTTTCTTGCATCAAGCAAAGTGTAATGCTCGGAGTAGCATTATCAGTCACGCGTTTGTAGAGGGGTACAAAATTCACCACATGCTAAGACTGGAAGTTTACATAGAACTATTAGAGGTCAGACCTAGGCAGTGTCTAAAATTTGTGGTATCCACAGTATCCAAATGCTTTTTTTGCAAAAGTGCTCACACTCAAACTCTTAAGTATGTGAATAAAAATATAAACGTGTCCATATAATGTACATTTAGAAGAGTAATGCAAAAAGCACTCGCTTGGCCTTGATCGCTCTTTCCTCCAGTGACTGTTCTCTGGCAGAGGCAAAAGCTCCGTAGCTTCACCTGCTGTGTGCCTTTTTGCCCACCTCCATCCCATTTAAAATCTTTCACTCTATGTTGAGATGTCATCTCTAGCCTTCAAAGAGACTGTAATGGTAACTGATACCTGTTAGAATTTTAGATGAAAACACAAAAGGCTTTGCTTTTTTTTTATCTCACTCAGTTTATGCCTGGGAGGATCTTGTAAACCATTGTGGTGCTATTTCCTTGTCTTCCTCCATATTCCCCTTGCCCTGCCCCTGCGGCTTCCTTGTCTTCCTGGATGCTACATCAGGGAGGACAGGAGGCCCTAAAACTGATGCTAGCCTCAGGTGTTGCTTTGTCTCTTTTTGCACCTGCTTATAAAGTGGCCTGTGGGAAAGTGTTGCTGTGTTCTGACTAATCTCGCATCCTTCTTTTCTCTGCTAGATCCACACAGGTTTACAACACCAGATAATTTGGCCATGCCAGCCCAGCTGTGTGCCACTGGATGAGAAACTCCTCCCAGAGCTACTTCAGGAGGCGGGATACGTTACTCACATGGTGGGGAAGTGGCATTTAGGGATGTACAGGAAAGAATGCCTTCCAACACGCAGAGGATTTGATACTTACTTTGGTAATGGTTAGATTTAACATGGGAAATAAATGTGGTGTTAAAAATGACGAGGAACTGCCTGATTCTTGTAAGAAAAGAACACTTACTAAGTGTGTAAGTAAATCAATACCTGGGCTTGCATGTTTCCAAAGTATAACTGCTTAAAATAAGAGAGTGCCTAATTGCACGCCCAAGCCTTGCAACTTATTGAAGAGAATATCATAATTATTAAGTGGCTCCAAAGAAAGCATTTCTCTCTTACAATCTGCATTTCGTTTGGTTTGATGATGATTAGAAGATTTAAGGTGTAGAGGTTGGTTTGTTTTTGTGAGTGTCTTTCATCTCAGTGTTTTGTGTTAGATCGGACAGTAGACATGGCTTGCTCTGCAAATAATGCTGCACTTCTAAAGGCTGATATTTTAAAGACAGAAATAGATGTCATACCACACTGTGTTCATTCTTTGTGAATAGAGCAGCATTGGTTTTGCAGAGCCTGTGGCAGGAAAGATGGTGTGAGAACCTCTATAAAACAGTATCCAAAGGGTCTGTTGCAGGGACTTGCAAGTTATGAAGTCAAACCCTCAGATTAAAAATTGCCAGAATTAGATTGTCCAAGTGTGAGTGTGTTACAAAGCAACTTGTAGCTACATGTTGTTTATTCTTCCTCTCACAAAGGCTCCTGTCCTGTATTGATTGGACGTTTACTAGTTTTGCACAAGTGCCAAAGAGGTTATGTGAACCCGTCTGCATTCAGTACCATGTGGAATGAGACGTACTGCAGGCAAAGTTGTCCATCTCCATTTGGTTGTTTTTCAGAGACTTTCTTTGAATGGAGAATTTCGTAACAGTTCACTGTCTTCAAAATAACTTTGCAAGCTGTGGATAGTACTGCTGCCCACTTACACAGCTGAGAAAGTAAGATACAGAGAAACTCAAGCTGAAGTCCATGTTCCTCTTGTCTACCTTTAGGTACTTAAATGAAGAGCCTGGCTGTACTACATGCCCGTTATAGGCAGTGGCAATCCAAACTTTAGGGGAAGAACTGTTCCCTTGGACTGTTTGTCTCTTTTGACTCTTCAGGGACCTTGGGCCATGGTTTCACAACTGGCTTAGGCTAATATATATGGGTTGTAATATAACATCTCGTTGCTTAAACATATATGCGTCCTCCTATCCCTTTGCAGGAGCGTGGGATCTTTTTGGTGGCATAGGTGTAGACAGGCTGGCGCTCCTGCTAAAATCTCACCTGGGGACCGAGTAGGCTCTTAATGCAGTGGCCTTAACACAGGCTGGCTCTGGATGTGGTTGCTGGGTGCCCAGCGTGACATTAATTTTCTGAGAATGTAGCAATTTAATATTCTATAATGTTCATGTAATTCCAGTAGATGTTGATTGCAATTAAGGGGCATTTGATTCCTTGGCAAACTTGACACAGTGTCTCCCCCAATGGGCAGCGAAAATGCAAAAATGCAACGTGCGGCTCTGAGTACCTCGATGTAGGCAGTCTGCCCACAGAACCCCTCCTTATGCTTTGAAACAAAAGCCATTTTTTCCTCCTAAAAACATATTAGAAGTTTATATTGTATTTAAAACAGAACTCAATTCTTTCTGTACGTACTTTTTTGCTCAAGTAACTATATTTGAAGCTGCTGAATAAAAATTCAAGTGAAATTCCTCCATTTTGGGTTTTTGCCCCCATTTTAGTTTTGTTTTGCAGAACTTAAGAATATATTTTTGCGGATTCATCTTCTTTTATCAGGGCTTTGTGGAATAAATCTGAAATCTAATTTCCAAAATAGTGTTTACTGAGATTAAAAAAATTTTGCAGAGATTTTTTTCTGGTTGATAAAAAGTAGAGGCATTTAATGCTTAACAGGATAGCCCTTGACAGGAGCAAATCTAAACCTGTAGAATTTTTGCATATTTTCTTTTGGATATCTGTAAGTAATAGTGTCTTTTTCCCACCAGTTGGTGTCAGCAGTGGATCAGAAGTTACTTTACAGCTGATGTAAAAAATGCCTCATACTTGGATGTTTTTGAATAAATAAAAAAAAAATCCGAACTTTCCAAAAGAGAGAGGAATGTTATGTGAAAATCATACTAGCTAAAAATCAGAGTAATACATGGATAGGTCACTGCATTTGCTATCGTGCATTATTTTAATGCTAATGTATTTGATATCAAGTTATGAATATAAATCATTGAACTACTTTCAAAGTGTTTGATGTTTTGAAATTACTACTTGCATTAGCAGTAAGAAGTCTATGAAGTATTCAATGTTGAACTACTTGGAGCTGTCAAGGGATGTGACTACAGATGGTCAAATGTTGGATGAGTGTTTCAGCTCAGAACCACTAAAGTTTTGACATTCATTTTTTACTTTTTTTCCCCCCTGTTGTATCTGTTTATATGACATTATGTTGGCCCACTTATTTGACATCTTTTCCTGTTCTAGGCTATCTTCTGGGGAGTGAGGATTATTATTCTCATGACCGTTGCATCCTCATCAAAGCAAAGAATGTAACGCGCTGCGCTCTGGATTTTCGAGATGGAGAAGAAGTTGCAGCTGGGTTTAAAAACATGTACTCTACTAATTTATTCACAGAAAGAGCTATACATCTTATAGCCAATCACAAAACCGACAAGGTACGGTCAGCAACTGTACTATAATAACTTTAGCACTAAAGAGTGTTTAAAAAAAGTTAATGAAAAATTGATAGAGAGACCTGTACTTGAGCTGCAATTTGGGGCTTTTCAGCAGGTTGCGTAGAGCTAAATGTGAGAGGTTGTGCTGGTAAAACTTGCTTTGTCTGCTATCAGCATCACTTTGGCTGCACAGCCCTGGCCTGCTGCCCTTCTCCATTTCTTTGTTTAATAATACAAGTAATGAATTTATAGAAATGATTTAGCATGTAGTTTGCTCTTCTAAAAAGAGAATGGAAAGTTTAATGGGAGGAGTTTCATAGAAAGAAGCTGTTAACAACTGTGTTACGAAGCAAAGGTACACTTGATGTTTTTCCACACCTTCACAAAAGTGCTTTTTCAAAGTTTTATTAGTTTGTGTTTAGAGATTAGAAGACAGAAGTATAAAAGAAATCAAAATACAGTGTCTGCAGCTGTTAGTGAATCAGGGCTTCTTTTGCTGCAGTAACTTTTGCATTTAGTACTTTATGTTCAACTAATTTACATTCTATCCCTTCTATCCCAGCCTCTCTTTCTCTACCTCGCTTTCCAGTCTGTCCATGAACCTCTTGAGGTCCCTGAAGAATACATGAAACCATATTCTTCCATTAAAGATGTAAAGAGGCGCCATTATGCAGGGATGGTGACTCTGATGGATGAAGCTGTAGGAAACCTTACTGATGCTCTGAAAAGATATGGTCTTTGGGACAACACAGTTCTTGTTTTCTCTACTGGTAAGTTAATTTAAATATTCTTTCAGTAATAACTTTTATACAGTGTCTAACGAACTGAGTGCAGAGATGTCTGGCCCCTCTGTCCTTCCTCCATATATTTTCTAACTACAGAAGACTGATTAAAGTGAAACAGGACTTTATACCAGAAGGAGCAGTTCCTCTCCCCACTCTTGTATCTTTCTGAAGCATTACGAAAACAACTCTGTAGATGTGTCTGTGCAAATGGGTGATATTACTATTGGAGTAACAACAGCGTTGTAAAAACTGAGGAGTGCAGTGAAGTTGGAGGCATCTTACTTGCCACTGAGGTTACTGAAGATCTGTCACAATTGAATCCTTACGGAGAGCGATCTACCAAATTCTTTTGTCCTGAGCTATAGGTAGCTGTCTGATCAGTCTACACACTGCCACATGTTGCCTGAAGCACGAACAGCCAGACAGCAAGGAGTTTGAAGCCAAAACTCTTGCTTTCCCATACTTTCATGCAACACGTAGTTTCTGTCTTCTTTGAAATACTCCACTAGCACCTTACTCCCAGGAAGCAAAGGTCTGTTAGTAAAAATTCTTAATATGTGATGACACAGTCTTGGGTGCCAAACTACAGGCTAAGTTTTTGTATGGCACATAATCTGGTGTCTAGACGATCAGGATAATGCAAATAATACATTAAAAAGTAGTCTTCCTTGTTTCTAAACTAGGAATGAAACAGAACAGTTTTGAAATACAACTGCTTGTCAGAGTTTCAGAAACATAGTTGTTCTTGTTTGCTCGGGAGTGGAAAGTAGCTCTTTTGCCTAGACTTTACATATTAGGGCTGTCAAAAAGGCAAATTAATTTTCTGTGAACACTTAAACACCCCACCCCTCCACCACCCCCTGCAACAATGACCAAAAAAACACCCCCAATCTCCAAGTTTTGATAAAAATGGAGTGATGTGTTTTGAGTTGAGCAGCTGCTTCCTTATAGCACTTGGAATCTTGGAATTTCATTTTGAGTCCAAACCTGTTTGCCTTGTGGTATTACATTTGTGTCCAGGTTTTGGCTCTAACAGGACTCGATAACTCTTTTATGCCTCTTTCTGTTTGCAGTGTTTTCAGATTTAGAACTAAAAGTAAGCAAAGCCATATGGAAAACGATACCAATATTTATTCCATATGGAAAAAATCCAGTCTTTGCTGATGAGGTCCTGGTGGAGCTATTTCAGTAATGTTTGTTCAGTACGTTGTGGAATAAAATTAAAGACATCTGAGTTGGAATTACAGGGTAGGACTGAATTAAAAAGACATATTCATTTTTTTTGTTAGAAAACATTTATTTCCAAACAATGACAGTATACTCTGCTTTTAACAGCGGTTATCTTGCAATCAATTGCAGATATATTTCAACAAGAGTCAAACAGTCAGGAGAATCCAGTGTCTGCCCTATCTAATGGAACTTATCTTGAGTTAATTGACATTTTAAATTGCCAAGAGTGGAATTAAATATCATTGAAATGCAGTGAAATTGTGCCTAGATCAAGCAGGTCAGGAGGCAGTGATTCAGGTTTTTTCAGTGTTCTCTTCACTTCAAACAACTATTCTTTATAGGCACAAAATATAGCATGCATTGAAGACCTGGTTTCCAAAAAACAAATGTTGAAACCATTTAGCATTAAAACGAAAAAGGCAATAAGAGGCAAACAAAAAGAAGTGTGAAATCTATTAGGCTTTTCTGTATTATATTTATTGCTTTTGCAGATGGTGTGTTTTAAAATGGGCATTAGAAAGTGGCTGAAATGAAACACAAGAGGGTCTGCAGTTGAGCATCTTTTGCAGAGAGTTGTGCTATGTGAGAGCTCTCTGCCCAGCTTTCAAGTCCTTTGTAACTGGGAGCCTTGGTGTGCCCTGGTAACTATACTGTGGATATATACTTACAGTATGATATTACATTCAGCTCTTGAGGGAATGCCTGCTTGAGGAAGCTGTGCTCCTTCTTCCTGCCCCAAGTGCTCTCCTGGGACTGGGAGACCCTCCTCTTTCTTGGTATGGCAAGAGATGCATTTTCCTCTACAATCAGGAATGCTCTCCAAGAGAGTTCTACCCATGTTGTGGGGTTAAGAATAATTTTAAGGATTTAAATGAAGACTGCAAGGGAGAATCTAGGAAAGGATAAAGTGTGTCCATAATTTTAATGAGCAGCATTTATGTGTCTCCTCACCATAGTAGTTAAAGACATGGGGTAGTGAAAGCCCTCTCTGTTTTTTTGTAAAGCTGTGTGGTTTGACAACTGCAGTGTTGGAAACCTGTAGCGAAAGAAGAAGTGAAGATTTTTACAGTAGATTGTACTAGATTCATTACTATTCTACTTCATTACTATTGCTTAGTTGCAGTCAGAATTCCCACTTGGATGTCTGCGTCTCTCACTGCTTCAGAATTCCTCCCCCCCCGAAATAATCTGCAAGTGATCACTTGCCATTATGTGCTGTAGCAAGTAGCATTGCAACAAACATACAGTCTTCAGGTTGATTACTTCATTGTGAAGTGTCAACCCCAAAATCAGAGATCTCTTTTTAGTGGGTGTTCATTGAAATACTCTAGATCATGATATAATCTTTGCTCTTGTGGTACATTTCTTTTTATTAAACTCTCCCGTGTTTTTTGCTTTTTGTATATGTTGTGGCTCAACCAGGATTGCCTCGAAAATGTGCCAGTTGGTAAATGGATACACTGCACGTTTTAAAAGGGCCATGTAAAATGGGTAGAACAACTTCAGCACCTCTTTAAGGTGACCTGATAGAGACACCAAGGCATAAATGAAGTAATCTGGTCATTAGCAAAGTCTGACACCATCAGTATATCATGTAATTCAACATCTCTGGTGTCTTTTTGAACATATACACAAGCTATTTCTACAGGTAAATAAGAAAAAGATGAACTAGTTTAATGGTATGTAGTGTTATATTTGTGTATCAGCTAATAGCTGGAAAAGACTGTATGGAGCAACTTTTATACTGTAGATACAATTAGGTCTACGCTAAGGAGATCAGTGGTGAAAATGAAGTCATTACCTGTTCAAGCAAAACAGCTAAAAACTGGTGCAGCACTGTCTTGGGTACCCATGGCCTTTTATCCACTTGAAATCAAAAAGAATGAGACATAGGGTTTATTTTTCTTTTTAGGAAATGTAAGAGACTAAAACTACCAACTTCCCTGAAGAGGGCCTTGATTTAAAATAAATAAAGGTCATAAAAAGCATTCAAGTGGTACAGATTTACCTTAGCATTATTAACACTGGCTTAGAGTCCAAATTTTGCTTCAGCTATAGACCTATAGTTTGAGGTAGTAAGTGGGGATTTGCTGTAAATACCATGTGTTTATAGTTTCTGCAACATATTACAAGTAATTTTGGTGGAAGCTTGCCAGCATTAGAGCAAAGGAATTTGATCTCTAATTTCAGTTCTGTGTTAAAGGTACTATCTTTTGCTTTATTTAACTTTCAGCTTTTTAATATAATAAACAATTTTGGAGCAAAACTCCTTACTGCTCTTTCTTCAAATGTCTGCTAATTCTTAAATGTGTATTAGCACTGTAGTATCTGTTAGTTGCCATTAGAGGGCTTTGAACAGTAAAATATGTGGAACTTTTTAAGCCTTGGTTTACACTGCGAAGAGAAAACCACATAAATCCTTTCCATAATGGAGCATGTGACAGTGATGACTGTTTTCACTCCAAAAGAAGGTCTTTTTATCATTTTAGAATTATGATTAATAAAAGCACAGATTGTTTTGGACATGCTTACTGATATCTCGCTCTCTCACACCCCTAGATTTTTTTCCCACCAAATTTCATATTACCCTAATAAAGACTTGTTCTTCAGCCTCGAGGTTTTAATTTTTTTTCATTCCAGCCAGCGTATTTTGGCTTTTGTCTGATAAAATGTTGGGGTTTTTTTTTTCCTGTTTCCAGCTCCTACTTCGGTAGAAACCAGCTATCTGACTTTCAGTGGTTCCCTGAGGGCAGTTTTTTGACTTCTCCCTGATGTCTTTGTTCCTGAATGAACTCCTGCTCCTTCTCTTTTGCTGGTAAAGGACATCAGAGAGACCTCTAATTGCAGATTGTCCAAGGCAACTGAAGGACAGCTTGGTTAGAGCGATTATTCTCTGGCTGTGGTGTCAGAGGTGCTGATTTTGAAGGTTGTGTTGACAGATTTTTTTAGTAAACATACTCAGTTACAGATCTGAAGACCTGCTTTAGCTGGTTTTGTCAGGAGGTTCTGAGAGTTTCAGTGCATTGCCTGTGAGGATCGTTGCCTGGGCATCTACTGCCTGAGCACCTGCAGCTTTCTAAGAGGAAGTAAGCACAGGCATCTTAGCTACAAGCGCCTTCAATCAAGCTAGTTATTTGAGCCCATATATTCCCAAATATTGCTTTTCTATTTCTTGATTATTTACACTTGTTATTATACAGGCAAAAGTTGTGGATGATCCATGTGCTTGCATTGTTCAGAGTTGTTGTATGTCAATGATAAATAGTGAAGGGTTCATGTGGATGGTGTTTTATACTCCACTGTTGGCTTTTATTCTTTTTTTAGACTTTTTCCACATTAAAGTATGGGTGGTAAGAATAATTTTTTTAGAAATAAAAGAATATCTTCTCTACCATTTGATGCAGATAATAGCAATGAGACATCTAGACAATTTTGTAAAAATATATTAGCAAAGGCTGAAATGTTATCTTATGATGGAAATTAATTTCAAAATGAAAATTGAGAAGATGTTGATAGTCAATATATTGATTATTGCCACCCCCCACCCCCCCAGTTTTAAAATCCTGTGAAAACCCAAAGTGTTTCGTAGGAAATGTTTGCTTATTTTTGCTTTCTAGCATTAACCCCTCCATGCAAAACCTAATACTCCAAACCCGACTTCCTGAACTGAAGGTGACCTTGTGCCAGAGACACTTGCTTTTTTTTTGCTTTGTGTTTAAAAATTCCAGTGTAAGTGGAATCTTGAGTTTTTCTTCCTGTTTTAGCAAATGCCAGTGCTTAAAGTGAATTTGTAGATGAAACTCAGAAGTTAATTTTGCCCAGAGTCACAAGGTGGCTATTTTTGTGTAAAACTTTGACTTAAGCATGCTAATACTTATCCTAGCAAATTTTTTTTCAGACTGAGGTGAATGCTGAAGACAGCTAATTTTACACATTAACAGCATTTAATAATTTCCCACAGCTCTCAGAAAGTTGTCTTAAACTATGATTACTATTAAACTATACTGGTTTGTTCTCCGCAACAGTGTTTAAGAAGCCATTATTCTTTGTGTCAGAATCTTCTACACCCAAATCAGTGGTCAGGTTCAGTGCTCTGCCACTGGGACAAGTCCAAAGTTTTCTCGACTATGTCTTATTTAACTTGCTTATTGCAGACATACAAACATTTTGTCAGGTTGTTCCCATTGTTCTTAGGTTAAAATTTCCTTCTGTGTTTCTCTTGTATTTAGTGATGGTGAATGCTAGTGTAGACCTGACACAACAGGGTCTGTAACTACTGAGACCTGTTTAATTATTGAGACTGCTTACAATGAAACCAGTCGCCTGAAACTGTCTGCTCTAGGATTGCTCCTATCATGAAAGCTGTACTGGCAGGAAAAAAAAAAAAAAAAGAAAAAAGAATTCAATAGGATGAAAAATGACATTGTTCATGCAGCTTTTGTAGGGCTAAATTTGTAACTATTGGAATCTTGTGTACATCAAATGCATCTTTTTTCCATGAAATCACCCCCACTCCTCCCCCCTTTAGAAAAGTCAGGAGAAAAAGAGAGAGTTCTGGTGAGTTACGAAAAAACATAGAGGTTGATTTATCTGAGCACAACTCAGTAAAATTTGCTCTCTAAATGCTCAGTAAAGTTGCTCAGCAAATGGTGCTCGGATGCAGGAGAGGTATTATGTTCCCTTAATGGAAAATAAAAGCCCTGTGGGTGTATTTAAAGCACAACAAGAATTACATTAGCAGCATTTTATAGTAGAAGATGTAGTTTTCTGTTTCTGTTGTCCCTCTCATGGAAAGGCTTTCAGTAGTTCTTCCACTGCACACACAAGAAGATCTGTATTAAGCACTGAAAATATAATAATGCAGCTACACTCTGAAGACATTTTTTTGAGTGGCTTTTCTGCTGCTTATATTGAACCTTCAAGGTTACTCTTTCCACTGAGAGCCTACAGCGTTGGGCTGAAGTATACAGCAGATGTTTTTTCATCAACTGATCTTAACCCAATGATTTTGGTTTGTTTCGTTGGAAATACGTTTCATGTTAGCCATCAGAGGGAGTGTGCCTGCGTTTCTGTCACACTTGCAGCAGGATTGAAAAACACAGCAACAAATGGATTGTTCAGATGCAATGTGGGGAAGCAGGGAAGAACTGGAGTTCAAATTAAGGGCAAAGTTATTCTCTAATTCATGCTGCGAGTCTCTTATCCGCAGTGTAGATCTCTGCTGTGTATTCTGTACGCTTTTTTTTCTTTTTAATGAAACCTCAATGGGAGTTCCGCACTTGGAACATGTACAGAATAAGCATTATTCATGCTGTGAAGATCAGAGGGGAGAAATTTTCCCCAAATGTGATCCTTTACTGCTATTATCGACAGCATTCTCTGTTTAGCTGTGACTCACAACCATGGGCTTAAATCTCACAAAGGAGGGGCTCTGAAGCCCTGTTCTGTGACCTCGACTTTAAGCAAGAATGTTAGAGGTCAAAAATGAGATGCATTTACAGAGCTGTGCATTGAAGCTGTCTGGTGCTTGCTCGTATTGTGTCTGGCACTAGTAAGTGCTATTTAATTCCCTTTCATATATATGAAATTCACCCAGAAAATTAAAAAAGATTTAAAAAAACCCCAACCAACAGCTAACTGCCTGCTTGTTTTATTGACATTGGCAACTGATTGTAGTGTTACATCCAAACTTCTGTGTATGAGAATTATGCATGTAGACTTGTCTCCTGCTTATATCCATCACTTAATTTTTAAATAAATACATGTTAAATGGTATGTAGTGGTACCATGTCCGCTAAGTAACTGTGGGCATTTTAGACTATTGTTTCAGTATTGCTTGTAGTGCCCCTTCTTTGCTTTTTATTACTATGAACTATTGACAGCCTCCATAATTTCAATAGTATTTAAAACAAAATCATACAAAGCCCAGTTTTGCATTATGGAAAAGAGATGCTGGCACTTCATGTAAACAAAACTGCTGGGGTTTGGCTTTTCTGTAGGCTCCCCATCAGAAATAGACAACAGCAAGAAAGGTATAGGACTATGGGCTTCATCCCATATTCTGTCCTTTGTTTATCTTTGTCTAAGGTTGTTTGTATGTGGCATGTTACTCCTTTTATTTATTTTTAGTTGCAAACTCCAGAAATCTGCTTTGTAGAAATATTGTAAGTAGTGTGAGTCACTTCATTGACGTGCTCTGTTTTCAACAATACAGGGACAGTAACGTTGTTGAATTGGCTTCTTAAACTCTGTAAGTGACATATGAAATAATTTCGCAGTTAACTTTTAATACACTTTCTAGTTCTGCTTCAGCTGGTTGGACCCTCACACTGACCTCCATATGGTTCTGATTAAGTATAAGAGCGTGATTGCTCATAAAGCCCCAGCCCTTCAAAGGAGCACTAGACATGTAACAAATGTTTACAGAATCAAACTGTGGATGAATTGGATATGCCATCTTGCTTCTGCCATCTTTTTCTATTCTTGTTACATACATTATTACTTAGTTGTTTTGGAATAAAGGAACCTATATGGTCACTAGTATTCAAGTTTGAATTACATTTTGTGTTTAAAATGCAGCATTACAATGTCAGAGAGAAAAATAAAAAACTCAGTATTGGAAAACAAAATCAGAATTACACAAAGGAGAGAAAGAAGCATGATATTCTGTCATCCAGTTTAGTGATTCATACTGGTTTGGATCAGTGAGACAAAGGTGGTTGAAAATCTGTCCTCAATCTGTAGTTCCTGTAGTTCATCCTCTGTTAAGGGCCTTGTGCTGCCTGGCTGATGGTTGCACAGTGGTAGGATAATTTTAGATGCTGTGAGATTCAGGATTAGAAGTGTGTTTCTGTTGTTGCTGTTTACAACTCATTGTAAAATCTCCTAATGCAGTAGCACAACAAGAAAAGGGGAGAAAGTCCCAAAACTATATGAGTTTGAGTTTCTTTTTAAGCTTTCATCAATCTGAGCTCAGGTGTTGCACAGTGGAAATGTATCAGAAACTTGAGGAATGGGAATGAATTTCCTTCTTCCTTATTTTACTAGGACCCAGTGGTATGGTTTCCTGTCCATTTCCCTGATTTCCTGTCTTAGGTATCCAAATGGTGAAATGTCTGCCGCTTTCTGTGGGAGACTGTTTCTAAGATAACACCGCAGGTGATTTCAAAAAGACTTAGAAAAACTTTCTCTGTTTTTCCTCACAACTCTTACTTGCATGACTTTTAGTATTTCTTCCTTGTCCTCTATGTTCTTTTAGACTACCGCCACGAATTTACATATATATTGGGTACTATTAAATTATCAAATACCATTAAAGATACTAAATATAAGACATAGCCAAATATATGCCATTTGCTGATCAACTAGTTTCTTAACCAACATTCAAGACCCACCTGGACGAGGTCCTGTGCAACCTGCTGTAGGTGACCCTGGTTCGGCAGGAGGGTTGGACTAGATGACCCACAGAGGTCCCTTCCAACCCCGAACATTCTGTGATTCGGTGATTCTGTGATTAGCAAAGGAGACAGATACAACATCTCTTTTGTATATTGCCCTTATTCTTTTAAAACCTACATTTCTTCTGTAGTCAACCCTTGAACTTTGAATGTGCAAGAAAAAGAGGAATACTGCTTTAGTATCACCGGAAACCACTCAGCGAGTGCATATATACTAAGTCTGTCACATAGAGCACAAATGTTTTTTAATATCAGCTATTATGTTTTATTAGAATAGCTTGATTTTATAGAATCACAGGATGGTTTAGGTTGGAAGGGACCTTTCAAGGTCATCTCATCCAGCCCCTCTGCAATGAGCAGAGACATCTTACACTAGATCAGGATGCCCAGAGCACCATCCAGCCTAACCTCAAATGTTTCCAGGGGTGGGGCATCTACCACCTCTCTGAGCAACCTATTCCAGTGTTTCACCACTCTCATTATAAAAAGTTTCTTACTTGTATCTAGTCTGAATCGACCCTCTTTTTGCTTAAAACCATTACCCCTTGTCTTTTCACAACAGGCCATACTAAATGTCTTTCCCCACCTTTCTTGTCGGCCCCCTTTAAGTACTGAAAGGCTGCAATAAGCTCTCCCCGCAGCCTTCCCTTCTCCAGGATGAACAGCCCCAACTCTCCCAGCCTTTCCTCACAGGAGAACTGCTCCAGCCCTCGCATCATCTTTGTGGCCCTCCTCTGGACCCAGACCAACAGCTCCATGTCTCTCCTGTGCTGGGGTCTGCAGAGCTGGATGCAGGGCTCCAGGTGGGGTCTCACCAGAGTGGAGCAGATGGGCAGAATCCCCTCCCTTGACCCACTGGCCACGCTGCTTCTGATGCAGCCCAGGATACGGTTGGCTGCCTGGCTGTGAGCGCACATTGCTGGCTCATGTCCAGCTTTTCATCCACCAGTACTCCCAAGTCCTTCTTGGCAGGACTTCTCTCAATCCCTTTATCCCCGAGCCTGTATTGATACCAGGTGTTGCCCCAACCCAGGTGCAGGACCCTGCACTTGGCCTTTGTTGAACCTCCTGAGCTGCACAAAGGCCCACTTCTCGAGCTTGTCCAGGTCTCTCAGGGTGACATCCTGTCCCTTATGCGCATCAGTCACACCACACAGATTGGTGTTGTCTGCAAACTTGCTAAGGGTGCACTCTATCCTGCTGTCTGTGTCATTGATGAAGACAGCTTTGGTCCCAGTACACGGACCCTGAGGTACACCACTCGTCACTGATCTCCATCTGGACACTGAGCGGTTGACCACTACTTTCTGGATGTGACCATCTGGCCAAGTACTTATCCGCTGAACAGTCCATCCATCAAATCCATGTCTCTCCAGTTGAAAGAGAAGGATTTTGTAACTGATTAATGTTGTTTGGAACAACACGGAACTGTCTCGCGCAAAGCTTTCATATTTATTTAGAAATACTGCTTCTCCAAGAGACTTACTTTGTCAATCATGGACAGCCCTCGCTTCTATGAATCGATATAGAAACACAGGGAAAGTGTACCATTGATTGACTTGGGAAAGAAACATGCAATATTGGCTGGTCTGGATTAAGAATTTAGAAGAAGCTGCAGGTTTTGTGAGATGGCCTTAGTCAAATAAGTAGTATCTGAAAAAGATTACTTGAATCCCTACTGAGATTTTCTGGATTGGTTTTCTTGTCTGCTTTTTCATTTTTTTTCAAACCTGTATATTCATGTAAGCTATGGTTTGGTTAGTACATCTGTTTCATATATTTATGAATATTCCAGAATTATAGTATACTCCAGTAAACATGTGAGTAAAGGCTAAAGTCTACAGAAGCAAAGGAGAACTTCCAAATAAAAGCTCTGCATAACTGCCCTTCGTATTCTTTTCTCTCTCTCACTTTCGATTATTCCATGCTATTATTTTGCATGTAGTATAATAGATCTGTACTTGTGGAGAATTTCACTTTAGTATGCATTAAAGGAGTAAGATTTTCGCTCTCTGCCTTAATTCACTCTTACTTAAGAGTGTCAGAATATAGATGTGCTGAATGCCAAGGAAGCCATACATTTTACAGATTTTTGAGTTTAAAAAGCCCCAAAGAAACAGTGAAATCCACAAATGCATGTTAGTTATTCCAAATTACAATTAATTTATAGTAAGATATTGTATCAGTTAAAAATTTCTGAACTTCAAATGTGGAAGGAAAGTTTTGTATCAGAGTTTTGTGCTCTGGCCTATATATTTTCCAGATCATCTGTTTCTGTAAAGATTTAGAAGAGATTTAAGCTTACATGGGCCTAGTGTTTCCTATCTCCTGTGTGTGCAGAGAAAAAAGGATTTTTTTTGATGAAACAGGGTTGGGAACTGTAATGGAAGGTTTTAATGTTGGAAAAAAAATTGTAAAATAGCTAAGGCTAGAAGAAGGAAGGTGTCCATCTTCAGAGTTACTAAAGGTGAGCAGCGTGAGTTTGGAAGTAACTGTGGACATTAGTCATGGATGTTAAGATTTGGCCATGGATGAGTGTATCAGATCATGTAAATGTCTGATGTGAAACTGGCTTGGAGAGTATTACTACAGTGTCTGTTACAGGATTTTTAGCTCTTCGTACTGACACTGGAACTAATAAGCTGGTTTCCTCTCCTGTTGTAAGGATCCTTGTTTGTATTTTTCAGTTCCTTACAGCTCAGTTTTAATCTTTCCTCTGCTTTCTCTGTACGTTCCTACTAATTGTCGTGATGGCTTTTGCAATTCTTTGCCTCTCTGGATACCTTTATGTGCCTCCTGTGACTGGAATATCTGTCTCAGAGTATACAGCATCTATTTTTACATTTCTCTTTAGCAGGAAGAAATACCCCCACTTTTTATCTGGACTTTGAGCACTGCTGCTGTGTGGAATGCTGCCTATGCCTGCTCTTAGGTTTGACCTCTAATTGCATTTTCTCAAGTTAAAATGTAGCCAGAGTTTTGTGTGCATGGAAGTGAGCTGACCCTGAATTCTGTATTAAGATTCCAGAGTTGTTTGAACTTGGTTGGGAAGAACCAGAAATCTGCATCACTAATTTCACTTGTATTTTAGAGTAAATGGCTTTAACCAACTATATATAAAAACAAACAATGCAGCAATTGTAATGTTTTTCGTTATTAACTTCTTGTATTATATACAACTTACATGTTTAGGCTATAGAAAAGATTATTATTGGTCACTGCAGAGAACTGCATGTATTGGAGCACTGCACTGTGTCTGATATCTTGCAAGAAGATACTTTATCAAACTGAATATTAAATACTTAGAGTATGTTGATTTCTGATACTCAAAATTTAATGAACATTTTAATAGTTATATCTCCATAAGTCTGCTTTCTGTTTGCGCTGCAGCATTGTAATACATTTTGCAGTCAAATAATGTGACAAGTGGATCTTAAGAATGACATCCTATGCATGCTTTTCTGTCACATCTGAATCTTTTAAATAGTATTCTTCCATTGCTGCTCTCATGAGGGTAAAAAAAAAAGTGGCTCCATTACTTTTCTTGTGAAAGTTGTACATGGTTGCAGTTGTGGCTGCAAATGATGTGAATTCATTTCTTCTGACTTGAATGTATCACACATTATGCTGCCATCAGGCTGTATTCCAGTGATTTCAATGGATTGATAAAGCAAAGCCTTTGTTTAAAACAGTTTAATAATTACATCTTACTGACCACAAATAGTTCACGTTGACTACAACATATAAACTGCTGCTGGCCAACAGTTACAGTTCATTAGAAAGTCAAAGGTAGCAGGAAGAATGCAAATGAAAAAAAATTGAAAGGGAGAATGCATGCCTCAGGAGGAAGAATAGCTGTGTGGACAGTGGTGATGATGAGTGGGACTAAGGTTAGGGGCTTTTTCTGCTCACGGGTGCCTCCCTTCACAGGCAGTTGCCCCCGAGGTCCCTCAGCTGTGTTCAGGAGCTGCATGTGGCTTCTTGTGATTCTCTCCAAGTGCCCTTGGGTAGCTTGAACATTTTTAACAGTTACAGTGGTTGTGGTTTATTGATTCAGATAATTTTGATGGTACTGTGTTAAGAGTAAGCACACATGCAATTATACCAGCCTTTTCAGGGACTGTTGACCTCTTGTGCAATATGAGAGCTTTTAATTAGCTTAACTCTTTAAATTAGTTTAATCAGAGCCAAAAGAGCACATATTGCTGCAGCCTAAAGGCAAATGAGGAAAGAGGCTTTGGGAAAACATGGACCTGAAGACCTTGACTAATTTAATGGGTCACTTATTTCGTATTCCTGAGAGAGACTTCAAGTTGGATTTTTGAAGAATTAGTAACTCCTTTGCCAAAGTGGAAATAGGGGGAAGACTGGACTTTTGGACTCACATAAACAGGTCAGGTAGTGGTTACTCAGGAGAGCACAAGTCCTTATGAGGAGGGTAAAACTGCAACTGTGATTGTGGAGATTGGGGGAGCTCACCACACAGAAGGCCACCATCCACTTTTGTGTCACCCTTGTTTACAGTAACCCTGCCCATTTGACTGAAATAGTAGATCTTTGCTGATGCAAGTTTGGATTGAGCAGGCTGACGAAGGATCACAAGAGTGGTTTGGTCAATAGTACGAAAGAGGTGATAAATTGTGAGTGTTGGTGGCATCAAGGATGACAAGCAATAGTGGAGAGACTTTTTTTGCAAGCATAGGTTGAACCATTAAGTGGGTGCGCTTTATGGCTTTAATATCACAATATTAAAGAAGGTATTTGCAGACAAAAAAAGGCAAGATGTCTTTTGAAAATGAAGGGGTTAACTTATTTCTGAAGTATGGCTGTGTTGGGAAACACTTGGCCATCCAGTGCTAGAGCTCTATTTATAGTGAAATACTGTCTTCAATCAGAGGAATGCGTTAGTGCATTGTGGATTTTTCTTCTTCTTTCCCAGTGTCAGGAATGGAACAGAAAACCAGTTAACCTGTAGAGGACAGAATTTCCAGGATGAACTTTCTAAGGAATAATCATTAGGCACAAAAAGATCAAAATCAAAATGTCCACCAAGACCAAAATACACAATTTGACTATTCCTTTGAAGCCTACAGTTGTTTCTGTGGTGCATATGAACAGCTCCACTTTGAAATCGATGAGAGTTGTACATCTATATTTGAGGGCTGAATGTTGTCTGTAAAGCTAGATGGTTGCCAAGAGGAGAGATTTCACAACTTCAGAATTCAGGAAATATGATCAAAAGTGGCAGAAAGTTCAAGGATGATGATGTTGGAGAAAGGTTGGATCTTGCCAAGAGGAAATTGCTGGTGACCTTGCTGAACTACCATGGTGTCTTGCAGGCGTATTGCAGAAGTTCAAACACGGGAGCAATTAGAAGAGGGCATGTTCTGACATGTAGCTCAGAAAAAAAAAATCACAAAAGTTGGAATAAAATAATCATTATTAAATTAAAAATTCTGAGTTTAAGTGGTCCTTGTCACTCACTTGAATGTAGCACCGATGTGACTATTAAATTAAGGAGGAGGAGAGGAATATTAGGCGCACTGTAAACACTAGGATTTTTTCTGTTGATGTGGAGAAAATAGGTTCAGTTTTAGTCAGCTTAACATCCTTTCTCTCAGTTTCAGCAATGAGTTATTCTGCCATTATTACCTGTCACCCAGCAAAGATGTTAAAGAAACAAATCTCAAGTGAAAAATTACTTTGAAATACTCATTCAGCAAGTATGTTCTCTGCCATTTCCCCATCCTGAAAACATAATCCATTGCTGAAAAACAGATTTATGAAAACTGGTTAAAAATTCTGCTTAGATCATTAAAGGGAGAGAAAATTATTTATGTAAACATCCATTTCTCTTCATTACCTGTATTTCTATGTCACCATGTTAGCTTATCAAATAACCCCTTTCCTCCCATGTAAGCGTGACTGCCTTTAGTAAAAGCTGAGGTAGCTTTTGCGAGAGGCTTGGACATTGCTGAATGTACCTCTGCGAGACTTATGCATTTTCCACCTTGTCCATGCACGCTGAATAAACTTACATGTTTCACCTCAGTGTTGTCCCTAGGAGAATGAAACAGCCTACAGGAGACGGAATAGTTGCAACAGATCACAAAGTAATTAACCTTCCCCACAACTGCCACAGAAGTTTAAAGCTAGTGTTAATAAAGGATATTACCTTCTTTACTGTTCTGTTGATGTATTTGGTTTAGAGATTTGTCAGATGGAATTTCAGTTTTTGTCAGATGGAATTTCGGTTTTTGTAGTTCATGTGCTTGATGTGAGAGTTAGCTTAGGGACAGATACTTCTTGCTAAGGTGTGTTCTGCCCTTTGTGTCGAATGTCTGGTGTGGTAAGTAATAACTGAAGAGGTTTGTTTCATTTTTATGTCTTTATGCAAGCACACTTGTGTTTCTTTTTCGTAGTGAATGGAGCCAATATATTCTGGGTATAGCTGGGGCCCCAAGTGATTAAAAACTCAAGTCACTCCTCTCAAACAAAAGTGATGTGAAAAACAGATGAAAATCTGTCCAATTGCTGGAATCAAGTAATAGTTTGCACTATGTAAAGCCAATGCGCATGCCTACACTTAATACTAAGAAGAAAAAAAAAAGACATCTGGCTCTTAGCAAATGAAATATAAAAGTTATAGACACACGGGAGGTGTTGGGCTACTGCTGGATGAGCAAGGATCAGCTGAAATGCTCCAGACACTGAGTGGTGGCCCTTCCACTCCCCCTGTTAGGAGTGGACTTCTTACTTCCCCACTTTGAGGTTTCTGCTGTTCCCGGGCTAGTTGGAGAGTTTCGACACGGGACAGTTTTCCCTGGCTGCAGAAGGTGTTGTTGTTGCCCATCTGCACCACCTTCCTGTGCGCAGGCTCGGCTGGACCACGTACAGCCCTCTTCTTCCTCCCAGGTTTTCTCCTAAAACCTTTACCAGCTGTATCCTGATGTGCTAAACCGCTGAAATTAGCTCCAGATTGCTCTGTTTATTGTGTGCCAGGGAAGTGACAGAAGGCAACTAGAGCAGTCTCCCTTCAAGTAAATGGCAAGGAAGAGGCGGTATGGGATATAAGGACGGAAAATGTGCGTTATGGGCACAACCCTGAGGTTTCAATGCCTGTACATTAGATCGTTTGTCTCTGCTGTTTGCATGTAATTCCAAGTTTTGGCAGCTTCATACTCCGGAAGTGTTTGGGGTTTTGTGGTTTCTTTGTTGTTTTTGAAGGAAAAAAGAGGTGTTAGGTCAAAGTAGTAATTTCTTCCCTCTGCCTCAAAAAATGAAACTAGAGAAAAGTGAAATAATTATCCCCAAAGGCTGGCAGCCTTTCCTGCAGGCCATGCACACCTTAACGCTTCTACTGCATTTGAAGCCAGGGACATCTTTTCTTGTGCACGACTCTGATTAGCAATAGATGTAAAACTAGTTTTCCGCTGGCTCCTGTCCTCACGTGCTGGAATTGGATCCTCTTTTTTTTACCTTACAGCTGCAGCCTCAAGTGAAAACCAGCAGGCCTGAGGTGAGGTATTTTCCATACATCTGGAAGTATGGATCCATTAGTTTTGGCTCATCACTGCTTATACAGGGTGTCCGTAAGCACAGTAATAGTGGCCTGCCTTCCTGTTTCTTTTCCTCCAAAAGCTGCTATAAATATGCCTCCTGATTAGATCCTAACGTTGTTGGGATAACAGCACTAGGTTTGTTCTAAGAGAGTCACGCTGCTTCCAGAAGCAGAGGAAGAAACCCAAGTGTATTCAAAATAAACTTCCGAATGCTTTTACTGAATAAAAACACCTTGACGTTGCCAGCTATTGGACAGTCTCTGCACTTTCAAAATTTAATTCTTGAAATTCAGTGCTTCCCAGCATACTTGCAGTCATTTGTCAGTCCTATCCAGTCCTCCTTCTATTGAGTGTCTGTTTACCATATGGACATGCCTCTTCTGTTTCCTAGGGAGAAGGGGTGGATGCACTTGGAAACTGAATGTTCTTCTGAGTTACAACACTTACTTATTTTCAATGGGAAGAGGGAGCATATAGGAGGGACTCCGTTGTTCCTTTTAGCAAAGAGAAGCCACCTTACTTCCACTGTCATCTTCACAAAGTAATTAATCTATTAATCAGAAGCAAGAAACTGGAACAAGTACCAGGAATTATTAGTGACTGTATTTCCCCTTCAGACATTTTGTGCACATATTTCATGCTAAATTACATGCAGTTGATGGCCAAAGTATGTTGGCAGCATTTAGTTTCAGGAGTAGCAGGAGCTTAAAATGCCCAAATATGCATTACAAAATAAAACAGAGTTGGGTTTTTCTTCTGGTCTGTACTCACTTTAAAAATACCTTGTGACTTTAGACAAGCCTTTCAAACAGAGCTTGGCATAGTTTACATATCAATCAGATGTGTGCTAGATCAGTTTACTGCAGGGGCCCATGAGGAGAAATTACATGGTATGGGAGTTTTCTCTTGCAGCTTCAGAAAAATTCATCAATTCAAAAAAGTAGGAGCTTAAGCACAGGTGGAAAACAGAAAAAAAACCTGGGGCATGCCAATGCTGGATTTGAAAAATACTGTAGATACAATGCCCTTGCAGATATATCACTTCAAATGCTTTCTTTGTGCTGTGGTCTGGATAGCATAAAAAAGTGGTTGCATAGTTGAAGACTTTCTTGGCACACAGCACTTGATTTTTCTTTCTCTTGGTTTTTTTTTTTTGACTGATTCCTAATTGAATACTTCCTTTACATGTTGGTTGGTTATTTCTTGCTCTGTGGATATATGAGTTATATACCTACACATGTGTTAATCTTTTGGATGGCTATTTCTAAAAATGAACATAGGTATCCAAGAGAAGTTATGTATTTAAATTTATTAACTTTGTTATCATAAGATATTTTGCAGGTTGATTTTTTTGTGATATCAAGCAGTTTTTGTCTTTAGTTACTTATTGCTAGAATTTTGCTATAGTATAATTGAAAGAAGATCTAGTGTGTTAGAAGAACATATGTAGCTATACAACAAGGCTCGCTGTTGTATTTGAATAATATATGAAAAAATGCAAAATTATTTTCTGTATTATTTACATTTTTTAATTTACCCACTAAAGTTTTACGTAAGAGCTTGCGAAAAAGTAGTGAGGGAAGTCTTTGAAGTGAAGACCAGTTTCTGGCCTATGTGCAGAGAAAATACTACCTCTATTCTAGAGCATTAATGTGAGGCAACAGCATGAACAGAAGCTGCAGAGACAGTGTGTGCAGGTAGTAGGAGTTGCAGAAAGGAAGTCACTTGGGCCACTTGTCCAGGTGGTGAAGAAAATTACTGTGTTGGTCATACTGTACTTAAGTGTTCTTTGGAAACTCTTCTTACACTGTTTTTCTCACTGTCCAAAAAATTAAGCACAAAGGTCTCTTTATAGGTTATAAAAGAAGTTTTTCATTCCACTGCTTAGACAGTAATGGTTTTTGTGCATACAGCTGGGGGTGTTTAAGCTTACTTTCTTAGAAAATTTGCCTTATACATTATTACAGGAGTTATTTCAATTTAATTTCTTCTCCCAACAATAACTTTTCAGCCTATTGATCAATTTAAGTGGAGTTTGTCAGAGGACTGAGCTCTGATGCATGAAGCTTTGATGAATCTATTAAAGCTATTAATATTGTCCCTGAGTTCAGTAACCACTGTGGACTTGTCTTTAGCAAGGAATGTGCATGGGTGAGAAATATTCACGATCCTCAGAAGGAGATTTGTCAGGGTTCATTCTTAAGTCAGCACTTTTGTCTTTTCTGGTTTTCTGTTGTCTAATGAGGTATAAATCCCAAATAAAGCTTTTCCCATAGTTGTGAGTATCTAGTGCCGATGTGGGTTATCTTCGTAGTATGAAGCAGACTGCTGCTTCAGTTCCAGAGTAATTCAATAAAAAAGTGAGTCCATCTGAAGACTTGAATGCATTAGTTGTTGCTCTCAGAATTGTTTTATTGCTGTTTTTTATTGTCCAACTGCTCTTCAAAGGGATTTTAGTCATTAAACTGTTTACTATTTACATATATCTCACATCACTGTATATCTATACTGCCCTAGTCAAAATGTTTGGCAGCTGGCAACTCTTCAGAAGAGTGTTTGGGAGAAATAGAAAGGCCTCTGTTTAGTTTTGTTTATTGATTCCTTTAAGAACTCCTGCAGAACATCTTTGACAGTTTACAAATTACAGATTTAACAAATTAAACCCTCTCACTTGTATATGACAATGAATATTAATTACAAAAGCAGATGTTTGTGAGAAGAAAACATTGGCCTTCATTTTTAAAGGTATATTCAAGATGCACTAGCTTTAATTTGCTTTTATATTGCTTATCTTGAAAGGTTTTTATGAAGTTAAATAAATTTCAAAAAAGTGCTGTTCCTCTTCACTACTTTTAAGAACCCACAGTAGTTTGAAAGACAGTCACCTTCTGTTGTACAGAGATTTTTTGAAAATAGTCTATATTCTCTGATTTTGTGTGTGGGAAATGTGTCCCATTTTCATCCAAAACCTTTTGGGAGGGAGGTGCTGTGGATTTTTGTTTTTTCAACTGCCTTATTAAAGTACCGTAATCTGAACAGCATTGTATGTGCTTCAAGATGGGTAAGAAAGTGACTAGAAGTACATAGGTGTACAAGGGTGAAAGAATGTAGAAATAGTCCTAGAAGAAATTATTTTTTTCTTAAAGGCATGTATGGGTAGTTGCTAGAGTTCATAGAAAAATATTTGATTTTTTTTTAGAGATATTTTAATCAAAACCAGCAACAGAAGTTCTCACTTCAAAATTTTATTTTTGCTATAGTAATGCATGGTATTTACTGAGGATCAGCTTTGCCAGTACTTTGAAAAGCATTCAAGGGGTTAGGGTACTGTGCATGACTATTTTGAAGACAACAGTTATTTAATCTGGAGAGCTCTATATCAGTCTATTTTAGCAGGATACATGTCCCACAGATATATTTGTATAGAGAAACTATCATAGAATGTGCTGGTATTTTGGGTTTGGAAGCACTGAATTGGTTTTGAAAGGGGTTTAGACCTGCTAATTTTCTTAGTATTATTTCCAATTAAATTATTCAGTGTGGCAATTTTTTTTTTAAGATACATTCAGATCCTATCAGATTTCTACTCCTTGGATACTGAAGGACAACACAAAATCAAAAGAGAATTATGCTACTGATGTGAGTCATGTAAATTGGCAGAGAGAGATAATACTAGAGATGAGCCTGGCTTTTGTGCCTAGGGACTCTTTTGACCAATTCCTGACCCTCAGAAATGTTGACTACACTTAAGAAACTGTTCTGTCTTGTGACTGCGTAGTTCCCTCAGATCTAGCTGTTGTAAGCCTCCCACCGCAATTCTTAACAACTGTCGATGTGCTTCCTTTTCTCTTTAGGATTTTTGCTTTCTCTTCCATAGCAGGAATGACACCTTTCCCCAAGTCAGTGCAGCATATCATTGGTGTTTATGATACAATTACTACGTTATACAGATTTCTCCATAGTCAGCAAGGCTGATGTTGATTCAAGGGTGCACGACTTTGATCAAAACTACATTTTAAAGTAGTTAGGATGCTTCTGTTTCTCTCCTTTATTCTGTCATTTTGGTATTTATCCTGCATATGTCTTCTGTGTATTTTTTTGTTGTTGGTGGTAATGCTTGCTATGGACTCTGTTTTAGCCCATTGTTGTATCAGCAAGAATGTGTCTCCCCAGCATTGTCTTTTATTGTCACAAATTTCAGCTTTTGAAAGAAAATAGTGTTAAAATGGAAAAAAACCATGTCAGTACCTCCCTCCTTAAAATAACACAGAATGATGGGAGTGATAAAAATACTGTGAGAAAATAAAGGTACCTAAACACCTATCAAAGCAAACCAAACCCAGAAAACAACAAAGCTCTTCAGAAAAGTATGATGCTTCCATTTAAGAAAACAAACAAAACTGAATAAATTAGCTAGGTAATGCTTATGCCAAGTACTGTAATTTCTAACTATAGCCTTATTCCCTCCCCTTTCATACTTTCTTTAGGGACAAGAGCTGGTTTGTTTTAGGATTTTTCTAATGCACTTAATATGTTGTGGGTACTACTGAAGTCTAAATTATACAGATGTCATTACAAAAATCATTCTTACAGATAGCAAAAATATGCTCACTATGTTTTCCAGACTATTTCACTATTATTTTTAATGAAAATCATATTTGATATTCATTTCCAGGAAAGAGATAATTGAAGTATCATGCTTGGGATAGGCTTGTGTTTTCAGCTGAAGTAGCAAGGCTGAAGATTGAATAATAAGAAATGTTATAATTCGGGGCCTTTAGTTGTAGCTTTGCTTTGGAGACTGTCTGCTAAGATTAGGTATTAGGAGGAGTCATGGAGAAAAACAGTTGCAAAAATAGATGATAAATCATTCAGGAAATATTGTTTTGAAGTAGATTTAGAATTGGATGTGAAGCCACTGTAGAACATGAAGCCACAATGATCTTACTTGTCTCTTACCTAACTGGCTGTTAAGTATGTGTTTTAAACTACTGGGAGTTTGCATATGGACTTTGGAGTTTGTTCCATATTTGAGATACTTTGCTAAAATAGTATGAGAAGTTAGTAAGGGGTAGCTTATTTGGGAGAACATGAGAATGGCTGTACTTCCACAGATGAATGATCCATCTAGCCGCCCTTGCTACAGCAATGCCTGGTAGCACATGTCTAAGAAAGAGCATTGAGACTCATTGTGTGTTTCACCAACAATTTTGTGAAAACTTTCAGATCTTCAGCTCATTGTGGCTGAAGAAATTCTCAAAACCGAGGTGATGTTTCTTCATGTAAGAACTATCTATTATTGTTTCATCTTTTAACTTCTCCAGTAGCTTTCTGAAGCCATGCAAGCTTTTAGCCTCAGTTATGTAGATCCACAGTTGTGTCTTAGAGGAAGGGTACCTGATCAAACACACAGCAGGTACTCATTTTGTCTCCTGCTGTCTAGATATACACGCATAGGTAAGATTGACTAGAATTGCAGTTACAGTCCTGTAGTGGTTGTTCATGCTTTTCTTTCTGCCACGTCTATACCTCATGCAATCAGTATCTTCTTGTTTATTCCCTCCCTCTACCTTTGTTATTTAGTGGTTAGCTTAATATTTCATCAATACAGACTCCATTATGATCGTTCATTATTATGTAACTTGCTCCTCTTTAACAAATTGTTGCTGTTTGAAGTCCTGTGTAATCACAGAATCATAGAATGGTTTGTTTTGGAAGGGACCTTTCAAGGTCATCTATTCCAATCCCCCTGCAATGAGCAGGGACATCTTGCACTAGATCAGATTGCTCCAAACCCTGTCCAGCTTGACCTTAAATGTTGACAGGGATGGGGCATCTGCCACCTCTCTGGGCAACCTGTTCCAATGTTTCACCACCCTCATTGCAAAAAATTCCTTCCTTACATGTAGTCGAAATCTACCCTCTTTTCACTTAAAACCATTGCACCATGTCCTATCGCAACAGGCCCTGCTAAAAAGTCTGTCCCCATCTTTCTTATAAGCCTCCTTTAAGTGCTGAAATACTGCAAGAAGGTCTCCCCACAGCCTTCTCTTCTCCAGGATGAACAGCCCCAACTGGCTTAGCCTTTCCCCATAAGGAGAGATGCTCCAGCCCTCTGATGATTTTGGTGGCCCTCCTCTGGACCCGCTCCAACAGGTCCATGTCTTTCCTGTGCTGAGGGCTCCAGAGCTGGATGCAGGACTCCAGGTGGGGTCTCACCAGAGTGGAGCAGAGGGGCAGAATCCCCTCCCTCGCCCTGCTGGCCACACTGCTTATGATGCAGCCCAGGATAAGGTTGGCTTTCTGGACTGCGAGCACACGTTACCAGCTCATGTCAAGCTTTTCATCCACCAGTACCCCTAAGTCCTCTTTGGCAGAGCTGCTCTCAGTCTCTTCATCCCCCAGTCTGTATTGATACTGAGGGTTACCCCGATCCGTGCACTTGGCCCTGCACTTGGCCCTGCACTTGGCCTTGTTGAACCTCCTGAGGTTCACACAGGCCCACTTCTCGAGCTTGCTTGTGTCCCTCTGGATGGCATCCTGTCCCTCATGCAGATCAGCCACGCCACACAGCTTGGTGTCACCTGAAAATTTGCTGATGGGTCACTCGATCCCACTGTCTGTGTTGTTGCTGAAGATATTAAACAGCACCAGTCCCAGTACGGACCCCTGAGGGACACCACTCATCACTGATCTCCATCTGGACATTGGAAATATTTCAGACACTATGGAAGTAGGTATCTATAACTTCTAAAAATGGTATCACTTGTGTATGAATTGCCAGTGACACATTAGCTCTGTTCTGCCTACCTGGAAAGGAAACAAATGTCAGTAATCGATCCAGAAGCCATCCTTTTCCCTCCTTCAACACTTTCTTATTAACTCAGTCTAGAAATGAAGCAGAAAGGGCCTCTTGAATGTGAATTCCTGAGGGAGAAGGAAACAGTAGCAATGTGAAAATGAGCAGTCAAAATGAGTGGGACGAAGCTTGTTTCATATGTCGTGTTTATTCATTTACATATCAGACAAGCTATCAAAACAAGAATTTTTTTTCTCCTTTTTTTAACTTAGTGTACTATGTCTGAAAGCTATCACACACAAGTTTTTGTAGAATGTAAGTTAGATAGACTCCTTGTCTCAGGGTATTTATTGTATAATGAAACTGGCACAACATGAATGTCTTCAACTCAACTACAGAAAATAAAAGAAAAATAAGTATAATTACTAAAAAAAATCTCGTGTACTAGTATTAAACTGATATGGACAGTTAAGTAGCTTGTGATATGAAGAAGGTATTTAACATACTTAAGACTTCATCCCACTGTATGTCCAAACTGTGCTCTAATGTAGTGTAGATAAAATACCTTTTATTCTAAGGCCACCAAAGGTTAAAAGCTACTGAAAGCTCTGTCCCGTGAGTATCTCTGACAGGAATTCCTGTTTACATGAAGAGTAGAAGGAATTGTTCAAACAATTTTTTTTTTTTTTTTTTATTCTGGTAACTGGCAAGTGCTTAGATTCTCAGATCTCATTGCTCAACATTGTTTTGTGAGAAAGATTGGTAGCTAGTGTTTGGTTGCCTGCATTCCATACTGAAGGCAATATAGCTCTTAATTTATTTCTTTTTAACCCAAGAATGCTGGATGTGCAAGCAGGCCTACTGGAAGGTCCACAAAACACTTTACTCTCTTCAAATCATGCTATTTTTTCCAACTGATTCATTTTGCTGAGGCTTCCACCTTTTAAAGTCTTTACAGAGACATGCGCTGGTTTGTTCCTTAGTAGAACAGAAAGGATTTTCTGTGTACAGTAGAAGGATGTTCACAGTGGATGCTTACACCGATCCCTAATTACTGAAACAGAAAGGAGATCATTTTGTTGTGGTGTGGTGACAGTAAAGTTCTTCTGTAAGGTGTTAGGAATGTACTTCTTTCTTCCCTGAAATTCCTGGTTTTTAATGGGAAAATACAATAAAAACATGTCAAATTACTCTGAATGTCAGTTCAATAAATAGTATTTGAAATAATTTTAGCATCATTAAAATATAGAAAGATTATGCAAAAAAAAAAAAGCCAGCGATGACTCTTCCGAGATCATTATGATAAGTTTGAACAAGAACAATTGTACAGCAGTACTAAAAGTAACTTCAGAGATTCAGTAATTCTGTTAAATTCAGGAATCTAGATTTTATTCTAAGTGTGGAAGCTTGGTCAGAGAGAGTTAAAAAAGAGTTGCGTGAGCTATCTCTAATTCATGTAGATACTCTGAGTTACTGTAGTGACAGTTCAGCATTTTCTGTAACGATCTTATATACTGTTCTCACCAAACACAATAAATTCCCTACATTTCTGAATCGCTTCAACTGTTTGGACTAGTTTCAACTCATTTTGTTAGGGCTTTCATTTTCTGCTTCAGAAATGTTGTGTTGTGTGACATTACAACTCATTGTGGCTGCCTAAAAATCTAGGAAAAAGTTGGTTCTGAACTAGGACTATGGGTATTGTCCTGGCACTGGAATGATAGTTTTTTGGGGTTTTTTTGAGTATAATTTACTGCTTTGGAAAACAGTGTATTCTTGAGTACTAATGATGGCATTGATAGCAACTCTTTTTGTGGTCTGTAAAGTAATTTGGACTGACTTCTTAAAATCTTTGATTCTGGAAGCTTTGGCTGTCTAATGATATTTAGAATCAAGGTCAGAGGTTGCTCTTAACAAAGTCTTTCTAAATCGTTGACTCATAGTGTGGTATCATTTCTGCCTAGCAGTAGCTTTTCATTGTAGTAATTTGTAAGACTGGCAAGAATTAACTTATGGTTGTGACATGCTCTGAATATGCAACGTATTATATGAACACTTACCAGCACTATGCAAGTGCTTGTGTGACATGCCTGTATTGTGAAAATGTTTTTTCAAATGGATGCAAAAGTGTTGTGGGGAGGATAGTTCTGTTTCTTTCTTACCAACAGTACTTTTTAATTACTTCTTTTCTAGATAATGGAGGACAGACTTTGGCAGGTGGGAACAACTGGCCACTGAGAGGAAGAAAATGGACCCTCTGGGAAGGAGGAGTGAGAGGAGTAGGCTTTGTTGCAAGTCCTTTACTGAAACAAAAAGGTGTAGAAAGTCATGAACTCATCCATATCTCTGACTGGCTGCCAACACTGGTGCACCTTGCTGGAGGACATACCAATGGCACTAAGCCTTTGGATGGCTTTGATGTTTGGAAAACTATCAGGTAACTTGCGTGTCAAATCACGGAGTCAGCGTTCTGGTATGAGAAGAATTTCATCAGCCCAGAGAACAGAGCTGGAACTTGGGAGCAAATATTACATGTTCCTTTCTCTAAAGAAAGGGAATGTATATGCGCAGTTCATTTTACTGTTCATGAGACAATTATCCAAGTTGCAAATTAATACTAGTCACAGATGCAAAAACTCTATACGGCTCTAACTTGGTATGTTGAATTTATCAGTGTGGACACAGCAATACACAAGCATGGAATACTTTTTCAAGAACGCTGTGTGATCCAGAAGTACATTAACTGATTTTGCACAGCATGGAGTACAAGTTAGTAAATTTTATGGACCCAACCCTGCTCTCTACAGAGCCCAGTTGGGCGTCTCTGCAGTATGCATCTGTAATTGAACATCTGGGAGATCTATGCAGACATTAAACTCACTGAGGATGGATTCCACTTTGATGGTGTGTTAGCTCAGTACAGGACCTGTCAGGCTGGCTCTAAGTGTAACCGTTTGAATAGGTCCACATCATGCTGTCCAGTGTCTCAGACAGCCTGTGAGGTTCAGTACAAAAGTAAACCTGACTTGGTTCCTAAGAGGTCATGACGTTGCTCCTGATTTATGCAAGCTGGAGCACTCAGGACTGCAGTGCAGACATGCTAAGGTGGCTGGACAAAAGAGGTAGCTTAGCTCCAGCTGGGTTGGCACCGAGACCAAGCTAATGACTTTTACTGGGCTCTCTCTGACTTTGTGTACCTCTCATGCTGTCTGGATTAGCTGGGGTATCCCAAACCCCATTGGTTCAGGTCATAGAGAGTCTTCTGTGCATTAAAAGAAAAATGAGTTAAATCTCACACATTTTTTCCTCTGGAAAAGAATATTAAAAGTGGTATCACACGTGCTGGATACTGGGGGCTCCGGGCACATCTGAATGTGTGCTTATTACTGGTGCACTGGGCTCAGCAGAGTAAGTAGAATAGAATGTAGAAGAGTAAATTAAATGGGCAGTAACAGTAAAGCTGATTTTTCCTATGGAACAAACTATCAGAAGAAGCTCTGGTGTTGCCCCTTTGTGAGATCTTCAGTCAAGACTTGTATTCAGTCAGTCCTTCATCCTTCAAAGCTTTTCTTTTATTCTAATGTTCTTTTACTCTACTAAAATGTATTGCAGAGTCCTTAAAATGTGAGTTTCTGCAGAATTTTAAAATTCTGTGACTAAACCTTAGTTTTGCAAAAATTGCATGGTGATGTTGTCTTAAATTCCTTTCTACCTGTTCTGTGCTTGCATATAATGTATTCACTGATGGGGCTAAATCCTGTTGTCTATGTTCTTAGAAGTTATATTTACATAGTTTTAATTTGTATAAGAATCATTTAGGATGGAGTGTTTAATACTACTCAAGCAGAATAGAAGCACTAGCAGTTCTGTTTGCTACATGCCATTCATCTGAGAATTAGTGTTTTGTTTCTTTTGATAGTCTTTGTTTTGTTTTCATAGCAGTCAGACAATATTATATTCTGTTACAACCTTTTTTTCCCTTCTCAGGGTTCTTACCACAACCTGCAGGAGAAATGTAGCTATTTTCTGCAATTTTCTACAGAGTGCTTTGCAATAAGCACTGATTTTTGTGTGTCTGAGCATCCTAGACTGTGAGTTAGTTCCTAAACAAGCGTGAACAGCGAGTGTTTGTGTTAGGGACTGAGATGAGAAATGGAGTGTTAGAGCAAGCAGAGTTGAACCCACCTGCTCGACCCTGGTTAGCCCTATATAGACATTGAAGTAGGAAAAAAAGAAAAAAAAGAACAAAAAAGCCAAACCCAAAAAGCCAAAAAACCCGGATATCTGGAGTTCAGAATTGCTTGTACTTTTAGTAGGTTTACTAGTTTTGAAACTGCTGAACTTGGTTTCTTTCTTAGTGCCGCCTCTGCTTCTGAGCAGCCATGGGGTAGTTCTCGGTACTTGCTGGAGTTTGCAAAGAGCTCATGGCCTTGTGCCCAGGTGTACTGTATGGCTCCCTTCCAAGTGGTAGAAGATAAGGATGTGTATAATTGAGACCAGGGACCATTAACTGCCAGGAAGGAATGGAGACTCCTGTCCAGCCAGAGACAGTAAAATGTTTTACATGCCAGCGTTACTGTGGGAAAACTTATCAGCAAGGTCCTGGGGTACTCCTAAACCACAGACTTTTATTTCAGTTACCAGCAAAATTCCTGCCTAATTCAGATTCAGTTTCAACCAGATATTCTTTGTCATGGACTGATCTTCTCAGATCAGGTTACTTCGGCAGGGAAATTATACATGGGGAAGGATAGCTACAGCTGTGCATCCCCTGCAGGCTCCTGGCACTTGAATCGTATCTCTTTGTGGAGGAACTGAATGCAATGTTTACTGGCATTGCTAGTGACCTCCAGTATTTTCTGTAGTGCCAGCCGGAGGGCCTCTGTCCAGAGGGAGGGAAAATGTCAGTTTTTGTGGACTGTTAGGCTGATCTTTGGCTGACCTTGCAACTGAAATGTCAAATTTCACATGTTTTTTCCCATGTAATCAGGAGAAATGAGTGTATTAAATTTCATGATCATAACTCAAAAGGTCACTTGAATATTGGATAGCAAACAGTGAAGGCACAGCGCCCTTTTGGTGACATCTGATGGAAAGTTCAAATATGTTGCTCATCAGGAGTGAAATTAAATTTTGCAAAGATTCTATCTCATTAAAAAAAAATAAATTAGTAGCCAATCACTGTGTTACATCTGTATTTTTTTCAGCCCAGTTTAATACAAGTAGCTGCGTATGCTTCTTGTGGGTGTGTTGGTGGGTTTTTTTCGTGGACTGTAATCCTAAACCTACTATTTCATATGTGTGTAAACAGAGCGAAAAAGGTTGTAAATTTGGAACGTTGATTTAGATATTCAAAAGAATGTATGAGACAATGCAGATACTCTCAGAAGTCACAAAAATATTGTATGCATTCCAGTATCTGTTTGATCTCTGTCTAAAAACGGTCAGTTTTCTAAGGATGCCTTCTGAATATGTTATTTATATAATAAATAGAAATAATATGATTCTGAAAATAATTACATGTAAATATAGAATTTTTTAATACAGATTATTATATAAATAATACAGGAATTATATTTTAATTCTGAAATCCTAAATATAAATTCTGAAATCCTAGACCAAAATGAAATTTCTGTAATGATTTTAAGATGATTGGTAGTCCAAATTAAGCATTGCGTTAACAAGGCACTGTCTAATATGGAGTTCTTGTAGTAAATAGAGGTGCTGACAACCACACATCTTTACAACTGTTTGTTTCATGCCTCCTGTACTTAATTTTGACTTCAAGAACTAGAAAAAAGTTCATGGTTAGGAGCAAATGCATGAAAAGATGTTAAGTTTATGAGCACGTTTGTCATGGACAACAATGTCTTCTGCATTCTTTTTAGCTAGCTATACTTTATGTTTCAATGCATAAAACTGAGGGAATATGATGTTCTTGTTCTCATTGTTTGAGCTTCTTAGGTGAAAATTTGCATGCTACTTAAAAGCTCTTTGACAGGGACTTTGAACTTGAAAGTTTGTCTGCTGTTTCAAAATTGATCTGCTGACCTGGTAGTGTAGGAAATACTGTTGCAACACAATGAGAGACCTAATAGAAGAGGAAAGTGATTTTATTTATAACAGAAACTGAAATACAAGCTCGTTTTACTCACGCTTTCACAGTCTCACACTCTCATTTGCCAAAAGGTGTGTGTCTAAGAAGTCTGCCCAGCAGCCAGGCACCAGGGCAGGGGTTTTCAAGCCATCCATCTGGCAGCCAGACACCGTGACACTTGTGACCAGATGTTGGACCCAGGATCTGTTGCAATGGTACAGAGGTCCAGGGATGCCAGCTGTGAAGTCCTTCTAACATCTTCTGTGTTCTTCGTAGGCTGGTGACTATGCACAGGTCCTGGTTATGCCTTTTTGTGCCCTTTTAGTACTCCTCCTGTGCCCTGTCCCGTCACTGTTTTGACTCCCCATGTCCCTGTCCTGTGAAACTGGCCTAGATGTGTTGGGGTCTTCCTCACCTACTAATCTGGATGTTAACACAGGCCATTACAAGAGCCCTTTCTCTGCTGCGTGTTCATGCTGTTGTCTCCACAGGCAGATCTTCCCAATCTTTCTCTGTTGATACAAATCTTGGCCTTTCTGCTAGTTTTCTACAGTAAAATATAACAGGCCACCAAAAAAACTTTTCTATCCAAAATTTTGTTGCAGTGTATCTTTAGACCAGTAGTTCCTAAATTTCATTTTCCAACAAGTACCTTTGAGATTAGATTTAACTTTCCCTTTAATGTCCCTAACTTCTTTTTAAAATAACTTGGGATAGTATCACTGTACCAACCCATTTTTATCCATCAGCCCATTGCAATCTCAGGTATAAACCTTCTATATAAATCATAGTAGATTGCACTTTTCTAGTACCTTAGATTAGCATGGGTAACACCACAATATAGCTAGAACCTCTAAAACTATGTATGTATTAGAAATTATATCTAAAAATACAGGATAATTTCACCAATACATTTTACAAAAATAGTAACTGAGAATACAAAGAAAAATTAATGGAAAACAACACTAAAATACAACTAGTCAAGGAATCTAAATCATACTGAATGTTTCTAAGCAAGCATCTCAAAACACACTTGCATTTTTAAGAAACATCTGTTCTCCAGATGCTTGCTGCTCTGTTGAACTAGATACACAAGGCAAAATAATTTTACTTACGTAGAAATTTGCCCTGATTGATACATTGTTTTGAAGTATTTTGGTTTTCAGTACTGAGTATCTAGTAGGTCTGTGTTCAGAGAAAAGATTTTTATTAGCAGGAAAATGGAAAACCAAATGGAGCACATGAAGCAATGTGGTAGGCACTGAGAGATTCAGGATAAAATGCGGTGCAAATACTAATACTTCTTCAAAGCTTTTTAGTGAAGGTAGGTTTTCAAGTTTTACTCATATATTTTTCAGGCCAAGTTTCAATTTTGTTTTTTTATAATGTTGGAAATAACAGAATTGACTAGATGAAGTAAATGAAGCAAGATCAATTTGAATTGTTGTGTACCAAATGGTTACATTCATTTTAGGAATTAAAAACCTGTTTGAAAAAAATTTTCATTGTTGTGGTATAAATTAATGCTGAATAAAGAGCAATGTAAAGCTGTGGGTAATGTTTATTTCCAACATATCTTAAATATATTTATTTTAAGAAAGTGTGTACAGATAAGACCCAGAGAAATACAATATATGGCAAGTTTATAAAGGCTCAGATTTTGCTGAGTGACACTGAGGATGTTTTTGTGCAAGATAAACATATTTACCCTGGAAAACCTTGGATTCCTTCCCAAGGACACCTTCTGCCTCTTTAACAACAATAACAACAAAAGTGAAAGATTGCATGTAGATGTTTGTTCACATTCACTAAGGAGTAACAGATCTTTCTGTATGTTTTAAAAAATTTGCAAAATGGAACGCAGAGCGGTGTTCTGAGCACAAACTATCTGATTCTCATACCAGCTCTGAAGTTAGTCCATATGTTTTCATCAAGATGTTCTTACACAGATGACTTTTTTGGAAGACAATACCTTTTGACTGCTTAATTAAATAGTCAGTCAGACGTGGTAGAATAATAGCCAAACAAAAAAAAGTTCCTTATTTTTAGGGAGAGGAGCAATACATTAGAATATTGGAGCCTAAAAATAAATACTCTTAAAATTAGAGCATTGTAAGATATGGGTACACTGGAAGATACTAGAGGATCTTATTGCTTTCTTATTCTAGCTCTGTTGGCTAGACTATATTCCTGATGCAAAATATTGTTGGCAGAGCATCTGCCATGGTGAATCTGGAGTTGAGGCTGTGTCTTTTGAGGGGACTAAGGTCAGCATGGAGCTCTATAAATGGGAACGAGGACAGAATTTAGGCACAGGCGAAGGGAATTCTGCTGCAAGTGTAAATTCTCTATTTGTTGTCCCCAGGACCTTGCTTCTGTTTTCCTAATGTCCTTTTCTGTCAGCCAGCCACTTTCTTCAATGTACAATGCCATCTTCTTTTCCCTGGCTATTGTTTTGTGGATAATATATGCTGGTTATAAACCTTCATTTTGTGTGTAACAGAGTTACCAGAATAACCCCTAAACTGAACAAGCAGTTCAGTACCAGTTGATAGTGCTACAGAGCTTAATACAGTAATACCATAAGCTTCAGGGAGTGTATCTTGTGATTATATAAAAATCACATTTCCGAGTTACTAATACCAATATTCTATCCCAGAAAAAAATGGATTAAATAAAAATGTCAGCTGCAGCATGAAAAACTTAAATGAATGCAGGTGTAATCTTTATATTTTGTGTTCTACCTACTGTGCAATAACGTTCTTAGCCATTTTTAGTTTACGCTATCCACCCTCCAGATTAAAAGCCTAAAGGAAATAACTTCTAATGATATGATAGTAATACTAGTCTGCTCGAACACCATGAACATCCTCAGTTCTAACTTTCTACCTAACGTGGTACTATATGAATATTGGATGTATAAACAGGAGAAGCATGTAGGAATAAGTTACTTCCTTCTTCAGTATTTGACCCTGATACTAGATACTAGAAGATACTAGAATACTTAGCATAATTCTAGTGTTTGCTTTCTTTCAACAGGATACTAGAAAATGTAGATACATCTCAGAAACTGCAAAATTAGAATGTCTCCCCAAGCAGTTACTGCAGAGTTATTCACATGCTATGAATTTGCATCCTAGTTTAACTTGTGCTAACTGGCTCATGTTACTACTACCTATGAACAGATGGCGAAAGGCATACTTCACCACAGCTGTAGTTGGAGCATCTTAGAGACAGTAAGAGTCAATTAAATATAAGCTAAATTTTGGTTAAATAAAGCCAAGCACACTCGTTAGGAGTGTGACTTCTATACATACTAGGGTGCAAGTGGAGGAGTTAACCTTTCACATGCATTTTGGGAAAAACAGTTTTGTGTCAGTTCTTATACACTGAATCACTAACACTGTAGGTTAGTTATTGTACTTCCTTTGTGTTAATTCCAAGGCTGTGTTGTCTGAATACATTTAATCTTTCATCCAATCCTCCTTGTTAATTTTGTACTTATTCAAAATGTGTAGCATTCAGAACTGATTTTAGGAATCAAATAGAACAATATTCATTTTAATTAGTTGTCATTGAAAAAATAAAATTACAGGTAAATATTGTGTAATTATATACCATATATATTAAAATAACAGTCATTTTTGAGGTTTCCACTAAGTTTTATATTACCTGACTTTTTTATCCTTAATGTCAAGTAGTTTAGAGGCCCTAGCTGAATTTTCAAGTGTTATAATGAAGCTCCTTAATAAAAAGAAAACAATTTAAGTTATTTGGAAGTTTCTAAAAAGATGTGTTTAGGTTCACTGTCAAATAATAAAATATTGGTGTGTCATGAGGTAGCCAAGCTTCTTTCTAATTACATCTACCTACTCATGTTGCTCTTTATAAGGAGTATATTTCTTATATTTAGTTTTTTAGGACTGGGATTTGCTTAACTCAGAGAATTTATGGGTAAGTTCGGAGGCTCATTCTACACCATCCCTATGAATCAGTGGCTTGAAAAAGTGGGATGATTTCCCCCCCCCCCCACAAGAATGTTCAGAGTATTTAAATAATCCTTGTGACCTCAATTACAAATTGAAGGTGGTTTTTTTTTGAGGGGCAGCCAATGACTCTGGTGTTTTTTTGAGGCACCCACCCAAAATGCTTTCAGCACTTGTTCAGGTATGCAGAGGGCATAGCAAGTGCCATGCCAGCTTACACAGCAAAATTTGGTTTTTGAAGTTGGTTATTGTAAAACTCTGCTTTGATAGAGCCAGTTCTGTACTCTGTTAAACTTGTGAATAATCCCAGTAGACACCAGTGAAGTCAGGGAAGACTGATACAGAGAAAAAGCTGTTGCTATTAGGCTCGAAAAGAGCACTCACATTGAAGTTGATAGCAATTAGTTTATGGTTATGAATGTCCTTCTGTATTAGCATGACGAAAAGCCTTAAAATACTGTAGAAGGAAATTGATGTTTCCTTTTGAAATCTCTCCTAGTGAAGGAAGACGGTCCCCCAGAGTGGAACTGCTGCATAACATAGACCCCATGTTTGTGGATGACTTCCCATGTGAGTATACTACTGATCGTTCAAGAGTTATTAAACATACAGTGTATCTTCTGAACACTCCTTATTTTCCTTAAGTGAAGTATTTCCTGCGAGGTGAAACAACATAGAGTAGGATGCATTCTGTTTTAAAATACAGAGACATCATCCCCCAGCTGCTGTAAGTACTGACTGAATCATGATCAACACGCACTTCCTATTTCAGAGAGGTCTGAAGCACTGCTGACTAGTGAATAAAATACTCTGGGACATGGAAATGTTCAGGAGCAGCCATGTGCCTGAGGTGCACAGGGAGGCACACTGCCAAAAAACTCTACCAAACCCTGTCTTCAGTGCTCCAGGTTGGCAGGTAGCTCCCAATGAACGGCTTACCCTAGCACGTCTTGATACATCTGTATCATATGACCTTGCAAATGGAAAACTTGAGTTTGTGAGCAGCTGAGGTTGCTTGTGATTGTGATTGCTTTTGTTCCGTAGTCACATGAATTGGAGCTGAAGTTTGCCAATTCTATAGCTCCTTAAGCACCATCTGTTTTATGATTCAACATAAGGACTACAAACTTTCCAAGCAGTGATTTTTTTCATGCAGAACATTGGAACAAGTCCTTTCTGGTGTTTTCGTAGCATTTCTGTATTTCATTAAATAAAGAAATAAATCCAGGCAGAGGAAAAGTAGTGCAGCGGGGACAGTGATCTGCTGCCTGCACGATAGACACACATTGTAGTAACTGAATGGAGAGGGGTAAGGCGGCCTTCTGCAATGCACATCTGGTTTGGCAACGCTTTTCTCAGAAGGAGCAACATTGTACCTATCTGGTGCTGGCTGGACAGCACTGCCTGCAGATAATTCCAACATGCTGATGGAATTGAGCTGTAGCTACTGCAGTTTCCCTTCAAATGATATTCAGTGAGTCGCAGCATTCCTGTACGATGTTATGCTGTGATGTGATATGCTAAATCATACTTCAGAGACCATCTTTTCCTTATGGGAACTGCTGTGATTGAGGTCTGCGGAGGTGTTTTGAGTAGACAGATTCCTGGTATAAATAGAAGGGGGATGATCAGAGGAGGTGTTCAGGAGCTGAAGTTCGGGAAATACTTCTCTGGATTTTTTCCATGATGCCATCCTCTGATGATACTTCACCATTTGCTACATATACCATGTCCTTACTTTGTGGGTGCATTGCATGAGATGTGGGCAAGGAGCAGGGCAGGAGGGCAGAAACTGTAGCAAGTGGAATTTTTACTCTGGATGAGATGTGACTTTTAGGCATCACAAACAGAGGAAGGGGTATGCATGCCTGTAAAGTTACAATGTTTTTATGTACCTTTCAAAACTGGAGTAATTAAAACCAAAAATGTTACTCTTCACCGACATGTCCTTATGCACCATGTAGGGTTTCCCTGTCACTTCTCAGCAAAGGCCTATAATTTTGGCAAGTTACTTTGTGCCACCTGTTTTACTTTCTCCCTTAGTAGCACTTTTGGTCAGGAACAGGTACAGTTGATCTCTGAATTAGTATGCCTTATGTTTTTCCTACTTTGATTTTATGATACTATTCTTAAAAGGATTTGAGAGTAAGTAACTGTATTTCTGGTAGGTTTCACAAGATGTATCACTGTTATACATGACAAAATAGACATTAAACTGTACTTTTTCAGATCACTGTTCTTTTAATTATCGTACTGTTTCTAATGCAACAGAGCATGTTAATTTATAGTCCACTGCTGGGGACAAGAAATCCAGCTTTCTTTGTACTTCATCTGTTGTTAAACCAGCTCAATTTCTTAGAAGTTAACTGGAAGTTGGAATGGGTTTGTGCTTTGCAGGATGAGTCATTGTATAATTATGATTCCGATTTTGACCCAGCTAGTGAAATTACACTTTGTCGTATAAGAATTAAAGTTTCTATTTAGCAATCTGAGTTATTAAGAGTAGCTGTACATATGTGTAACTCAGCCGATTTCTACCTAATGTCTGTTTTTCATATATGCGAATTGACTAATAAGTTTAGAATTAAGATCCAGATAAATTACATTGGTGTCTCTATAATGGATAGATTAGGGTGAGACAAAGTTGGAGTATAGAAGTACTTTCATATTTTCAGCATTCATGGGTCTTTCTGCGTTTTTAAAAAAAAAAAGGTCTTAAAACAAACTGCCCCCTTCCTGTCACCAAGGTGATAAACTGTGTGTCTCTTGGGAGTCTTGCTCTTTCCTTGGGTGTTTATTGTTCCCTTGTCCTTATTGTCTTGAGATCAGAGTACTGTTTTGCGTATGGTGGTAAAATATGTGCATGTATATTTTGCGGGGTTCTTTCTCACCTCCTGTGTAGTCTTTGGCCTTCTTTATGCCCATCTTGCCCTTGTCCGAGTCCACTTAAAAAATCACATCACCTAAATCATCTTGTATCGGGTGAAGTATTCGTATTATACTAATACTTTTTTTTTTTTAGAAATTGAATTAGAAAGTAAAAAGATGACTGAAAGATCTAGGTTAGTCAAATCTTTGGATTTGCAGAGTACTGTGGAAGGGCAAAGAGGAAATTATATCTCAGGATACTGTTAAACATAACCAAAAAAACTTTAAGGGTGTTGTGGATAATCAGGCCAGTTCAGATCATAATATTGTTAAGGAAGACACTATACTGTTGTAGTTGTGCACACATAGGGCATGAAGTTATTGTTATACTTGCATTCAGTGCAGGTTCAGTGCTCCTGAACTCTTGAATGCTTTTGCATATAATGTATACATTCTTTCAGCATAATATTTTTACTTAATGCATGCATTTATCTTCATCTCTTTCTGAATAAACCGATACTATATCTTTTTTGTAGCATGAATGATGGGATATCTCATGTAATTAATTGATTTTTTTTTTTTTTTTGACTGAAATAGGAAAAGTGAGCTTTGTTCTGTTCATTTTTTTTACATTCCTTCAGGGAAGAATTTGTGCAAAAGCTGTAATTGATTAAGGTCAATTGAACTGTTACAGCCAAGTATTCAACACAATATTAAGTTAAAGGTAGGAAATGCTATCTTGATTACAGAGCTAACTACATCTTTGCTGCTGTGGTCTGTTAGAACTGACCTTGACCTACGTGGTTACCACTTGGAGGATGACATCACATAACTTTTAAACTTCTTAGACTGGACACCGGTTTCTAACCTCTGGGCTTCAGCCAGGATTACTCCAGCAGATCTGATGAATCTACTGATCAGCATCTACTGGGCTGTTTTCAGGAGCTCATGTCCCGTGGTAAATACTATACCTCTACAGTACCTCTACAGTAGTCCTGTATCAAAGCACTGTACTTCTCTCCTATTGTTAATACTAAACACTGTAAGAGGGAAAACACTGTAAACTGGTGTATCTGCAGTTCCATTTTACTAAAAAAATGCTGACAGGTCTTATTTCACTGACTCTTTCAAGTAATCCACTTCTCTCTCTCAGAGGGCAGACTTTCTTCATTCAAATATAAGCCTTTCCAGTGGCCTCAAACATGTCGCAATGTTCTGGACTGTCATTTCTCAGTTGTCGTCTTTAGTGCTAATATAGGGATTCCTGTTCCTGGCTGCAGACTTTCCCTGCAGGCTCCATCTGACCTGTGGCAGCCCACTGGGGTGATCTGGGTTATAAACAATCTTTTCTCTCAATGAGCTGATCTGGTGTGCATTGTAGACCTACAGCGATTGTGATGGAATGAAAAACTAGGGTGGGATCTCCAAAAACTAGGTTGGCGAGGGGGGTGGGTTGTGGTCTTTGTGCAAAAGCCAGTCTGACAGTGAGTTATTGCCAAGGTGGCCAGCCTGTCCTCTCCCTTTCTCTCATCTTTTCTTCCTTCCCTTGAGTTGGATCTGCAAACCACATGGCAACGAGTCTTCTGCCAGATCAGCCTTCAGACATCCTGGGTGGCAGGGGAAAAGAGGAGGAAAGGTGTCTGCTGCATCAGCCAGCTGAATCAACTTGCCCTGTAGCTGCATGACTGGGAACAGGATGGGGATTGTGTGGATGGTGGAAGAGGGAAGTACTGGCTGCAGGACCTGGCAGCTATATTGACTCAGGCCACTGAGGAACCTCAACCAGAGGTAGCAGTTTCATGGAGCTTGAGCTAGTGTATGTTGCTGCTGCTACCAAAGATGAAATGCTGCCTCCCACAGCACCTCACCACCCCTCCCCTCTCTTGTGGGTCACCAAAACCACTCACACAGCCAGGCTATGAACCAGGTCAGGATATTGGTTCAGATTTTAGTAACTCTTTTTTTTCTTTTCCTGCGGATGTATCTTGGATATGTAGCCAAGCACTCATTTTGGCACAAAGTATGGGACTAGATGGAATTTTGGGGGACAGGTGAGACTAATTCTGTTGACTTTGAAATTAAACCCTGAGGTTTCTGTTTCATAAAGGTGATGAAGTGATCCAGCAGGTTCCTGCTGGGGATGCACTTCGCTTCCTCCCCTCCCCGTTCCCAGCCACAAGCTCCTGATGCTTCTTTTGCATCCATTCTGCCATTCGTGGATACCTCTGCAGACTGATCCAACTTACTAGCTTGGTTTTCCTCTGTCAGGTGGGTTGAATCTGTTAATTGAAGGGACTGATGGATGCCAGAGGCAATGCAAGGTGGGGGCGAGGAGGGCTGTGTGGTTGGAAGCCAGGAGACAGAAAGAGCCAACCCTCTTAGTGCTGTCTGGAGAGCTCTTGGAACCAGAGCCCCAGGGGGAAGGAGTGGGGAACCACACCTTCTGGCTGGACCTTGCTGCCCTGAACTATTCTGGAGAGCTCTGCAGATAGACCTGGACCCACGCTGCTCAGAAGTGGTTGCTCCTCTCTGTCCTTGCTAAAAACTGTCACTTTTGTCTTTCTGGTGGTTTCTTCATCACCCTGTTGATTACTTTAAAAAGTGATGAATATATGTCTCAATTGCTGTGTCTCAGTGTAGACTGGTAATTTATTAGAGAGTTTGTGATTACATAAAAGCAGTACATTGGTATGAAAGATCTTCTTTCTTCCAGGTTTGGGTCTGAAACAGTCACGTTTTCTGTTAGTTTTAAGAGCTTTACAGTAAAATAGGAAAATTAAAAACAGAAAGATAAAATTATGTTGAAACAGAGCACAATTTTCTCTGTAATGTATAGGTTAAGAAAGCACAAATAAAATGCATAAAGTAACTTAACAGTTGCATAAATCAAAAATCTGACTTACACTGTTGGAAGAAAAAAAACCCAAAATTGTTTTGCCCCATTTTTGTAACTTAGTCTTAAAAAAAAAAGGCCAAGTTGTTGATGGTTTGGCAGCTGTGTGCGTGACGTCAGCTCTTCCATTGTGAGAGATCTGTTTTCTTTTAGACAGCCCTATGGCATTTCATCAAGTTTTGGTGATTCAGCTGAATTAAAAACCAACTGGATTTGAGTCTAAATTCCCCTAGCTGCTAAACCAAACATATTTCTGACCACACAGTCATTGCTAGATGTCCTGTCTTGAAGCAGTACTGAAACTTTATATCCCACAGAAGGCAATTTTATTTTGAGAATCAGGACTGAATGACATGGTGAAAGAAGATGTACCCTTTAATTCAGAGTTTTTAATCAGAATCTGTCAGTACACACTGTATTATTTTTTAATCTGACTTGCTAAATTTGTTAATGAATTTAGTGAATTTCACAAAATCTTGTAGACTACACATGTAGCATCACTTTCTCTTCAAAAAGGATTTTACTTTCTTTAAGTTAGAAAGACATATTCAAAATAATTATGTTGTTGGGTGGGGCTGTTTTAGGCTGAAAAAACTTTTACCTTCATTTAAAATTCCAGACTTAACCATAAACGAAAACTTCAAAGGCATAATAAAATTGTAGGCTGCTAATTGTAGTCAATTTATTTTGAAGATATCTATTCATAGAGGCAGACATCCAAGACAGAGAACTTATAAAAACATTTTCTGATTTTTTTCCAAACTTTTATTTTCCTTGAGCAAAACTAATCAGACTTTACAGTGGTCTCCTTGACATTTGAAAAAAGGCATTACCTCATATATTGCACTATTAATTGCCAAAATAAATGATTGCTTATAAAAAGCTAGATCTGCTGTGTGCAGAATGAATATATGATATATCACAATAGAGAAACCATTTCAGTTCTGGGACTGATGTATCATTCATGGGCATTAAAATTGCATTATAATGGCTAAGGCATTATATGTTATATCTATACGTATACTAAAATGATTCATCTTGCTTAAGGAATAGACACTCTAGGCTCCTATAAGCCCCATTTATTACTTACTTTGCCCAGGTGAAAGATGATTCCAGGACTTCGCAGACAAGAAGAGATTTCTTCCCTGATTTTATTACTGATGAGCTATCTGTTTTAGAATTATTAAAAAACAAAAAAGTGAAAAAATAATCCCTGGTAATGGATTTACTCAGTAGCAGCCAAAGATTTAGGTACGCATGGATGAATGTGCTGTGTGGGCTTTGAATGGGATAGATATACTCTATGTCTGTGCCAGGCTAAGACCTGGAGTCTGCGCTCGGAGAGTCAAAATGTACAGAAAAGTGACCAGTATGTTTAGCCAACTGAGCTTACATAGTGACAGCTAGAGTGGGAGAATAGTCAAAAATGGAGAAGACGACAGATACAGTCTTCGCTTCTCCGAATTTCCATTCCTCTGCAAAATTAAACATGCCACATGCTGACCACCTGTACTCTGTCATCTTTTCATTAGAAGTAAATCATAAATTGCAATGACCCCATGTAAGTTTGCAAGGCAGGAGTCACCAATATGTGACCCCGGAGCTGCACGTGGTCCTCAACCACTTCACACGGTGCTTTCATGCTGGTCTGGCAGTTTTGGGCAGAGCTCAGGTCTGCTCCCTAATGCGAGGCCACCATTCCAGCCAGCTCTGCTGCTGCTCACGTCAGAAATAGGTGGTGGTTTTCCTTTGGATGTTGGCTATATGAAGTTTCTGGGGTGTAGCTCCTGCTATCGGAAATTTTGGCCTGTGGTTATAGGTTGCTTTGGCTCTCAGCCCTCCTGTGAACCATCCATCACTGCAGTGTTCAATACTAAGGGTATGGGAATTACACTTCTGGTGAGTCTCATAAATACATGTTTCCTTTGGGATGCAGATAATCTCTCTTAGAATTTAGAAATGTTAAGTTACTTGATAAAGTGTCTAATGCCAGTATCATGATGGGAAGTCAGAAATCCCCCGGTGCTGCTTCATTTTTATGCTTCATTATATCCTACACCTATTTGAACGTAACACTAACATTTCATATTTTTATGCAGGTCTTGACGTAAATGTTAGATTACATTTTTCAAATGAAATATCTCTGAGCTGGAAACCTGTAAAGTTTTAATGGTGCACAGGATGTTAGAGTTGGGTTATATACTGCTCAGTTCTCTTTACCTTGAACACTGCTACCTTACAGTGATGCAAGTCGCACTTGGGCGCTTCACATATAAGGCCTCCACAACGTGACCTTTGATGTCTTCTATAATTTTAAATACTATTCCATTCAGTTCAAACCTGTTTTCTGGAAAAAATAAGATTTTGAATTTTTTTTCTTTATTTTTTCCAGCAAAAGTAAAAGTCAATCATTTCCCTTTGCTCTCTCTCATTTTGTGAGGTTTGACCTTGTAGACTGTATTAAGAATTTTGCTCTTATTTACAATAGCTTTAATTTTTTTTATTCTGTAATTGTAGAAGAATGTAATAATCTAGATAAATACTTTGCCTTGTTGATGTTCAGAGGGACTTTTTGCAGCCATGAGTAATTCTGGATTTTACTGAATAGTTTGTGTGGTCTGCTTTTTGTAAAGATATAATCTGTTGTAAAAATCAAGATGAATACTTATTAACAAGAACAAGAGTATTTTTGTATGCTTACTGTTATTGAGTTAAAAAAGAGTATGCATTTTGAAGTATAAGAAACGGAGCATAATATTCTAGTATAAATCTTTCCTTTGGAATCAAACATTACTATGAGAAAGCTGAAATTAGAAAGGATAATAGTTGATCTATGTGTTCACAGTGTTCATCTAAGTGAATGAAGATAGGTGAGCTTCACTGGGTGAATTTATCTACGGCAACAGCCCTATGCCATGTCAACATGACGGTAGGAAGTTATAGTATCTCAGGGCTCATCTGTTTCCTCAAGATCAGTATTCTATTCATTCTTCCAAGGTTAAGGTCACAGCTATTCCTCAAAAGTTTTTATTTTAATAAAGTAACAGAAAGACTCAGAGTTTTGTAGGAAACTCATTGTTGCCATAAAGCAGCAAAAGGTCACAAAATGTCTTTCCTCAGTGAAGTAGCAAAAACCTTTATTTCTTTAGTAATTCATTGTCGCAGCATAGGTTGGAAGAGCCCTTGACATTTCCCGAGTTTCCTTGTTGCTTTATACATCACAGTTCAATAAAGGAGAAATCAGTTAAAAGTACATATATGCAAAGGCCTTGTTAGCCCACAGAGCCATCTGCATTTCGAAGTGGCTGTAGCAGGCTGGTCCTTCCTTCTGGCACATTTTCATGGACTCTCACCTTAATTAAAGCATCACACCTACAAACACATGTGCAACTTTCAAAGAGTGAGAATGAGCAAAGACTAAGGTTATACAGATGCAACTGAAATGGAAATGCCGCCACTTTCAAAGGGCTACTGACTGTTGACCTGTCATTTAGAAACACTGTAGGATATTTTATTTATTCATTTTAAAGATGAAGGGAAAGCTGTGAAAGATTTAAAAGACTTTTAAAAGATTTAAAAGGCTTTAAAAGACTGAGAAGGAAAGCAAAACCAAATTGACTTTGTCTGTGTGAGGAGGTAAACATATAGATGGAAGAAGGTGTATCGTGTGACTTTGAGCCTTTGCAAAAAATATGTAACATTTTCTCTCCGATAGGCAGAAGAGTTGTCTGTTTTCTGTAGCACAGACCATCAGTAACAACGGTTGTCTAAAACACTGCAGTGGGCCTAGAAATAACTGTGAAGAACTTGTTCTTCTCTCATACTGGTGGTGTTTGGTTGTTACTGTGAAAAGGGGAAATGCTACTGAATTAGACAGTGCTATTTGAAGCTGCCTTGTAATTTTCAGCTTTGATTTCTATGAGATTTTTTGGCTTTGGTGCTTCATAAGAAGACAAAAGTCTAAGAAGCACTAAATAACCCACTAATTATAGGTTTGTTAATGTACAAAAAGCAATGTCTATGCAAAAACAGTCTGTTAGGAAATAAAGTGCTTTTATGTGTACTTTCCTTAAAACAATCTAAATAATCTGCTTGGGCTCAGAGTGTTTTTCATCTATGAAAATCAGACACAGAAACTTTGATATTTAATTTTTTCTATTGTAGAAGAATTGTTTTTGCTAGATATTTCAATCTAAACAATCTGCTTTGGCTCAGAGTGCTGTTGAATACGAAATATGTTGAATATGGAATATGTATGAAAATCAAGACATGGAAACTTTTATATTTGATTTTTTCTGTAGTAGAAGAATATTTTTTTCTATATATTTCCCTGTAGATTTTGTCTCAGAAAGAATAAATTTGCAATGGATGTAAAACAGCTACTACTCTAATACAGCAAGTGTTCAAAACTTTAAAATATGTGTTCTCTGAGACATGCAGTAAGCTCTAAATTTGGGATTTATTGTTGATGATGGTGACTGTGAGTGTTATGATAAGTATCCATAAAATTTTCTTCTGCCTGTTTCTCCATCTCTTCCTATTTCTCCATCTCTTCCCAAAATTCCAGTGGTCGAAGTAGGAGTTAATTCAGACAAAATACAATGAAGTTGCTTCAAATCATACATCCCAAGGAAGAATAGGCTAGACATTTATAGCATTATCCCTTGTAATTGGGAAGCTTTAAAATTTTCCTGCATTTTGTAGAAGATATCTCTACTTTCATTTTAACAGTTCGTTGACTGAGATTTGCTGAAGTTCAGCAGCTGTCAATAAAGACCTTATGACAATTTGCAGAGGATTGAATGGATCCTGGTGAGGTCAGCACTTTTAGCCAGGACTGATTATACCCCAGTTGACTGTCTTAGGTGCATTGGATCCCAGAGCTGAATCAGTTGCAGGAGGATCATGAGTTGTATTCATGCCAAGATAACAATATGCACTTTGCTAGAGCAATAAGGAGAATTTCTAAAAACTTCTCCTGGAGTTAGCTTTGTCTTGTGCATTTTTTGATTAGAACTAAGCAACAGGCTGCTTCACAGAATCAAGTCTAGCAGAAGGTCATTTTGGTCATGAAATTTCCGTTGTATAAAATGCTAAAAATAAGTTTCCAGTACAGCACCATCTACAAAGTTTCTAATGCATCTGTGTGAAACACTGCAATTTTTTCTGTTTATGGGCAAGCGATAGTTTTGCCTGGGAATCCTCGCCTACTTTTATCTAAGACTTTCTATGCTTCTGTAGCTATAGGGGAGAGAAATGCTCCCTCTTCCCCTCTGATTCCTTTTATTAATGTATGGAGAACAGCCATGTGTTTCCATGCTGTTGACAAACAAATGAGGCAGTTAAAGAGACCTTGTGTTTATAAACAGAAGATGCATAAGATCTAAGTGTGTTTCCTAACTGTAAAAATAGTAACTATGCCTTTTGTTCTTTTCCTTTTTTATTTCTCAATACAATTTTCTTTGAAAATGTAGTCTTATCTTGCAGGTGAATAGTTGATTCATCTGGCTGGTTAAAGATTTTAGGAACTGTATAAATTGTATTATTACATTATGTCATGATTTTCAGAGAGTTTGGAGGAGACTTGATTTAATGATTATCAATAGAAATGAAAAATGTAGTGCTTCCATTGCTCTTAGTGCTATAACAACTGTGATCTATTGTCTATATTAAAAAGTTCAGCTATGTTCATTTTATTATTTCCTCATATTTAGTAAGAAAAAAAAAGTCTCATGGTAAAGTAAAGCATGTTGGTGCTTACATAAAGCAAAGAAATTAAAATAAAATGGAAATCCAGTGTCGTTTCAGACACAGTCCGTAGATTCAAACTACTTGTATTATGTGTGCAGCTGAACAATGTGAAAACTATGTCTTTCCAATTGCTAAAATGGCCTTCACTAGAAATGGTATATGCTGAAAGGTATTCATATGTTCTTATGTTCCCACATTAATCCTTCCTGCCACTTTATGTCTGTTCTCCCCAAATCCATTTACTTCCAAACTAGGAAATACTGTAAGAGATCTGGATACTTTTTTCACGTACCATTCTGGTTTTTATGGTGTAAGACAGAGTTCCTAATTTGGATGTATTTGTAGACGGCCTGCAAATCAAACTGTAGACCATACTGCCTGCAAATCACACTGTGCCTACAGAAAAATACCTATAGAAAAATACAGAATATTTTGCATCTATGGATGCCAGAAAAACACATACATGATTGAGTTAAAATTTAGAAATAGTAAAAAGTGAAGAATCTGTTCCAAATGTTCCACTAAATTTGCTTACTTTCTTATATAAATTCAAAGTTTTATGTACAAATTTGATATGAGAGGAAATTGAAATTATCCAAACTCATCCAGATATCCCATCACCAAGTCAAAGGCTTATTTTCTCTGTTGTTATTCAAAATATTTGTATGTATTATACGATGTGAAATGGAAAATATGGAGAAAACCTCCATCCTAGCGTTTCATACAGTCTTCTGGGGAGAAATCTCTCCCAAAACATAGGAGATCACGGTTCAGAAATCTTTGTAACAAGCAGAGTAACTCAGGGCATGAATTTGGGTCACCGAAGCCCAGAAACATATCTTCAGTGTTTGGCTAGATTTTTGGAAGGGGGAGAAGAACTCTCATTTTGTCAGGTACATCTTCATGCGTATTTAACCCTTAGTTTACCGGAATGTTAATTTTATTAAAAATGTATGGAAGTTAAACATTTAATTTGTCTAAGCCTTTTCTTTATTTCTAGTTTAATGAAAATTAACCAAGTTCAGCATCAAATTGGCATCTGTTTCTAATTGCCTTAGTGGACAAACAATAATTTATATAGCATGCAGTAGGCTCAGGCTTTTGGTGTGACCTGAGTATTTCCTCCTTTAAGGAGGAAACTATTGGACAGTTGGAAAAAGGCCATTGGAGGAAAGTTCAGAAGATGTGATTGTGGGAAGCAGCGGTGACCACAAAGAAAAGTTTTACTGCAGTGAAGTTATGGTTCATTTCTCAGCTTTGTGTTTCTCTTTCTGGCTGCACACTTCTATAAAGAATCAAGCGTTTGGCTGCCTGTTACCTGAAGTCTGCCTTTCTTCTGCTGTATCAGTGCTGCAGGGAAGATCAAGTGATATGTTTAAGTAAACAGTTTCTAGATCTTAACTTTTTAGCTTAATGACATGGATTCTGCAGCAGGGAAAATTACTCTCGAATTTTCTCTGCTCATCCATAAGCCTCAATTTTTGGTAACATTGCATTGTGTGCGGTTACTGATTTTTTTTTTTGTATTATTTTCTTAAGGTTTTTCTTCTGAGAATTGGTAAATCATGTATTGATGCTTTTGTTTTGTTTTGATTTCAGAATCACTTTAATTTGGGGATAATCTGGGGGGGTGGTTAAAACGTGCGTGTTATTGCCAGAAATAATTGTTGTGAATACAAATGTGCAAGCCTTTCATAAAAAAGTTTCGTGGAAAACCTACTGTGTCTACTGAACTCTATGGATAAAAGGGAATTTATCTTCATTTGTTTGATAAGAAAAGTTGGTGGGGTGTAAATTCCTTGTTTTTTACTACTGATGCTTAACCAGTTTGAATTAGAGCCCACGGGAATTAATGGAAAGGTTCCCATTAGTCTTAGTGTGTTTTTTTTAAGCCCAAACAGACCTCCCACAGTTGCACAGTTGAGCTTTAGTAAGGTAGAGTGAGCCTGCCAATCATGCAGGTTTTGTGTGTATGCGTGTGGTGAGATTTCTAGGAGGTTGAAGACTGCTTTCATGGGGGAAATTTTTATGTGGAGCACCATAATATATAAGAAGTCTGTGATTTTTTATTTACCACTTCCGCTATTGTAGCTCAAAACCAGGCTAAGGTGATTCAAAGGAGTCTGCATTGTCTAGTGATAAAAAAGTGATTTTTGAACTGCTTGGAAGAAACACTATTCTATTTAATGGGCATCATGTAAGTAATTATTTTTAATCCTGATAATAGAGTCAAATGATTTATATTAGAACAGAAGCTGTGATGTGCAAAACCTTTGATTTAATGGAAACAGTAGGACAATGATACTATTGCCATTTTTTCTAATATGATGTAGAAGCTGGTGAATACAATAGGGATTTCTTGAATGATTAAAATTGTATGTTGATTTTAAAGACAGTAATGAACATACCAGAAGATACTCACTCTCTGTTTGGGTTTCATATGTAAGTGGTTTTTGGTTTGCCAGTCCCAGACTTCTGTCTGGGGATCTCCTCTGTGGTTTTTATAAACTTCTAATCAGATCACAAGAGGGAGGGAGGCACACGCATTGCCTTACTATGAAGATAATACTCATTATTCTTTGTTGCTTCTAAGTTCTAGTGGAAATAGCCTGTGTGTTTTTTTCCCAGTGTTTGGTTCAGCTAGAATTCTACTGCACAACATACAGAGTTGTGCACTCCTCTCTAGTAAAAATGTTTTCACAAAGTAAAGAAACTTCTTTTGGATCACTCATGTTTTAGAATATAATCTCAGCAGAACATTAAAAAAAATAATTGAACATCTAATTTATCTCCTTGAGACTTGTCAGTGCCAGGTAACACCACCTTTTGCAAGCCTATCTTCCTAGAGTGACAGTCTTCAGTGAGCTGACAATCTATATGCACAAGACTGCATTCTTTTAAATGCAGTGTCTTTTTTTGGACATATGCGTAAGTGTCACTTCATTCCCTAAAACGAGAAAGGGCCCTACTGCAAGCACTAGTTTCTGCAGTTTCTTGTCTGCTGGCTACGTGATGAAGCCTGCTTGTTGCCGCATTCCTTGCTCCGAGTGCAGAACTGACAGAATCCTGTGACGAGTGCCTCATCACACCTATAGCTCTCAATGTGTCTCCCTCTTCTATTAGCAGAGATACATCCAAAAACATACACCCTCCCAATGATCCTTCCGAAAGTCTTTGTAAACATTCAGGACTTCATTGCAACGCTGTGCTAGTGAGAATCATTGCTTACATGGTGCCTACAGACAAAATGAAATCTTTTTTATCACACAGGGGTAAGGACAGCAGGGGACCAGCAGCTCAGAGAGGTATTACAGCTGTTTTGATTGTCACAAGCTGAGATGCTGTTAGAAGAAGATTTTACAAAGCAATAGAATAACATGGATGTGTTCCACAAAAGATCCTTGGTGACTGAAAAAAAATGGCATGTAACTGAATTTGAGGATGTAGTGGAGATTATATTTGTTCAGAGAATGTAGTCTAGTCCAGTTGGAACATGGCCATTACTGTCAAAAGCAGATGATGAATTTCCCAGGTAAAGAATTCTATATCTCATCCAGCGTTTGAGCATCTTTGAGTTTTTCTCACTGTGGGTATGTACTGTGTAGTAGTGCTGTTCAACATTTTAGATGATACCTAGTCAGGTCAAGGTAGAGACTGTAGTTGCATTGAATATACCAACAACTACGAAGATGATGTGGTTTCACTCAAGGTGCTTCATGAGATCTGAGTAGTAAGCACTCAAACTATTTGGCTGGTCTGTTACTTTGATATGTCCCTTGTCAATTAAAATAATAAGGATTTGTTTATTTGATTGCGTTTGGCTCAACATCACACAAGATGGGAAGAACCTTCTATGGTTATGCAGGGGATGGAAGCAGCCTGGTCCCTGGAGTTCCCCAGAATATATAAATTTCATTAAGCAGAATGTACATGGAAGCATAGAATGGTTTGGCTTGGAAGGTACCTTTAAAAATTGTCTAGTTCACCCTCCTGCAATGAATATGGACATCTTCCACTAATCAGGTTGCTCAGAGCCCCGTCCAACCTGACCTCGAATGTTTCCAGGGATGGAGCATCTGGTGCCTCTCTGGGCAACCTGTTCCAGTGTTTCACCACCCTCGTTGTAAAAAATTTCTTCCTTATATCTAGTTTAAATCTACCCTCTTTCAGTTTAAAACCATTACCCCTATCACTACAGGCCCGACTAAAAAGTCTGTCCCCACCTTTCTTGTCGGCCCCCTTTGAGTACTGAAAGGGTGCAATAAGGTCTCCCCACAGCCGTCTCTACTCCAGGCTGAACAACCCCAACTCTCTCAGCCTTTCCTCATAGAAGAGGTGTTCCAGCCCTTGGATCATTTTTGTGGCCCTCCTCTGGACCCGCTCCAAAAGGTCTACGTCTTTCCTTTGTTTCAGATGTGTTGCTAATATATGCTGGAAAGAATGTGAGCTGTCTAAAATCTTAATTCAGTGTTGTGGCTTTTCTAGATGCATGCTTTTCAGTCTTTTCCATCAAGCAGGTTGCAATTAATCTTGGAGCTTTTTATGGTTATATGTCCCTGTCATATGGCTGAATCTGCTGTTACATTATGTTATTAACTTCGATTATAGAGAATGCATATAGTTTTCACTTTTTCCTTTGGGAAATGTAGTGCAAAAGGTAGGTAAATTCTAACATCCTTGTTTTGCAGATGAAGAGACAAAGGTAGAAGCTTCATTTGTTTCTGTTGTCCATAACAGGCACTGATTATATGTAGCTGCTTATAAATGAACAATTTTGTTACTGTGTAGGTTATTGGAAAATTGTGAGGCATAGTCAATCTGACACTCACTTAGGCTGTTTAGATTAACTCTTTGGCAGGGGTCTGTTTCCCAAATAAATGGTAAATTAACATTCCTTTGTCTTTCTCCAAAATTGCTCTCCAGTACCCAATATTGCCTCCCTGCACTCCAGTATTGTAGACCACAGTGTATAGAAATATAACATGCTTCAAGCAATATTGTTTTGGACCTTTTAAATTTTGTGGTCGGGATCTTGCTAAATGGCATGTTAGAGAGAACTGTGTGCTCTTTGATGTCTTAGCAACCAAGAAAACTTTTTCTCAACATGGATCATTTTAATCATCTTTAATCATAGACTGAAGGCAGAATATTTTATTTTTAGATGTACCGTCTATTTGTATCTCCACATTTTAGGCTTCTACCAATTGCTTGAGTTGGTCTCATTGAAAGAAAGAAGAAGGAGAGTTAGCGGAATGAGAAGAATCATTGATCTATGCTTATTAGATCTGTGAAAGTATCATATCTATAGAAAATATATTCCCCTATATATTCCTTTTTTTAAAAATATCAGCTGAAAATTTGCAGTTTAGCTTCTTCCTTCTTATGATTAAACATTAGATAGAGAAGGCTAAATGAATATACTCTTAAATAAATGTATTACATTTAAGGAAATGTTTCCACAAATGTATCTTTTAGACCAAGGTAAAGAAGCGGAACCTTTCTTTAAAAAAAAAAGGTTCAGATTGTATCTTTTTTTTTTAACCTTGTGAATGTACACAATATGGGTGTTGATTATATCTTTTTTTTACAAAATATGTTTACATGATACTTGAAATATTTGCTGTGCAAAGTAGAAAGCAAAAGACTGAAACAAATCAAAGGAAATATTTACAAAGATGCTGACAGATCTGAATTTTCCAGCCTACCTACCAAGTACTGTGTTGCAGTGGCTTTTTGTTGTTGTCTTTGCTATTTTTTGATTTTGCTTGCACTAGCAAAACTTTTTTTTTTAGTCTTTGCTCTTGATAGAATATTAAATATTTTGCAGAATATCAGTGAAACCTATCAGGAACGTCATAAGACTTAGAAAAATACACAAGTTGAATTTATAAGCCCTGTACAGGAGTAGAGAGCCTCTGATAAGAGAGCTAAAGCTGTAAATTGTAGTAAAACTGGATCAACCCTTGCTTTTTTTTTTTGAATTGCTATGTAGCATCACAGGCACCAAAGGGTCACAAAGCTATTTTGGTGTACAGCAGTAATAGAATAATTTAACAGGTTTTGAGTTACACAGAAAAGAAACGGATTTTCAGACATTTCTGTCTTTTTCATGGTGGTCAGATAAATTAGTTTTTTATTTATTTTAGATAAGTTTCCAATAGGTAACTAGGATTTTATGAGCCGAGAAACAGATGATCGATTCTGAAGCCTACATCTATCACCAGGGAAGAAAGGTGAAGAAATGTTTCTTCCTGTTTTCCACCCCCAGAAATCATTGCCCAGTTGGATAGGTGAACTAATGAGTTAAGCAGAAGGCTATCGTAAGTGTATGTAAAAATAAGCAGGAAGACAGTTTTTTCCTCTGGAACTGCTGCCCACCAAACCTAAATGATGTATTGAATCAGGAGTACACGTGGGATACTTAATGAGGTCAAAAGACCTTTTTTTGAAAGGCTAGGAGGAAAAAAAGCAGGGCTAAGCACATTGCATAATTTTTTGTGATCTTCCCTATGCTTAGAAAGTGAAGTGAAAGAACAGATTGCTGGGCAAAGTAAGTAGTTTTGGGTTATCTTTTCTGTTTGACTTTGAATCATCAGTTATTAATTACTTCTCAGGACACACTGCTGGCTTGAATGTACCAAATAACTTCTTTGGTATGGCAAAACCTGTCGTCTTGTAACATTTCTGTAAACTGTAGATGCTTTTTTAAAATTTAAAACTGAATGACTAAAGCAGGAAATAATTTAGGCATCAGATTCTGATCTCAATCACAGTAGTATAAATCTGGTCTGAATCCATTACTTCAATTACTTTACTCTTGATTTACATTCTGGTAAGCAAATAACTGACTTGTCTGCACTGATAAATCGGTGCATTGGAAGCCATTGCTAATACAAATTAATATTCTGATTCCTTTATGCTGTCTCTCCTTTAAAGAATAACACTGAAAGTAAACTAGAGGGTATGCTAGAAATGACTCGTGGTATTCATGTATTTCTAAAACTACATTTAAATGCGAATCTGAATCATGTACACTTGCCTTTTGTGAAAGTTTTGGCCCTTTCAGTTTAGTACATAGAGAGATTACTAAAACAAAAGGAATTGTATAAATCTGCTTGGACACGCTGGTTTCTTTTTTAAACAAAAAATTTGGCTTGTCCTGAGTTGAAAGTAATTTGGTAACGTGTCTCATGTATGATCAGGCCAAAAGTCTGTCTAGCTCGTTATTCTGTTTCCGAGAGTAGCAGTTGTGCAGGAGGGCAGGTAGGCCAGCAATCAAGTAAATAACTTCTCTTGTGTGCCTCGGCCCTCCAACCTGCAGCTCATGAAGCTCCTGATATTTGGTTTGTGATTTTGTATTTAAGAATCCTTAATGGATTATTCTTACACTTTGTGAACCCTTTTTGTCACTCAACCGGAGTAAATTCCTGGCATCTGCAACATCCTGTGGAAAGGAATTCCACGCTTGAGTTGGGCTTATGATAAGGAAGAGTATCCTATTGGTTATTTTGAATGCTTCATAATGCTTCATAATTTATTTGATGTTCCTATTTGGAACGACTAGTTGTTCCTTATTCAGCTTGTCATGCTCACACAATTTCATAGACATCTGTCCTGTCTCTCATCAGTTGTCCATATTTGAGGATGAAGAGTCCTCTTTATTTAGTCATTCTCCACACAGAAGCTGTTCCATAGCTTTAATATTCCTTGTCACATCTCTCTCAACCTCTTCTGGTTTTTCTGTATCTATCTGATATGTAGTGTTTAACCAAAACTGCACAGTATCCTGTGTGAGACACAACAAGGACCTAGATGGTGGCATAGTGTGCCGTTCTTTGCCATTTCTAATACTGGTTTTGCTTGTTTTGACTGCTGCACTTTATCTGTTTATTGTAACTTCACAAACTCTTTCCTAAACAGCAATAGCTTGTTCAGATCACGTTCTTTTGTGTACGCAGAGTTAGAATTTGTGGTTTTCCCTCCCCCATGTTCATTACTTTCCCTTTTGTAGTACTTATGCTTGTGCACTAGCAAGGCTTAATGCATTGGAAAATTGTTCACTTTTTTAGAAAAGACCTGTGTATTTTCTGGTCACAATTCAGGATGTTACTTTAGATTTTGCCCCATGTATTACAACTGCCTCAGCTAAGAAAAAAAGGAGGGTCATTGTCATAGGTGATTCCCTTCTGAGGGGAACAGAGGGCCCGATCTGCCGACCGGACCCATCCCACAGGGAAGTCTGCTGCCTCCCTGGGGCCCGGGTTA
>Ga0065711_1000609_pt1 | contig 60322 bp, 32 predicted proteins | sample Hoacrofraction12_FD_59098 | JGI IMG/M metagenome (GOLD analysis project Ga0065711, IMG submission 59098) | Hoatzin crop microbial communities from Cojedes, Venezuela - Epithelial fraction 12 v2 (version 2) | ecosystem: Host-associated > Birds > Digestive system > Esophagus > Crop | place...
AATTTTAGTAGAGACAGCAGTGACAGGACGAGGGGTAATGGTTTTAAACTAAAACAGGGTAGGTTTAGACTGGATATAAGGAAGAAATTCTTTACAATGAGGGTGGTGAAACACTGGAACGGGTTTCCCAGAGAGGTAGTGGAGGCCCCATCCCTGGAAACATTCAAGACCAGGTTGGTAAGGGCTCTGAGCAACCTGATCTAGTTAGTGGTTTCCCTGCTCGCTGCGGGGGGGCTGGACTAGATGACCTCTAGGGGTCCCTTCCAACCCAAAACTTTCTATGATTCTATGATTCTAAATGGGAACGTGGCCTGAGAGAGGATGGAGCAAGCAGTTGTCCTTTCCTTGCTGATTGTGGTCTTCTCTAGCCTCACCATCTTGTTTCAGGATTTGGTCACTGCTATTGCAGCATTTCAAAATCCACTTTTTTGTACCCATTAAAGTTTTTGTGGTGTCTAAGAGCTCTTCCCTTTCTAAACAAGAACAGAAAACTGCACACAGAGAAACTAACGATACTGAAAATCTGCTGAAAGCAGGGTGAGAGAGAAAGGAGGAGAGAGGATTAAGGAAAAAAAACACTTTGAATCCATCCTTTTGTTTCATGGCTGATGTAGCCTCTCTGAAATATCAACAAGAAACAAAGAATCAAAATCAAATGAAAGGGTCGGAGTTTAGAAGAGAATTGTCTGTAGCATTCCAACAAAGCCACCAGCAGTGGCTACTCTCCCCCACCTCTCCCCCTCCACTCCGCCTCGTCACACGATACTACTCGGGAACATGTTATCAAGGACTGAGAATCAGGCCAGTGGCTGCTGATGTTAAAAGGACATGGCATGTGCACAAGGCAGGGCATAGGGGCTGGCTGCACATATTAAAGGCAAACACATCACAATCCGATTAGTAGAAATGGAGTGTGTGTGCTGGCTCTGGGAATTTTTTTTTTTAAAGTAATACTTCTGTGCTTTTTCTATTGATTGATTTATTTTTGAAAGGAGTAATTCTCTTCTAGCTTTTCTTTCTCGTCTCTTCCCTCCTCCTCCCCACCTTCAATTCCTTCATCCCTGCGTTTTCACCTCACCAGAGCTCCTGAGTAACAAGAGTTCAAAGGCAATTGGAGTAGAAAAAAAAAAAAGAAAAAAAATATTGCAAATGCAAAGAGCTCTCTAATCTCTCTTTGACCTGTCCTGTACAACAGACAGGTTCTGCAAATCTAACTCAGACTTTCAAGTCTTCAGTACTAGGAAGCTATAAAAGGAACACACCATTGTTCATTAGCATTTAAGCTGACTAGCTAAATGTGTTTCTGTGTGTGTATATAAATTTTTGCTAGCTTTGTTTTTAAAGTTGTTTTAAAAGTGTCTCATCTTCCTTAATATGTTACTTAGCCACCAGAGTTTTTATTATTTTACTAGAATGCATTTCTTGTAGCTTTCTTCCATTATTTCAGTAGGAATGAAGAGAAACAGCTTCCTAAAGAAGGACAGATTTTTTCTAATACTTGAAAAAGGGGATTAGATCCAGCATGTTTTATTGAATGCATAATGAAGATCATGGCCTGTATTCAATTTCTATAATAATGCGTTCAGGTTCTGATAAAATCAGCAATACTATGCTATTGGACTTCAGTCTTCCTGTTTGTGTAGTTCCTAGTCTAACTGAATAATTAAACACATGAAAATTGAAGTTTGCATGTAGTCCCATTGAGAATAAGGGAATTTCTTGTCCGCCTAAAGTTAGTCTCACTGTAAGTAGTTTGTTGGTTGAAGCCCAAAGTTTTACCTCAAGTCACTATGCTCAAAGGTATCCTTGCTCAGCAAATCAGTTAAAAGCCTGCTCAATTTTAAGCATGTGCCCAGGTCCTACTGCTTAGTATTCATTTTAGTAACATGCAGTCATGAGGTTAGTCCAAGGGAAAGGTCAATCAGCAGAGAAATCAGACAGGCTTCGCTTTGCGCTCAGGACGGTAAATGCATAGAATTTAGTTAGAGGAATACAAAACCATGAGGAAAAGGAGAAGTTCAAATGAGGTAGGTGGACCTACATGGGCATTCTTGCTTCCTTCCTTCCCACAGCTTCCTCTGTTCCTATAATCTCAGCACAGATGTTTCCTTTTTAATCCCTGGCTCCAGCTGGCAGTGCATCTCTGCTCTACCGTACTTAGTCGCAATTACTGCAGACATTAACTCTGCACATGCTTCGGAAATTGAGTGCTTTTTCTTCCTTGGAAATGTTGCTCATCATCAGGTTTTTAACAGCCAGAAATAAAGGCCATTTTTGTACTGATGAATCCTATTCCCTTCAAGATTTGTAAGAGAGATAAAAGGCACAAGAAGCAGGCTTAAAACAATTGCTGGCATGGTGGAAAATTTGGATATTTAGTTTACAATACCTTCTTTTACTAGTACAGAGAATCTTCATCGTGTGATAGAGGAGGAATGGGAAAAAAGTCAAGCACATGCCATATTCACCTGCCTGCTGTTACTTTTTGAGACAAACCACAAGTGCGTTATTTATTTTGATTAGCAAAGCAGAGGCTGGTGTACTAAGCTGATTTCAGGGTATGCTTTTTTGTAGATGAACTTACATTTACTAATGGAGCACAAGTTGATCAAAGTGTCTGGAGTCAAAACCACAAAATCTGCACTTGATGGTCAGTTCCTCTCTTTTCCTCACACCCGGGCATGAGATCATGTCACCTCCTGTTCACCCATTTGTGGAGTGATGCTGCTGAAATGCCGTCAGAGCCTGGTGTGGCCCAGACCAGATTCTTACCAAGAATAATAGAACTGTGCCCTGGGCTTGACAGCAATGCAGAGTCCTCCAGCTGCTGAATTCAGGATTCTTAGTTTATCCTGATAGTCCTTGTAGTGTATTTTTTTCCATATCCACGTCCGGCAACTGTCCATTCGATATATAAGCAATCTGAGCCAGCCACATCACCACAGCAGATGGGACTGATGGGCAAGGGAATAGTGAAGAATCTGGAGGCTCCACACATCGAGTGTGGTAGTTTATTTGCTTTGATGAAACCTCTTAAATAATCCAAATAGGCTACATGAAGTATCTTTAAAATGACCAGGAAATCCTTCAGTTGAGCTGGACTCTTGTCTTTTTCTGCATTAAAATTTCCTATTCTTGAGAGCAAACTGAACTCATGCACTAAAATCTGCTAATGAAGTTACTTTGCGTTGCTCACCTTGCTCTCCTCATTCCCCGTAGCACTTGCTGAAACCACTGAATGCATTCCCATTGCTTTCCGCCTCGTTCCTGTGAAGGAGGAGAATGGATAGCACCTCCAGCATGTCAAGTGGCTGCTAATACGACGTGTACAACTTCAGACATTTATGCAAGCACACAGAATAAGAGGATAAAGTTGGCAACCACCAGAGGTCATCTTGCCTATAAACCACCTAACCACTGCCGTACAGGTAAGAAACTGGAAACCTGTGCTTATCTGCCAGTTCTCATTCTTAAGCGAGCAGACCATTGCAGATTAGATAGATGTGCTGTTACAGACACAAAAACCTTTTAAAGCCCCTGGAGAGCTTTCAGCGTGGATTCATACTACCTCTCAGACAATAAGAAACACAGGATTTGTTTGACAATGACAGTTCTAGGACTAAAATGAGAAAGTTCTGCCAAATGGTAACAACTCCTTATGCTCCTATGGAGAACTTGCACAGACGTGTGTACAGCTTTCCCAGAAATGACCCATAAAATCTAGATTATTATATAAAAGGAGATATTTATTTACACTGCATTGCCTAATACTGCATGCAGCCTTCAGTATCATTACACGCCATTGAAAGGGCACAATGATTGAGTATTTTGGCTTCCTACTGCTATTGTATCCATTCACTGATGGGGAACAGGAAAGGAGAGTGAGAAGAGGAAAACAAAAATGAAAGTGCTTGAGGACAATTCAACTTTGAAATTGTCTACGTTAAATACAGGAAAAGTGCAAAACAAGCCCTCTTTGAAACTTGCTCAATAAAATCTGTTATGAAAGCTTTCAATAATTTTTGTCCAGCTCTTCTTTCACTCCTCTGGTCAAGATGAAGTGTGTGTGTAGGCATTACTGAGGTCAGCTATTGGAAAATTAAAGAAAACAGGAAGTGCACCTTGGCTACTGCAGAGAAACTAGCTGTGCAATATCTACTACATAAGAAAAGCAGGAAGAAAAGAGAAAGTTAAAGATTTTTTTTTTAGCTGTGAGACTTCTCTTTGCTCTTATTTCATGTAACATGTCCAAGAATGCCATAAATAGTTTGATATCTATGAGAAAAAAAAACAACTAAAAATGGGTGGGGGCTTTTGCATTGGAGTGGTGTTTTGCAGGAAAAACTAAGAACTTGTTGAAAAAACAACACACACATACCCCCCCAAAAAAGAAGAAAAAATCCAAACCTAAACAAAGTCCTGTGGACCTGTAGAACCCACTAACGAGAACTAAGACAGAGCTGCAGTGAGGCCAGATGTAATAAGGCTTCTACACTGTAATATGTAACATTTGAGACCAGCTCTAGGTGACTTACAAAATAGTTGGGTTGTGAGAATGAGCAGCAGTAAAAAAATGTGGCAGTAGTGTCACCTCCTCCTTCCTAGGAGGATGCAGGCTTTTCAAAGCAATCTCTCCCTGCCCTCCCAATTCTTCCACTTTAAACCATAGCAGTGATCATTAAAGCTATTTTCTCTCTTAAAGATATCTTGAAAGTTTGTCAGATTTGGCTTTTATTAGTTGATATGGTTCAGCTGGTAGTTGAAAGTGTTTAAAAGGAACTAATTTGCACTTATAGGAACTAATAATGCACTTATTTATTCTTTAATAAATCCACTACATTTTATACAATATATTTGTTGCATATAGAGTCAGCAAGGAAAAGGAACTCAGCTTCTGTGTGCAGCCAGATAGATTCATAAAAGTGTGTTACAACATTTATGAACTAATTTCCAGAATCTTGCAAGCCTGTTAAGTCTCTCACTGCCCAAGCATGTCGACTGATGCCGTGTAAAGTTTGGAGTAGAGATCAAGTGTACGCTTTTGATGTGCCCTCTCTCTAATGAGAGTTGGCTACTGTGGCAGAGCTGAACGAGAATTCGTTTGTGATGGAATTTAATTTTATCACTGAGGTGCTGGGAAGTGGATGAACCTTGGAGTTCGCTTTGGCTTCCAAGCTATGTCAGCTTGTCCTCAATGGTCTCACTGCCTTTTCCAGTCTTTTCCCAGACCTCTTTGCCTTCAGCATGACTGCATCCGCACCAATAGGTAGTGCAGCACCTTAGAAGCTACTCCAAGGAGGGCAGTAGCTGTTGCTGTGGGCTGGATTTCTATACTGTGGACATTTGGGGGAGCATTTGCTTTTGACTTCCTCTACTATGGTCCCATAAAATGAATTTCTGTTAACAGTTTGGGCGCAAGTTTTGCTATTTTTATCTGACCGTGTGTAACGTGCACCACAGTGCAGACTGTGGGGGTGACTGGGAGATAAAAGCACATTTCTAATCCAAACTGACACACAAATACAGACACAGCCTACATTTCCCTCTTACCAGCTGCCTTATGAGGAAGAGGAGCTGGCTCAGAGAAGTCATGCTCCTTAAATCAGAAAGACTGGTGGAAGCAGTAGGGGAAATGGAGAACAGAGACATTTTTCCCTTTCTGTTTTCGAGACATCTATAAGAAGGCAAAAAGTTCTTTGTATCAACTCCTAATTTCAAATTGTTATCATATTATTTCTGTAGGTTGTTCTGGATGTTGCTTATCTAGTTTAATTTGGATTGAGAAGTCATGTGGTTTGTTTTTGTTCCCTGACTATATGGACATGATGTTTAGATACACATTTCTTAAATTCATAACAAGCATATCAGTTCAAGCCGGCTTCCCACAAACACTCCTAAATAATTGATAAAAGTTGGCTATTTCCCTGGGAAAATACATGTCTTAAAATATTTGCAAAATCAAAATTTGTATTAAGACTTAAATTTGAATTGACATTTCCCTGCACAATGTTTACCCATCTCCATTGTGTTTATAGGCAGAGGTTATGTTTTTGGCAAGTTGACATTTAATATTTTTTCTATAGTTCACTCCAAAAAGGAACAAAAATTGGCTCAAATTGCAAATTCAAATGGAGTTTTTCCAAACGCCTATATTACTAATTCTGATTTACCATTTGAAAACCGAGCTATCTACTTTTTCGTCCTTATACTATCACTAATGATAACAAAGCTAGTAAACATCTTTCGTGGAGTTAGACTCATCAGTCCCACGTTAATACTAAATGGAGTTCAGAAGCAAGCAAAATGGAGAGCCTAGAGACACTGCAGTGTATTTGTCCCAACAGAATGGGCAAAATGTACCAATGTCTCTTCTAGCCTTGTAAGAGAATGTTAGAAGAAAAGAACTTTTTTAGCTAAATGAAACAAGACACAACTACAGAAAGAAAATGGTGACTCTAACATAAGGGGGTATAGCAGACAGCAAACTAGCTTCAGAACCATTTAAAATCAGACTTCCTACACACGCAAAGTAATCCTACACTCCCCCCACTCCCCCCTTACTTAAAACTGTAGGAGGTGGGGGGGAAGAGAGACAAAGGAAAAATGGGAAAAATAGGAACACAAGAAAAAGCCTTTTAGGTCAGCTAGTCCATCCCTTGCTGATCCAGACATGCTGCTGACAGTATTTTCACATCCATGAGTGGTTTGTCCAGGTTACTTTATCGCTAGGGCTTCCATCTGCTCTCGGGAGAGATCATTCCATTTATTTGTTATGAGTTGGCTGTATGGATTTTTTTTTACGTTTTATTTTTATTTTCATTGACAAACCAAGCAATAAAGATTGGGTTGCCGGGCCCAAATTTCTCCTCAGTGTAGGCTGGTGGGGTTTTTCTGAGAATGGGAAAAGGCTTTCAAAGCAGAATCACCTCCCCCTTGCTGCTCGCCATCACGAAACCCTGACTACAGAAGCGTCTCATTCATCCCCTGGAGTGTAATCCCTTGAGATCTCAGAAATACTCCATAACCTGAAAACACTCGTTGTTTTGAAAGAGAAGAAATAATGGAATGTTTCCACAATAGGTAAAATGCAGGGTTTTGTCTTGAATTAGTGTCAGCTTTTACCAGGACATGGAGGCCTATATGTATTTCTGAACTAGACACGTGTTATGATCCTCATGTGTTCTCTGCTGCCTTAGCTCTATTACTAAGCAGAGTCTGTCTGTCTAGGGGTCCACTTTCCAGTATCAGACAGTTTTGAGCCTGATTCTGATTTGCTTTACACCACTGCTTTAAATCAGGCAGTTGCTATCAGCAGGATGATTGATGCCAGCGTGAAGCAAAGGTGGGTGAGGCTGACCTCATGCACTTTGCATTGCAGGGAGGAATCAAATTTTGCTTCCCAACTTTCACCTTTGGTTATAGGCAAGCTGTAGCTAGCTTGGCAAAGGGAAACAGTTGGAGAAAGGCTATATGGGGGGCAAAATGCGGTTACGTTTTTTTCTGCCTGTGAATTTGCAGGCTGCTGTGCTAGGCATCCAGCTCTTTGTACTAACAGGAGTGCTAATATGATGTATTAAATGTCACACCAGCATCGCTGGGTATGCATATCTCTCCTGTTGTACTGCCTGTTTATGCTTATTCAGCTCTTTGAATAATTTAACACATTTCATACTCCAAATTACCCACAACAGTTTGACGGGGCTGCTGGCAGTTTACTTGAAACACTCAGTGTTAGGTCAAAGTAGGGCCCAAGCATCTGCTAAATAGAAGGACATTTCATACTTAGCGAAGCATAATTAGATGTATTCCTGCACAGTTTTCTTTTGAAAAGTAGGTAAATCCATGCTAATCCCAGTGATACCGTAGAAATAAAGGGCTGTACTTGATACTGCTATGTATAGCCCTACACTGGGAATGATTTGGGCTGAAGAAGAAGAATTGTGGAGGCCGGTAATTGTTGAGGACAGATAAAACTGAGCAAGATGACACAGCCGTATCAGCATGTCATTCATGCAGTTGCAGAGCAGAGGTACTGATTGCCTTGATGCAGTTAGGGTGGAATTAGGGACTTGGGAAACTTCACTGACAGCAATGCAATGCTCTTCATGCAGTTATCTGAGACTTAGAACAACTATCCACAGGCTGAATAATGAACCTGGAAGCTAAAGCTAAAGGTCCTTAAATTGCCAGATGACTTGGAGAAGCAGAGAAAATCTTCATGCTGTTCTCTCTGTTCCAGAGGGATGTTAACATTTTCAGGCAGCAACTTTAGCGTGGCCAAGGGAAGGAAAGGCCCAGTCTACATGTCTGCCTGAACATCCAGCTGGCCCAATGCAGCCCAACCTGCACAACAGCACAGATGCTGCACTGGGCCAGCACCTACCTCCAGACTTGACTGGAGACAGGATGCGGCTGGCGGATGTCTCGGTAAGCACACAGACCAAGGACACAGTGCTCTGCACTCATCCATCCCCTGCGCTGCTGGAACTGGAGTCACGGGAGGTGCCCATCTCAGACCTGCACTGCAAATTGGCTTCACCTTTCTCTATCATTAATTAACTCAGGCTGTTGCCCTGAGAATATTTCTGCTGGGTGGGTGAAGAAGAGAAGTAGGAATGAAGACAACGGGGCATGATGCTTTGCTGACAGCAGGGTCTGAGCATCCTGCTCAGGATTAATGAGTGGTGGTCCATAAAGTAGTCACTGTTGTTTGGATTAAATTAGGAAGGAGACGCTGAGCCGAGAGAGACGGACAAGGTACCTGCTGCTTTCTACGTGTGCTTATGTGGGATGGGGGTATATTTAACCACTAGGACTCTCATCTCCTTGTCTTTTTGTTGTAAGCAAGATGAAACATGAGAATTGCTTTCATAGCAGTGCCTGTTTGCCCCACACCTCAGCGGGGAGAGGCTGTGTTAGTCCACACCAGACCATTCACGCCCAAGACACAGGTAGACCAGCAATAAATCAGCGGACCTGGCACAGTACTGCTTCAACTGATTTTAGGGTATAGCTGGTGGGAGGTTTGAAACTGCTGACTGCTGGATGCGTGTGGCTCCAAGACACGCGTGATGCGGTGGGCCAGGCCTGGGAGGAGAACTGATGTCCCCCAGGGCCACCCAACTCTCCATCAGCACCTCTGCACAGTCCTCTGCTCAGGCAGAAACCAGAGAAGGGGCAGGGCAGACAAAAAGGTAAGTGTCTTCAGTTAAGAAGTAAAATCTCAGTCCCCACAGCGCATCAGGTGGGAGGAATCTCTCCCCAGTCTGGCAGCTCACGTCGGGGCCTCGCAAAGTGATGATGCAGGGCACAGTCAGCAGACATGTTTGCAAAGTGACAGCAGGGCTCTGATTGAGTGAACTTCCCAGGTCCAAAGCACCACTCTGCTCTGGAGGATATGCTGAAAATCTTTCTCAGGGATTTGCACATCCTCACAACAAGTGAGGGTCTGTAATGAAATGTTTGCTTATCATCCATTTAACCCGCTTCGAAGCAGTCTGAGCCTGCATTGTAACCTCAGGTCAAAACTATTTTGGATAGCTGAAACTCATGATAAACACATGCTTTTGAAGGTTAGAAAGCCATCAGTGCGAGACATCAGATTCGCTTCTTTATTATTAGAAGGGGAGAAAATCCAGGAGTGTTCAGAGCAGCAAGTTTTGTATAAAACATGAAAAGCAGATGGGGGGAGGTGGCAGAAGGAAGGAGGAATCTTTTTTGATACCAAACAACATTGCTTCTGCAGCAAATCCTTTTTCCTTGTAATTTAAGATTATGCTGGAAATAAGGAGCCAGCTGCACCCGGGGGGAGCAGAGGGCAGCCTGTCCTTTTGGGTGCTTGATTGGCTCTTTCGTGTATACCTGATAATAACTAGGGAGCTGGTAGGAACCCAGTTGTGCTACTTGAACCAGGCACTGAGCAGCATCATATTCACAACAGTCCTGTTCAGTCTGAGATCTCCAAAAGAGGGAAAGAAGATTGTCACAGAGCACAAGTATTTACAAACAGCAAGTTCTGGCCTCATCTAAGTTCCACTATTACTAGACCTGCTAAAGGTCTATGCCTACCTTAGGGTTTTCAGCTGTATTAAGCAAGCTAGATTAAGGTATTTCACTTAGAAAATACACCTTTATTTCTCTGCTCTACATAGAAATCCTGCTGCTCCCTCTATGATATGGGAAGACTCCCAAAGCGTAGTCTCGAGTGCAGTCTCCTGGACTTGGCTTTTAACAGTGTCATCAGAGTTTGGGGCTGATGAGTGAGATGAGTAGAGATGGGGGAAGTCTCCTTATACATGCCAGCTCTGAGCTACAGCTGACTGCTGGAGTATTGCACAGGGAAAACAGAAACTCTTTAATTACTTGTTAATATAAATCTTGATAGATGTGTGCACATATGCCTGTATACATACACAGACACATGCAAAAGTCAGAGTCTCATCTCACAAAAATCACAATCCTGTATGTTCAAGCCACCTGCCTCCGAACAGTTTTGTGTATAGAGAGCAGAGCTCTCTGCTGCCACTTTTCCTTTTGTACCCAGTATCAGCTGTATTATGCCCAATGTGACAAACATTACACCCTGCCAGAACTTCTGCCTTAGTCTGATAATCCTGTTATACAAGGTTTTCTACCACAACAGCCAGCTACAGGTGTGATCAGCAAAGCGATGGCAAAGGAAGACTCCTCTACTGGGAAGACTCTGCATTTCCTCGCTTCCCAGGACCTCCATGCTAAGTGGGCTCAGTTTCTAAGTTAAAAGATGCTGGATTTTTCTCTTTTCCCCTAATGGTCAGAGATGGCAAACTCCCTCTGAGATCTGTGCATTCAGCTTTGTTCTTTCTCCCTCCCCTGCTGTCGCCAGTAATTAAAACTGAGCGAAAAAACTGAACATGCTATTTTTTGAATAGATATTTGAAATTTAAAGTGGAAAAAAAAAAGTTGTGAAACTTGTCAGATCAATGATTTGACACATATTATTTAGCTGGCTCTAAATATTCTGGAGTGAGAACTTAGTTAACAACTTGTTAACAAAGCATAATTCAGAATAAAACCCAGCTCTCTCTTTTCTTGCTGCATTTGCAGTATGGGGCTGGTTCTAATAACTGTCTCACAAATACCGATGTGACATCGATGTTTCTAAGAGTTTTTGTCACTGCAAGGCACAGAACTAGGATGGAAACAAAATACAGAGGCAACGTCCACCAAAGCTTGGTGCTCAATGTACTGCTGAACACCTTGATGTGAGTAACTTGTCTGAGTCACATGCAGGACATAGGTGTTGGGGAACTCAAGCCAGGACTCTCGGTCAGCCTTTAAAAAATGGGTTCATCCTTCTAACAAAGCACTTGAGAATGAGTGACATACAAGAAGCAATTTCTTTCAGGGCAAAAAAAAGAAACCAAACAAAAAAAACCAAGAAGAGGTTGTTTTTCTCATGCTTGGACTGTAGTCTTCTATCTCTGGCCAGATTAACATGTCTCACTCTACCTTTGTGCTTCTTTTAAAGGCTACATTTTAATGAAAGATCAACAGGCCTGTTTTTCCCTGAAGTGCATCCCTTACACCCTCACACCTGTAAAGAATGGATTTTTCTGCATGAAATGAAAGGGCAAGCACATCCTGCTACCAATTTTGACTCTGTAGAGTGATGTAGCATATAATCTCTATTATTTTTCCTGTGATTTGTTAGTGACTGTTGCTAGGTAATGCCTTTTCCACTAAGCATCAGTGAGCTAATGTGAGGGCTTTGAGAATGTTTCATTATATAATTAAGCCCTTGGTGGTGCTGACTTCTACTTTACACAAGTCTCGTATCTTTTTCATGTGAGCAAAAAAAGTTGTTATGGCATTACACATAGGGCCACAAAAAGCACCGTTGAAGTCAACACAATTTCTTGGTAACGTTACTGTGTTTAGCTTGCTTTTATTATTAGTTACACACAGCTATTGGCCCCCATCACAGCGGCATCTAGCTAGACTGTATGTTGTTTAGATGGAAAACATGACAAATACATGGAACGTATGACCCATTGGAAGTATCACTAGATCACAAATCTCTCTCTGGACTCCATACTCTATTAAACAAATGTGGTCCCTTTGTTCTGACATCTGGACACTTAGTCTAACAGTGACCTTTGCTTCCCAGGGACAGGACTGAAATACAGAAGAGCAACTTCAAGAGACCGTGACTGGCTAGACTGAAAGTGAGAGTGGAGATTTTCCCCAAGATCTTCAGACATGTGAGCCTCAAGGTACCGTTAATTTTGTTTAAAGTGTGGGACAAAGAAAAGGGGTGGAGGACATGAAAGTGAGAAGATGTACAAATAAAACAAAAGAAAAACAAACCACAAAATATAATGTTAAGAATTTGTATTTTGTCAGGCTTCATACTAAATTTCAAGATCGGTAACTTCCATTGGAGTGGAAATACTTGGACATCACAGTATACAGGACTGTGATGCATAAAGCAACCCTGATGTAAGTTTGCTTAGTGTCAAGGATGCCTAGAAAAGAAGCAAGAAAAAAAAAATTACAAGGCAGCTTTGATCAGCCCTGGCGCTGCGTGTGAAAGTCTAGCTTAGTTCGAAGACTGCCAGGGTAAGTGAAAGAAGAGCCTTTGTAATTTTTGTCTTACAATTATGTCACTCAGTCCTGTAGGCTTCATTCTCCCTATGCAATTTGTAAGAGATGACAAGTCATTCAAAGTACCTCTGTTTACAGAGAGTCTCAGTAATACAACACCATGGTCGGGCAGATTCCATGAACTGCAGACCCCGTGTTGACAGAAGGGGTTTGTGACTGATTGTTTGATGGGCGCCGTGGGTGAGGCTGTAGGGGAATAGCGGGAGAAGAACAGGGCGCTGGGTCTTTTGAGCTTGGAGGTCATGTCGGTTACCAGTGAGCACAGCTTTCAGTGTTTTTCTATTGCATTGTTATCCTGGTACTGGTGATGAAGTTTTAATTGGGGAAGGGCAAGGAGGATTCTGCTCTCCTCCTACACAGCTATGCAAATGCTGCTGCTAGCAGCAACTTGGGGCGAGATTTCAGGAGCTGCTCGCTTTCTGTGAGGCATGAGCCAGCAGAAAGGGAAGAAGAATGGTGTGGGGACTGCTGCATTTGTGTGGAGTATATCCTATAGATAACGCTGATCTGGTGAGCAAAGCCAAAATGTATGTAGCATAGTCAGCAGTAGAAGTCCCCCTATGCACTGATAATACTTAACCCAATTCAGTCTGTTTTTATGGTTTGGTAAATTTTAGGACTCTCTGCTGGAGCCATCTAGTATCAAGTTGGTGATTAATGCAATGCATCTAGATTCTGTAATTGAAAAAAAACCAAAAAGCATCCCACAAGAAAACAAAGCGAAATCTCCATGGTCTATTACCACTCAATAGCAATTAGCTAATATCAGTTATCTTCTTGCTATGCAGTCTTCCCGATACTGTAAAGCATAGTTTGGATATTCGAATGCTAACAATTATTTATTAGGTGTCTCAAAGCATTCAGGATCCCAGTCACAGGATCCCTTGTGTTTGAGGGCCGTAAAAACAAAGAACAAAAGAAGAGTCCCCAACTAACATGCTCACAAAGTAACTACAAGGCAATTGGCAACAGATGAATACCGACAGAGGCAGAGTAGTATGCTGGGAATGATTATAGCAAAACTGTCAGCATGAAAGGCAGTGCTCATGAAACACCTTTAATCCAGCCACCGGTGATTATTCTTTTTCTGGGCAATCAACTCTTCCTCCCCTCGATATCTTACAGGATGTAGCAAGAATGCATTCAAAGGTGCTGTGCTCTTGCAAGAGATCAGCCTCTGTTCTCGTCTCCATCAGGTGAGAGACAGAGATTTTCAAACCTGTTAAACGTCAGACCGCAGGAAGGGATAGATCCCCAGGATCCTGGCCCTGGGTTTCTCACCCTGAAGCAGAAGACAACGCTGTCATTCAGAACAGCAAGTTCCCGTTCACAGTTATTTGTCATGTTAATTACGAAAAACAAAATTCTCCTTCATCTCAGTCGAGCAGGTCAAAACAGAGACGTTTAGCACTTCACAACATCAAACTTTGCTTTCATCTGTGTGCAGGACATCATTCTGAAATTCCTTTTGATTAATTAGAAAAAAAAGAAAGGAAGGCAATTTGAAAGCTTACTAGTGAGTGGGGTTATCATATTTTCATTACAATCAGAGGGAAAGGAGTCTCTCTAGTCATTAGCTGGGTGTGTCCACAAACACACATCCACCCCAGAGCAGGTAAAGCCGGCATAAGAGCCATGAACAAATATTGACAATCACTCCCCTCCATAGCAAAGCAGGATCCTCATCATATCATTCTTGTTTCATTAATTTAAATCCAAGTCGTCAGCTCTACCAGATCCCTGCATACTGTGCTATAGGAAATACCCCTGGCTCAAAACCCAACATTTTTCGCAGAAAGTGGATGCATATCATGATTGTAATTTACTGCACAGTGTACCTACGTGCTCCCACATTAGCTGTAATCTCTGTCGTGCTCACGCCAACATTCCAGCAGTATTTGGCATTTCACGAACACAGTATTTATCACTGAAGTTCATACAAAGTTGCAAACCCTAACAAGGCTTATCAGCTTTTACCAACCATCTCTGTCCACTGGAGTGTGACATGCTGAGTAGAATTCCACTCACTGTGCAGTCATCGGATGTGAAAGGGGAAGGGGGCGGGGGGGCTTCAAAGCAGCATTTTGTATCACTTTAAATGAATCATGAAATCAAATGACCATATAGCCTCCAAGTTCCTGCAGGTGAGATGTAACCTGGAAACTGGGCACTTAGTGCAGTCTCTCAGTCAAATAAAATCTTCTCCTCGTTCTTGATGTGGTAATTATGCCCTGAAAAAGAGCAATGCAGTGGCTGTGGAAGAGGAGAGGGACTTGGAGCTCAGTCCCCGCAGTCGCACTGGGTGGCTGGGAGCAGATCAGGTCAGTCAGCCTCAGTTTACCTACTGTCAAGACACAAATCATCAGAGTTACCAGATTTATTTCAGAGAGGTATCAGAAAGTATTAATAGATATGTAAGTGTATAAATCTTTGCCTCTGAAGTTTTAAGATATTGTGGTATTGGTACAAAGTACTTGGTAACCTGCTTTTCTGCTGGTCCAGTCCCATATGTAGGGCAAAAACAGAGACAAGAAAGCTTGAAAAGGAGTTTGCAGTACCTGTGTTTTTGTATGTATGCCCCTGGGTATATAACACCCCATCACCACCCCTTTCCTGCTCATCAGTCAGAAGTATGACACACTGATGTGGGTGGAATTTGATTGAGAAATGAGCTACTGTTTGTATTGTCATCACAGAGCTCTCTAAAAGCATGAAGTCGGTCTGAAAATATCAGGATGTTAAAAATGAATGCTGTTTTTTTTCCTTTTCTGCTGTGTTTCTTGGTTCTTTAGTCTGCATTCACATCACTTGTGTCAGGTGGTGTTGGGATTTTTGGGATGAGTAGAAGTCAGAAACACCTCTTTTATAACAAGACCTCACAAATGCTTATTCTCGCTCTCATTTAATTCCATGATATCAGGAGTCAGGCTGATAAGTTTAATGTCTTGATGTAATTGCTTAATTATTGTGTAGGCTTTCATGGTTCCATTGACTTCAGCTGAGCTGTTACAAGATACACCAACTGAAGGTATGTCCCCTAATATCTGGAATTTGAAAGAATAAGACCAGCCAAAGGTTACGAAGAGAGCACAGCAATTTATCCCTTGCCAGGGAAACCTTTGGTAGTGGCTGAAGAATGGGATGGGAGATCTTACAGGGTTATGAAATGGAAAATGCACATTCATTGCATTTGAAATGTTTGGTGCTTATGTAGTTTAGTGTATGCTGACGCACAGCTGTAAAAGCATTCCCTTGCTAGCAAGTGCTTCAGAGACATTGGTGTATCCATCTAATTGCCAGCACCACATTCACGGGCTGTACTCGCCCCGGCCACAGCAGCCGGTGCTGCCGAGCTGATTCCTTCAGCTGGCCAGGGGAGACCCGCTAAAGAGCATCCCGGAAATTAGAACAGATACAGTCACACCTACAGGCAACGTTTTCTTTGCCTGTTTTTTAATCACCTCCTTTCCTGTTTGCACCTATAGTCCATAGTAAAATTTTCCGGTTCGAACTGCTTCAGTAAATATTGTTCATGATAAGAGAACACTTGTTGCTTTCTTTTCTCCCCCCCGCCTCCAGGATCCTTTTCAGTGAGTTTTTTTGCAGCTGATGAAATCCAAGGCACAGGCATTGTGACCTGGAGCACAGAACGATGTTCCCTGCCGCCTTCCGTGACTGACTTGTGCTCTAACCTTGGTCAGGTCACTTAGGTGTTGTTGTTGTTCTCGGTTTCTTAGTCTTGAAAATGCATATTTTGTTCTCCTTACAGTTCTGACATTATAACATCTTTCTGGCTTTAGCAACAATCTGTATGATTTTGGATATACGTTATCCTGTACAAAAATACCCACCCACACCTCATACCCTGAAAAAACTCACAGTAGCCAAAACTCCAAATTTAGATGGAAAAATGTGGAGCAGTGCAAACAAGAGGACATTTTTGCAAATGTGAGTCGATAGCCTTTTTCTCTCAAAACTGTTGGGGTTATCAGAAACTCTTAGTCTTCAAGTTTACAACTCAGTTTCCTACTGAGTGCTCCTGGACGTGCTGGACCACCCAGCAGCCACAGCTGGGAGACCTACTTCAGCAGTATTTTTGCTTTGCCAGGGGTGAGGATGGCTTCACTGCAGGGGTCAGATAGCTGCAGGCTGATGCCCTGTTCCCCTTGAGCCTGTCCCATCGCCTACGTCCTCCCTGTCCTCTCCTCACAGCTGGTTTTTGCATTACTTCTGCCGCTGTCTCCTGGCTGCCTCACGTCCAGCGACCGAGGAAGAGGAAGCAAAAACAGACAAAACAGTCTTCCTACTGGCTTTTAGCCTGGCTATGCAAACATCTGTAGCAGCTAAAAACAGCAGTCACAAGGAGATTCCTGCTCTAGACCTGTAATCCTGGACTGGAAAGAGCTCTGTTCAGATGCAGTCATCAGCAGATCCATCTGCCGTCCTGTTAATCCCCTCTCCTTTCCTACCTCACCCCTCCCAAAGCTGTAAACCCATGGCCAGAGCAGCTTTACACCAAAAAATACTCAATTACTCCTTCTTTTTTTTCTTCATGTATTTTTGAGGGACCTGCGAGGAGAGAAGCAGTTAACGAAAAAAATAAAAGCAAGTTTTGCTGCATTTTGGGAGGAAATGAGCTCGTGTGTTTTGAAATGTTCCTACAAGGCTCAGATTTTAGAGTGCGATGAATCACTCGCTGAAGATGCCTGTTTTTCTCCTCTGACTGCACGAGGTGCCCAGACACCTTCTGTAGGCACTGTGCGAGAGCCCCAGAATGTAGGCAGCCTGAATCCGGCCCCGGCGCCAGGCAGTTGGTGCCGGTTTCAAGCCAATGGCATTACCGTGCCCTCAGTTCTCGCCAACGGCAGGTCTGCACCATTTTAGGCAGGCCACCCCAGGCCCCTGTGCCAGCATGCCGTGCTTGGACAGTCTCGAGGCTATGTGATGCTGTTCTTGCGCTGCCCAAGGCAGTCGCTCCCAAGCGTGGGTTGGTCCAGTGCTCTCCTGATGTGGCTAACAGCCCTTTGCACCGCAAGGGCTGCCCAGCGCTGTTTGGCCTCAACTTCAAAATCCCTCAGCCTGCCTATGGAAGATCACGTGAACACACGCTAAAGATTATCCCTGGAGTTAGGTGCACGGCAAATATGGATCATTCTCATTTACCTAAGCATCTAAGTCCTGAGCTACCAGCCCCTTATCTGCTTGGCATCAGATCTCCTGCTCCACTGCCAACAGGCTGGTAGTGGCATCAAAGCCACCTGACATTTCTTGGGACTCAGACCTTCATGGCTCACTATGAGGAGCAGATTATGGAATGGAAGGTCCTTCACTGAGAAAGCCCTTGAGTCTGGATCCATAAGTAAGTCACCCTCTATCCAGCTTGTCTACATCTGTGCCGTCTCAAGCACAGAGGGAGGCTGTCAGGATGGGCACTCCAGCCGATCTTCACTGTCACAGAGAGGCACGGAAGGAAAAGTAGTCTATAAGATAGAGAAGGACACATATCATGCCTTTACTTTGTACAGCAATCTCAGTATTTTGTATGTACTTATTGCTCTGAGTTTGTATCCCTTTCCCACCTGTACTTACACTGTCTTTTTTCTGTGGCTTGTTATTATCTCTATTGAGCAATCTTCAGCCGAACTGGGAGATCTTGCAGTGACTCACTTACTTGAACATTATTGCCTAGTTCTTTACACAAGACAGATTGGATATGAATGAAATCTCTTGTCCTCATGAGCATTATATTTATTTCACAAGACATTTTCTTCAGAACTCTCCCTGCAATAAATTATGTGGTATATTTATTTTTTCTCCTACCATGCTATAGCTCTGTGCTTCTTTTTGTTGTTTCTCATTTTTCAGACACTTCTTCTTCTATGATCTGCTGTTGTTGTTTTCTGTTTTTTCTTTTCACAATCTCTTAGCTGTATCCTTGGGATTTTTTCCCTTGTGCATTTTTTAGCACAGTACATGTATTTGATGTAGTCAAAATGAGCGCTTGAGATAAGTATTTAAAGTAACAAAATGATTTCTCTCTTTTATCTTTCAGATGTTGTGTAATGACTGGGAAAAAAAGAAAGGAAGAAATAAAAGCAGGTGAAATGCTTTAAATGAAGTATAGAACTGTAAAGAATACGTTCATATGTATCATTTTCTGGTCTTCATAATGTTGACTAAGTGAAAGACTTTGGAGGTGCTTTACTTCAGAAAAATCTCTTGCTTGGGTTTCAGCAGCTGCCTTTGGAAAAAGCCTGCAAAAATGCTGAAAACCCGGTTAATCAGAGGGAAGGCAAGTATATTTAGGGTGGGTGGCACTGAAATGGGACTTAAAGATAGTGTATGTCCATGGCATTTGTAGGATTCCTATCATAGGACTATCTCCCCCTGTCAATTTAGCCATTAAAGCATCACTACACTCCCTTGCTTCCCAACTCTTCTGCCTTATCTGTCATCCCCTCTCAACCTTTTTACTTCCCCATTGCTTGGTGTAGCTGCTCTAGAAATCTGGATTTAGCCCGGTTGGGGCCTTTCTGTGGAGGAAAAGAAGGTTTGAACTGAAGCTCAGATGTAAGTGATCTAATGTATTCAGGTACAAACTGGACTTTGAATATTGCTGCTTAGTCCATTGCTATTCTCCCAGCAACTTAACTATTCAAACAGAAAGCCATGGTTAATCACTGCTCAGGGCAGATAGCTGCTTCTGAGGTGGGTCTAACCTACTTTACCCCAGCTCTACCAGCTGTTTTTAACTTAAGTAGCATCTCCAGTTGACAAAATGGACAGGTTAGGAGGGGATTTGTCTCATAAGTGTCATATAAAATTTTAGTTGACTTTCAAATGATAATGATTTATTTTTATAGTCTTCAAGTAGAAATTCAATTACAAAAGCATTGCGCACAAAGGAAGCCTTTGAGGATCTATCCATTGAAATACACTGAAGATCAGCCTGTGGAGCAATGTCTGTCCTGGCTGAGACTTAGTGTCCAATATATATCATTAGATAGGAGTATAGCAAGATACAAAAAACCTGCCAGACCATTCCTCCCAGTCTGTTGCTGTACCATGTTTACCTAGTAAGGATGACTGTTTCACTTCAAGACTACTTTCATGTCTTATGTTTGAAACTAAACTTCTTTACTTGGAGTGCAGTACAACACTAGGACATGTCATTCAGGGAAGTGATGGGATTTCTCTCCTTGGTGACTTTCAGGGATCATGTACACAAAACTATTCCCAGTCTGATCTGGTGTTGATGTTGATGCAGCTTCAAGAAGCAGGAGGCTGGCCTAGAAACCTCCGGAGGTCCTCTTCAAATGTTTTTTCTATGATCTTACAGTTCTGGTAAGTGTGTTACATTAAAATAACCAGATGGATTTTTTGGAAGTATAGAACAGATACCCTGAAGGCAGAAAACAGTATGTGGAGAAGACAACATGGGTGGGGGGAAAGACACTCGCTTATTTCCATTTATGAGTTATAGAACCAGGACTCCTACAAGGAGTTGAGAAATTTGTCTTGATTTGGAGATGAGAAAAACAAACACTTCGGAGTAGGTTTTCACAGTAAGACTGCCTGGCTTCTGATCCTCACCCTGTCTTGAGAAGGGTAGACAGTGTTGCAAACGTTAGCGTCAGGCTTGTTCCTGCTCCATCTAATCAGTTTGGTGTACATATTTTTCCGGTAGGGATTAAATACGTCTTGTCTCCTGTGGTTTTATTAAAGGGCAGAGAGGAGGCAAGGAGCCTTTTACTTCTGACAGTGTTTTTTCTGGTTGCCTGAAGTAGCTACTGCTGGGGGAGAGGGAGGCAGTAACAGCCAAATCTCATTGCCATACTCAGGGCTAATGCAGGTGAACTTTGTGGTGGTGCTGGGTCCACACCTGAGGCTTGCTTCTTCTGTGCACAGGACCAAATCAGCAGGAGCATAATGTAGGAACAGTGTTAGAAAAGAGGGGATTCACGATGTGCCCAGTATTCCCCACCATTGTCTCCAGAGGCAATAGTCCTTGCACTCTAGGAATGGTTTTGCAGCCAGGGTTACACAGCTGAGGACACGTCACCGTGGGATGTGTTGTGTAGAAGCTTAATATTACCCTCGGGACAAGCCAATCTCTTTTTCTCTCTTTTCCGTATGCGTTTCTCTTACTAGATCATCCAAAACCTTCTGCTGCCACTGAAAATGATGGTTTTTTGTGCAAAGCCAGACTTCTTGCACTCAGCAAGGGAAGGTCCAGCTCTGGCTATTCTGCCAGTAGATGTCCCTGCACACACGGCTGCAATGGACACTCTGTCTCTTGCCTGGGAAAACTGGCTTCCAACACACTGAACTTCACATCATTCCTAATGGAAATTGTTCATATAGATTTTTTTTTTCCCTCCCATTTGGGCTGCTGGTGTGAAGTGTAATCAAGCCCCACAAATACAAAAGCTGAAATTAACACCAAAGTTCATTCTTTCATTGCAAAGCACTCTTTCCACTATCTGTAAATATTTTTGTGTTTATTTATAGACCACAGGGCAATCAGAGTACTGACACTAGAGAAAAATCCTGAGCTGCTTTACCCGTTCTGCCCTTCACTCCTGTTTTGCATCATGCATTCAAATAACTTCCACATTTTTTCCCTTCCTTGGATTGCAGCGTTTTCTTGAAGCAGACGTTGCTTTGATGCATTGAATTGAACAAAACAAGACCAAATGAAACCAAATAGTGCTAAGCACTGGGTCCTCAAAGCTTGGTAGAAGTCACTTGGCAATTTTACAGTTGCTGAGAGTCTCAACCTTCAGCCCATAAGGTGTCTTCTGTAATACGAGAATTTATCAGCTGGCTTTCAGAGCCGTGTGGGTGAGTTTGAAGTGTTTTCACAATGCTCTCTGCTCTGTATTATAATCCTGCAATTACATATTTGCATGCCTACTAAATTAGCACCGGAAAGTTATCTTCAAAAGTGCTAAGACTGTCACTGGTACTCTTCCTGGGAATAAGGGAATGCTAATTGTTACGGAGGAGAATTACCTTTACACGGTATTGATTTTTTGCCCCACTGCCTGTCATTACTCAGTGGGTTTTTCCCGGCGCAGGACAGCGAGCAGCTGTGCCGGCAACCCACACGTCTGCGGCTCTCGGCCGGCTGCGGAGGGATGGGCAGCAGGCAGGGCTCTCGCACGGGCAGCTGCCGGCATTGGCACCACTGCCAGACCCGCGACTCACGGAGTGGCACGAATGAGCTGCCCGGGCAGCCTTTCGCTCCGGCTGTGAAGTGAGGGTAACAAGAAGCTTCAAAAAGATCAGAGCCGCAGCCACGAGTGGGGGAATAGCTCAGTAAATAATTGGCGGAATATAAGTATTTATTGATTTAAGAGCATTCTTTTCTTTTGCCTTGCTTTTGTCTTCTAAGGCAACTTTCTTTTAAATTTATGTCCCACATTGTCACATCAGGAAGAAAATACATGAGAAATGTTTTGTTATTTCAAATTTATTGCATATTACGTCAGCTGGCATTGTGGACTCACAATATGTAATGCTTCATAAATTATGAAAAATAAATGTTTTATGGGCTTACTACGCACTCTGTTTGAAAACCGTTGAGCTGGGGAGACTCACTGACCCCCGTACAAATTAATGGGCGCATTATTTTCATTATTGAAGCACAGATGGGAAGTTTGAACATCTTTATATATTTATTTAAAGGAAAATGAGGACAGAAGTCGTTTGAATGCAGTTAGTCTTTCTGGCAAGAAGCAGGTATCATTTCACCCAGCTCGTAACCTATTGCTTCCCTCACAGTCATTGTTATTCCAGGCCAAAGCTTAAACTCAAAATCAGAACTGCAAGGACTTAGCATGAGCTTCCAGAGGTCAAATCCTGCACTCTTTAGCTGTACAAACTAAACCTCCAAGTTGGCAGGGTTTTGTCGATGCAAGGACTGTGGCATTTGCAGAAAACTAGGAAAGCAGAAGTCAGCCTCCTGCAGAATGGAAGACAGTGAAAGATATTTCTACCCAACTTTCCAGCCCTGCTTTCCCTGAGTGTGATGGAGAGTGACAATTAAATGAGCGCCACGCATCTCAGCTGTCAAGGGCCTCATCAGGAGCAAAAACCTAAATCTCAAGGCACCAGAGATCTTAAACCTTATCAAACACGGCAGCCTTCAGGTCCGAGCCGCAGGAATCGTCCTCACCCACCTGCATGGGAAAGTGTGTCGTCCCATTTTCCGAGGAGCAAAAGTTCGCTCCAACATGTGTTGCACGGGAGGCGTGCGTCTTTGAGGGGACAAAAGGGCATGGTGACGTGAGGTACGAGGAACAGTGGAGCACTCTCAGCTATTTCCCCCTGCCCCCCCAACCCCAAATATTTCTGTTACTTGCGAAAGGAGGTCAGGTGTTACAGTTCTCCCCTGGATGGTTTTTATATCGCACAGATCCACCACTGTGTTTCTAATAAAGCCGTCAAGAGCATAACCAGGAGCTCCCTGCATGGGCTCAAGCAATATAAGTCACTGCTTCAGAGGACTCTCTTAACTTCGGGCTGGATGGACTGAAAAATCTTCCAAGTTATTCTCTCCTAATTCAAGTCAGCTGAGGCATCAAAATGTCGGGCAGATGGACAAGATCTTTGGCTCTGCTTCTGCTAGGGCTATTACAGTCAACACTTAGAGACTTTTTTCTTTTTTCTTTTTTTTTTTTAAATCAGTGAGCTTTTGAGAAATTAGCCTTTACGTAAGCACATTAAAGCAGATTCCTGTGTGCTTTCTAGTGTAAGAGTTCATGCTCTGAGGATCCTAACTTGTCCTAAACTGGATTAATCCATGCTACTTATCCCAAAAAAATATTTTTCCTTCTCTATTTTCCCTCATTCCTTCTTTCTTTCTCTTCTTGTTGCTATTAAGAATTATTAGATTTAAAGACCATGGCGGAAGGGTAGTCATTATTGCGGTCTCTTGGCCAACACGCAGTGAATATTATTATCTTGGTGTTTGTATATTTTAGGAACTATTAACTCCAATCGCGCTAACCTCGGGGGACTCTGAGTTGGGGAGATGCAAGACAACAGTTAAAATGAGCAAAGTACACCCCAAGTTTATACTTTCTTTTTATTCTTGCGGTGATTTTTCCAGTTGAAAAGAAAGCCTGCCTTTGCCTTTCGCATCCAGTGGAGGGCAGTTGAGTACCACGCTACGGAGCCAAGAGAACCTGCACCGCGGTGTAACGCTCTCCAGGAGGCAACCGATGATTGAAATTAACTGTTCTTTGCCTACGTGAAATATCACTTAGAAATACCTGAAGAATTCGAGAAAGGAAGAAATGGAAAGCTTTTCAATTTAAACTGCTTTTTAAACTGCTTTTTCAACTGCTCTGTTGGTAGAGCAGGAGTGGATCTAAAAGTTTCTTCAGCAGTTGAGGGAAAAAAAAAGGCTTATGTCCATACACACAAGTTTCAAGGGTTTGCTTTTTATATGTTAATCAGAGTTTCCAGTATATGGATGCTAACGAAAAAAGTTCCTGATTTTACCTTTGCTTCCTGACCTCAGCAGTTGTTAGGTTTTAATACTAATAATTTCAGCATGAAGAATATTTTTTAAGGGCAAATTTTGCTTTCTCGATGTCTCAGCTGTACCGGAAAGAATAGGACAATTCTCAGGGACCGGGATTACCATGTAAATACAGCCATTATTGAAACTGTGACTAGTTTTGGAATGTTCCCCTAAAAGTTAAATTTAAAACAAACATTCCAATCAGAAACAGAAACGTAACCATGTCCCTCTTAAAAACAGGTCTCCTCCAACTCCTCCAGTTTATAGCACATACCCTAGGGCTATTACAGTCTAGAAAAATCTGAATTAAAAACCACACAATTTTCTGGGTCTGGTCATGCATCGCTTGGTCAAAAAAAAGTTTGGGGCCTCCTGAGAAATACAAGGTTTAGGCCTTCCTGGCATTTGTTGTTTCTTTTTAAACAAAACAGTCTAGTCTTTATTGCAAATACATCATTTTAGTTTCATTCCCTTTGAAAGGATTCACAGGTGGATTGAAAGAGAAAGCTTAAAAAATATTTGCTATTGCAGTTGCCCATGAATACTGTTACGGTCAACATCCTAGTTATTTTTCGCATTTGTAGGGATATTTACTTTTCAAATTTTATTTGCTTCCCATCACTGCTGTAGTATAAGATCGGGCACAAATAACTGCTTACACCAAAAATTAAGTTTCTGTAAGTAACTATTTTAAAATGGTTGCTTTTATATTTACTGCTGAAGGATCTTGAGCACTCCTGCCAGAAAGGAAAGTATTTATTATCTCTCTTTTACAGATGAGGAAACTGAGACACTGTGAAATTAAAAGCTTGGGGAAATTAGTACACAGTAAATTACGGTGTGAATTTACTGTGTACTAACCACCCTGCACGAACTCATCGTGTGGACTGGCAAAGAAAAAGGATTAAACTCCCTTAAATTATCTCACATTTGCCATGGACAGACAGTTACCATGGATCAGCTGACATGCAGCAACTTCTTAACCCGCAGCGAGTCGTTCGCACAGCGAATCACCTTGGAGGAGAAGAGCAGATTCATGGGGTGCTGTGTTGAGCAGCTAATCCGCTGCAACTTTATGCAAGAGTTTATTAGTCACTAATTTCCCCAGCTGGGCAGATCCTAAGTGGTTTACCTAAAAATCACAGAAGGAAAACTCTGGCCAAACCTGAAGTCAGACTTGAGTATCTTTGTAGCCTTGATAGCAGAAGCTGTGATTTAAAAGCAAGGAAATCAACTTTGTCCCTTTTGAAGGATGGAGCACCTGCAGGACATGTCCAGGCGGTATGTGGGTTAAACTGGTGAATCAGAGTGGTGAAATCAGAAGGTGAATCCTGACATTTGAGAACCACCCTCCTGTCTCGGTGTTTCTGGCATTAAAGCATCGTGCAGCACACGCAGCGCCTCACAGCCCAGCCCAGCAAACCTACAGGAGTCTGCTCTGCAAAGCCACGCAGCGTCCGTCTGTCCTGGGAATGCCACCAGACGCCTCCTCCAGCCCCACGGCTGGGTCAGGTCCATGCGTGTGTGTGCAGAGCACCCTGCCTGCGTGATAATCCGCTCGCCAAGTTCCCTTCAGTCTCGGCAGTGCCACTTCTGGAGAGCAGAGCCACCGGACACGACCACTGCAACCCTGGTCGCTGTTCCCCAGCCCTGACAGTGACCTCAGGGCTCCGGAGGCAGTCGGCGAGGCTCCAGGAGTGACCTCCTCACCCTGAAGCAGGCTGAACGGCTGATGTTGAAACGACTTTGGCAGGAGCGCTCACCATTGTGTCCAGTCCAAGCTGGAGAGATGAGCATGTAGGGAGCTGGGACAAGGCTTGGCTGGTGGGAAGACAATTACTGACAAGTTCATTCCACTAATAAACAAAGACAGAAATGATGACGCTATAAAGAAGAAGCAGGATTCTCTGGAGAAAGCCCTAGAGGCACCTAGTAAGGAGGAGAGAAGTTTAAACGACAGTTTTACATTACACCACTTTGTAAAATATGTTCTATTTTAGTTCCAAGCTTGAGTCCAGGCAAAGCTGCATCAGGGTTTAGGAAACAGCATGTATTTCAATGCCCTGTGAAAAGTAATAGCTGATAACTAGTACCTTTAAATGTGAAAAGCAGAACTTTTCTCCAGGGGATGTATTTTTTTTTTTTTTAATGGATTTAGTGTCATAGTTTACATTGCAGCTATAGCATTCCACTGGCAGTCATTTATCTAATGACTTACATCTTTCAGGCTGTGGAAGATGCAGGATAACAGAGAGAGAGAGAGAAAGTGGTGGTGGTGGTGAAGTTCGTTTTAATTTGCATTTCAGGGCTGAACCTAGGATCATAAATGTACAGAAGTCAACACCTTCCTAACATCCCTCTGCTATCTTATTTCCGGAGCATTACAATATGAAAACAATGGGATTAGGGCACTATATACTTCAATCCCTCTCACTCCCGATCCCCAAAGTAGGTCTAAATAGAGCTGGATTTGCTTCTGGTGTAGCTGAAATTAAGACAAACGGGTATGTCTGAGATAATTTTTTCTTCCCCCTGTAAAGCTTAATCTTAGAAAATACCTGTCTGTGCTAGAGAAATGGCTTGCATGTAATATGACAACCATCTTTAACAGAGGCAAACCAGACTTTCTGGGCTCTAATCTTGTAAAGGAAAAAGCTTTACAGGTATAATTAACCTGTGGAATGCCCTTCCACAAGATACTCTTGAAGTATTGGCACTAATACCATCTGTCTTCATAACTCAGGGCATCAGTGGCCTACCAGCTGAGATCAGGAAGTAATCTAGTGTGTCCCTTCGTGACGTGACTCCATTGAATGAATTAAGAGGTCGTGGTGACTTTTGCAGTAATGGTCACTGCTGGAGCTGGATGATGTGTTGGCTTCGAAGGGAAAATCTGCGGTTATTTCCAGAAATGAGCAAGAGGGTGCAGCACGAGACTTATGGCACGGAAATCCCAGGCTGCTGCTGTGTGTGACGAGGAGATGAAGGTCTGCATGCACCAGGGAGGCTGGCAAAGGAGACAGGTAGGGCGTGGGAAGGGTTTGCCTACACTCTGCAGCTCTCAAAAAACTAGAAGTTACTAATTGAGATGATGGACAAGTAGTGGCATCTAGTGCCTCAATGAGTATTGCTGATTCACAAAGGAGCAGAAGGTCAGTGTGGTCCTGTGGCTGGGACTGAGAGATAGTCCTGGCCCCGGAGCAATTCGGTGTTCAGCACGGCCATGCTTCTGAAGCACGGAAGGCAGCAGTGCCTCCATTCTGCTAAAGCAGCTCAGGGGTTCATTCACGAAACCTTTGAGAGAGACGGCCCAGACACCATGGTGTGTCTGGGGGCTGGTGACTGCACATAGGGTGGGGGGAAGGAGCACCTGACCCCATCCATTGAATCTATTTCACTAAAGACTCATCTATAAGGAGAGAAAGGTAGAAGCAAGGATATATGAATGAAGAGTCTCCAGAGAGATGATCCTTAGTCTGAGGACAACCGTGTTTGCAGATGAGCTCCTGTTGTCTGCTGCCATGAGGACCTTCTGCAGTGGAACACAGGTCCAGAAACACTGGTTCTCAGAAACTTTAATACCAAAATCATGGGAAACGTTTGAATGTTAGATGACTCCAGACTTCATTTGCAGTTTAGTAGGATTTTAAGGCTGGCGCTTTATATATATAAGGCGTATATAAATACACACACACACACACATATATATATATATACATTTTGTATGTGTGTGTATTTATATACACGCCTCAGGTTTTTTTCAATTCTGTCAAGTAAATTCAGTAGCTCTTAAGCTAGAACTGGGGGACGCTCTTGTAGGAAGAGGTCTCATGGAGCCGTAATCAGCATTGGGGAATTTGCATCAGAAATTCTTCGAATGTTTCATTCAAGGCCAGCTTGTTGTTAACCTGAATATTTGATTTGAAGTCATGCTGGCTTCACATGTCAAGCTGCCCTGGCACTGTGTGAAAGTGGTGGGAGGAGAGACTGAAGGGGGAAACGAGCAAGTAGGGAAGGATTTGGTTATCAAAGCAGAGGACTTAGATTCAAAAGTAATCGACACAAGGAGATTACTTCAGCTCATAGTCCAGACAAGGGCTCTATCGCAATAAATTAGGCCACCCCCTCACACAAACACAAGCATCTCCATGTGTTCTACCAGCTTCATCCAGAGATAAGGAGACAATGCCATAGCTTTTCTGCCAACTTGGCCAAACAGCAGGTTTGCTAAAGCTCAGCTCTCAAGAATATTAATAAAAACAGATGATTTTACCCTTTCTGGTCCTGCCTATAGCAGGCTGCTAATAATGCCTTATGAGGCTGCTACACAGTTCAATCAATAGTTTGATTTTTCTGCCCTAGAGCTGCCACAGACACAAACACCACGCTAAACTGGCTGAGCAAGGAGCTGGCCGCAGAGACAGCCGGAGACAGAGAAGGGGGATGCAGGACGTGGTGCCTTGTGACTTCTAGGAAACTTGGGCATGGACCATTCCCGTCAAGCCCCATCCGCCATGGCAGCTGCTGCATCCTACTGAACCCATGGATGCTCCTCAGTGCCAGGTACCAGTTATTTATTAATTTCTGTGTTGCCTATGGAAACATTCGGGTTTGATAAAGGGAAAAAAGCGATTTGGCATCCTTTGACAGAGGGAGGTTGATTTTCATTCGAGACAGAATGGCTCATTTTTACCTTTTTAGCTCCTGGAAGAGTAAAAAGTGAGAGGTCAAACCTGCATCACCATGACAACCCCTGCAGCGAGGGTTTTTGAGCAGATGAAGGGGAGTGATAATGGAGCTGAAGTTTCTGCCCGTTCTTGTAGTCACTGGGCTTTTTGCTTTGTTTTCCTTGTTCCTTTTCTTTAGGCCCTGTAAGGTGTGGCCTCATGTATTTTTCAGGGGCTGAAGGATAACACCGGCCAGTTTAAAACACTGCCATATTCTGTTTGAGATCAGTCCTTAGTGTAGCATTGCCTGAACATACATCGGGTGAGTATAAACCATATAAAAAAGTGGATCATAAGAGCTAGTCATGGAAGATCAAATATCACTTCTGGTGCGTTCCCTTCATTACTGTAGGTACAATACATCAGCAAGTGCAGTCATGTTATCAGGTTTGCATCAAAGGAAACTGCCATCTCTGCCTTTCCTGGCAGTGCCTTTGGAGTCCAAAAATAAGCTCAGTAAACCAGCCATTCTCTGAGGAGAGGAGGCATTGTACTAATGACGAAATTCCAAATGAGTTGGGGATCTAAGGAGATACGCTCAGGAGGGGTTGCAGGTGGAACTGGAAGCTTATCTGAGACGTTGAGCTCATGCCCTCGTTTCCTACACCTGCACATGAAGGAATGTGTAACAACAGTTTGCAGATAGCTGAGGTTACAGCTACTGAGCAATACCGAGTCAAATTGGAGTTACAGAAACAATGCCCCAAATTCTCTCCTACCGATAAACTGAGCCTAGTCCAGGGAAAAACCAAGAGCAGATTACTCATTTTTCTGACATCTCTGTTTATTCCAGGTACCTACTAAATCTTGTATTTCAATAAGATGGGAAACCCGTTCAGACTGGAATACATCTCCTTTGGCATGCAAAAGTAGCGCTTAGAACAGGTTGTCCTCAAACCCCATCTAGAGCCCCCAGATGTTGTCCTTTGAACATTATACCTCTTCAGAAGTTTTGCAATATCCTTTTTTACCTAAACTCAATACTCCAGTTGTGGTTGCAACTAAAAATGAAGCAGAACAAGAAATACTAAAGCACATATTAGAGTGTCAGAAAAGTTAATTTTGCTGGAAGATTTTGCCAGAGTCAGATTTTAAAGAGATCTATACAGCCACTTATGCAGAGAAGAGGAATAGTCAGAGTTAACACTAAAAAAGTTTTGAATGGCTGTAAAACCTTGATTTGAATCTGTTCTCTGTGCCCAAAGCATTAGGTTATTAAAGCTTTTGCAGTGGGGATGAATTATTTCATTTTTGCCTAGTGAGGGGTTTCTCATATCTTCTTCCAAAGTGGTGGACATGTCCCTCATGTCAGTAAGGAGCTACACAGCTCGTCATCCAGAAAGGCAAACTGCAAAGAAAGAGCACAGCTATGGTCTGTCTGCCACCAGATTTGAAACAATAGCTGCATCGACACATCCACCCTGCAAGAAAGCAAAGCTGGGCTATTGGAATCAGCCTGCAGATAAATCAAAGTAAATCTGAGTGATAGTGATATGATGTTGCAATAATAATTCAGTCCTCATGCTGATTTAGAAGAGGAAGCCAATTCAGAGTTTCACAAGCACAAGGGCCAGCACAGAGCCCTGTGGGGCAGTATGAAAGAGAATAATCAGTTCATATGGAAAGAAAGTGCAGGTTATCAATCGCATAAAATACAGACCTGGCAGAAAACAGACAAGATAATTTCTGGAAAGGCCTTGGATTATAATCTGTGCTTCAGACAACTGATTTATGAGCTGTTGGACCCTCATGTTTCAATCAACCAATCTGAAAAATTACGTTAGATATGAAGCCTCTCTATGTGAGAGGATTGCAGCAGTATAATTTTAAACAGCATGTTAGAGTATGACAGAAAATGCAGTTTCATCCTTACAGTGATCAGCCATAAACCCCAATTTTGCTCCTCCTGTGGTGTGACGGGGCTGTCTTGAGTCAGAGAGGGGAAGCTCGCCTGTCTGCTGATGCAGCTCAGGACAAACTCTTTTGGGGAGCTCATTCTTTGAGGACAAAACAATAAGTGCCAATCATATTGGCATCGGACCATTTGGAGGCTTTAATTACATTAATTTGATTTTTATTCCTCACTGCAACTCTACTCAGCCATTTCCAGGCACAGTGGAGTCAATGAAACCTGATGTTGGTTTCAATTTGCTAACATCTCTTTGAAAAACAAACTCATCTCACTGCAGAAATGTTCTGAAAACAAATTGCAATTATTCCTCCCTCCCACAGAAAAAGAATAATCAAGTGCCAGAGCTTTATATTACGCTTTGCTTGGATAAAGTTTGGACATAAAATGCTTTTGTTGAAATGATATCTTTCACATTGCAGGTGATGTGGCTGGAGCTCATATACTTTTAATTTTTAGTTTTAAGAAAAAACTTGCCCACAGCAATAGTGTGCTCAGTCTCATGAACAAAACCAGCCTAGAAAAGACCTATGGACTGGCACAGAAAGTGTGAAATACCACTTCAGCTCTGTAAGAACTCCGTACAGCAGCATCTAATGCTTGGGAGAACAAAACCACATTTTTCTCCCTCCAGAGCCATTCCAGCATACCTTTTGTCCAAGAAACACGCTGGCATGGCAAGCAAATATTGCTGTCCACGGGTTAAAGTTCAAATGCATCACTTGAGTAGATGAGGAGTTCCACCAGGGCAGAATGACTAGCCGTTTCCTTCGGGGAGTGGTGACTGTGGGGTGGGGAGAGATGCGGGTGTGTGGGGTAGGATGCAGAGAGCCACAGCCCTTGTACAGCAATTACCATAAAGATTAAATAAATACAATAGCCTAATTTCACATGGAAGTACACTTTAATTAAGTCTCTGCAGAACAATGAGCTGCTTCCATAAGAGCTGTGAAAATCATCACTAGGGACTGTCCAGAGGAAGAGAGAAACAAACAAGAGAAGGACTCTTTGTATAGAAAATATGTACGGGAAGTATTTTGAAAAGCTGTTCCCAGTTAATTTACCTAGGAAGAATTAATAACAAACTCCAGTCTTTTGCTCTGTTTTTATAGAAGTTCCATATCCCAGAGTCTCATGGTGCTTACCAGACTGAGGGAGACACAATTAATTTACAGACTAATTACAAGAGCATTGCAGTGTATTGCATGTGGTGTACACCAATGGCTTTAGCTAGGCTGATATATAGTTGGTTCTGGTCTGGAAACTCTAGTGCAGGATAAGCTCCAGGTGCATAAGAAAAAACCTGTTATTCCAACAAAGTTCATGATGCATTCCTTATGTTAACATGGTCAAGTACAGAGTTTAGGAGGAGGTGCTTGGGAAGCATCACCGGTGAAACTTCCCTGCACTCCAAATATATTTCCCGTATTTTCCTGTATCTTCCTGTATGGTCAGAGTTCGTAATGCCCTGGAAGTACTGCATGAAAAGGAACACACTGCCATTAACATTTCTACAAACAGCTGGGCGCATTGTTTGAGTGCAGGTAAGCTTGGTCAAGTTCATCATTATTCTGTTCCTGAGACTGGGATGTCCAACAGAGGACGTTGCAGCTGCTGGCGTCACATCAGCCACCCCATGACTTGTGATGAGTTTGAGCTTGCTAACACCTACAAAACAGGTACCTTCATTGCAAAGACAGAGTTGAGACATTCCCTAAACCCCAGCTAGATACAAATCTTCCCAGAGTGCAGGTAAGAGACCAGTCTAATGAGCAGCTTGATGTTTCTGAAGCATGATTTTTCCTTGAAGCCTGGATGAGCAGTGAGTATTTTTACCTCATACTATATTACAGACCATTTTTAAAATTATTATTATTTTAATTTTTTAAGCCTTTTATTTCTTTAGAAATTGCCAACTGATAGCTTTCAGCTATGCAAGGCTCAGGCAGGTTAGAACTAGGGAAGCAAAAAATCACTTGATGCTGATCTTATATCAAGGTTTTAGAGGTTTTTGGACAGGCACTGCCTTTGTTTGCTTTTCTTGTTTTTATGCATAGCTGGGCCCAGCTCCATGACTGTTGTCTTGGGCATGACTGCACCGCAACCAGAAAGTCATTACAACCAGACAATCAGCTCTCAGTGCCTGCAAGTTTTTACTGTCTGTTTGAAAGAGAGTTGAAGCACTTGTGGAGGTTTAATCGAAATCTGAATACATGTGACTGAAATTGGCTCTCTGTGAGTATTTATACAAGTAAATCTCTGCTTCTCACAAGTTCCTGGAAATCAAATGCCAGCCTTGTATGATCATTTTTTAAAGGAGTAAATATTTGTTGAAAATTCTTTGCTGTATTAATTTTACTCTGCCTTCTCTCACGAAGACCTGACGGGGTTGGAGAGACTCCTGGTGTGCATCAATCAAGCTAGGGAAGAGGGACCAAAATAGCTTATTACTTGGTCCATAACATGTTGTTCTCGCAATGAAACACAAACTTTTCAGGTAGAAAGGCAAAGCTCTTAAAATAGCTTGTTTTCCCCATACGTCTGCATACCAAGCTAAAATCTTCCAGGAGATGATCCTTATTTCAGCACTAGGTGTGTCAGGTACAGGTATTTTAAGCAGGAGGTAGTTTAAGCAGTGCTGCTTATTTCCAGGTTTTCCTAACCCCCACTTGAAAGCACATCTGCCAGTAAGTGGTTTATAACTTGACAGTCAGCCACCACTATTTTTTTAGTGCTGTATAATGTTGTCAGTCCCTGTTGCTGACCTTTTCTTTTCTTTTACTTTGTCTCTTTTTTTTTCAGTTATTTTGTGGTAACCCTTTTACCTTCTTTTTCCCTGCTCAGAACCATTAGCAGGATGTTGTGCAATATGGTGCTTGTCATCTGTTTCAAAGACACAGTGATGAGATACAGGTATGCCAGATGGATAAACCTAGTGTGACTAATTATTGTGTATTTGCCTTTAATTATTATCATTTATTACCAGAGAAAAGACAATAGAGGTTCCCAGACTCGGAAGGGAATGTCGGCAGAAGGGGATTTTTTTCTTTTTTTTTTTTTCAAGAGACTGACACATCAGCAAGAAAAGTTTTGTTCCTGGGGAGAAACACAAGCAAACATCAAGACAAGAGGAGTCAACGTGACTCATGCAATACTCTCCTTTCCCTGACACGTACTTGAGGATCAGATATCTCACAGCTAATAAATAGTTTCTTTGTAATTATAGAACAGCTCTTCTCTTGCCTAAATGCCCATGCAGGGCATAATGAATGTATGGATACCCTTCAGTCATCTGCATGAGTATCCACCACGGGTTACAGGGTAGGTTTCTGTCCTCTCTCTCTGCTCTGGTCCTGGGAGATGCGTACAGCCCTGGCTCTGCCCTGTGGGCACCAACAGAGAGGGGAGTGATCCTGTGTGGGTATACACAGGTGCTCAGGTGAATGGGACATGAGCTTTTTAATTAATCCATAAACCAGATGCACATTACCTCCTCCATGGATAGGTGAAACCTGAGGCAGCAATTTTTGAATAAATTCGGCTCAGGGTAGCAAACATTGTCAAAGGTTTCTGTGCCATCAGTGGCCTCAAGCCTTTAAATGGAATATACCTCTGTATCTGGCCTTAACATGCCAGAATTCTACAGTGTTCGGCAGAAATGTAGATTTCCACCTTCAGGTATTATCAGGTATTATAACCCTATTTTCAATTGATTCCCCCACAAACACACACACATGATAAATATGTGTGGATATAAAAAAAGCATTTTAAAATAAAGGTGATATTTCTGTTGAATCTCAATAGGCATAGGACAGGCACTTTGCTCGGCTCAGGACCCACAACCTGGCATGCTGGACTACTTTGAAGACTAGAAGATTGACAACGGTAGGAAACTTTTGGAAATGTTAATCCTATGGTCCCAAAAGCTGATTTCAGTTTACAGCTGAATCAGCTACAATTTACAAGTGCAAGTGGGATTATGAAGGCTCATAAATCCAATCTTCTGGTTTATGGGGCACAGCACTTTAATTTGGGAGCAGTTGCACTGATATGGTGAACAGACTGAGGAAGAGCTTCAGACTTAGGCTTTAAAATTCATAAGGATCTGATTTAGTACATTTTACACTGGTATTTTAACATATTTGCTCTATGGCTAAATTGCATCGTAGCCTAGAGGACCAGTCATATACCACAATCTATCATCGGTAATACAAGACGTAGTCAATGGCACTAGGCTACTGAAATATTTCTATATACAGTACTTGTCAGACAAATAAATACAAAGGCATTAGAAAAAGAAAGTCCATACATGGATGATTTGCAAACAGGAGAAAAGTCTAAATTTGCCACTGTTTGCTCTGAATAGCTTACCCAGATTACAGGCCAATTTTGTTTTGGACAGAAATATTTTCCATCACAGAGTCTGCTAAAGTCAAAAGAGTGCTATTCGTTTGGCTGCAGGATGGGCTGAAGGGTTGGTTGTATTTTGGGACTGGCAGCCCTGACCGTCTCCCTTTAACCCATTTGAACGCAATTTGATTGGGACTTGACTGAGCACTTAATAGTCTGTGATTGCCTTGATTGTGGAAATCTACTTCCAAACCAAATGCAATGTCATTATTGCACATCAAGGAAAAAAGTGCCCCTGATAACCAAAAGTATTGCATAAAGTTGGCAGACTGAGAATTAAATATGCAGAATCAGCCTAATGAAATAACTTGCCTTTGGTTGCAAGAGCCTTCATCATTCTTAAGAAGATTTAAAGCTAATCTGACTTGGAGCTGTTCTAGTCCATTATTTTTGGGGAATTTTTGAGCTTTATTTTTCTTTTCAGCAGCATTATTCAGTCTTGACAGGTTTTTTTTTGTTAATTTTTTGCATATTGAGTAATTAGGAAATCAGTTCAGAACCATTCTTAAGTAGAAATGAAATGCCCCATAATCCAATTTTGATCAAAATTCATCTTTGCTTTTCAGGGACCAGTCAGCCTGTGCAGTTATCTCCGCACTGCACAGAGTTGATAATAAAGCAAAGTAAAGCTCGCATTCTTTTCGCATTGCACGTGGTGGGAATGGGGCATTGTTCAGCTGGAGAACAATGTGCTGTTCCCCCAGCGTGTGGCAGAGCAGCAGAATGGCAAGAAGATGATTTCTCCCTGTGCTTCTACTTCTGTTTCTCAAATGTCTACAGGCCTGAAGTAAACCTTGCTTCCCACCTCTGGGTCGGTGGTTCTCTTCCCTGGAAACCTTCCTGTCTCCCTCTCCTGATGCCTTGTGTTCGTAGAAGAGAGCTCACTACTGTAGCACCTTTCCCAAAAGCCGTCATGAGAAGGAGAGACAGATTCAGCTGTCTTCTCAGACTTGTTTTATAGCTCCTCTGCCTTCCACTTCAGTATCCATTGCCTTTCAGTTATGCACAGAAAAAGGGGCCAAAATACATCACAGAAATGCAATCCCTTCCCATATAGTGACTGCACAAACAGGCCTTGTGTATCTTCTATCATGCATGAAGGTATTCCATATTTTTTTGCGTTATGCTGGCTTCAGTGATTCCAGCTAAGTTCCTAAGTGGCTTTTACTGCAGAAGCAATACCCCAAGAAAGCCTTGTACTTTTGTTGTGCAACATTAGCAAAATTGGTGGCTTTGAAGCAGTTGTTTGCAATCAAGCAAAACTGCTCCATTCCTCCTATAAATGTCCTTCTTCCTTCCCACCACTCATTTCCTGACCAGCTCCTCTTAACTATGGGACAAGCCTTTCTCCATGTTCATTTTTCTCTGACAGAGTTTACTTCTCTACATTCTCAGAGTTCCTGGATGTGTTTATGTTCCTTGCGACTTGCAGTGGCTGTATATTGATGTTGCTTCAGGTAGATAAGCCATGGAGAGAAAATAAATGGGTTGAGGAACCCTGGGAACAATAGTGGGAGTTATAAGTGAGGGGACAGGCAGTAGAGAACAAGAACAGGAGAAGGGGAGTTCTTAAAATTCTTTGGTCTTCACTCCCATACTAATGGAATGTGGCCACTAGAGAACTTTCTTTTCTTCAAATTCACACTTAATACTGTAAAATACTCATTCATATCAATATTGCCAGCTTTTTCTTTTCCAGGTTAAGGGTAGTTTTAAAAATGTCTCATGATTACAAACACATGATCCAGAACTGACAGCATGTGTACAAGCTCTGTTGTTGGAGAGGATCTCTGGGTCTCTGAAATTTTAAGAACTAAAACAAGTTCCACCACGCTGCGGTTCAAATAATGAAAAAATCATTAGTTCCAAGAGCAGCAGGTACAGAAATACTCGCAGATTTTACACATCTAGATTTGGCTAGTTGCATTCACATGGACACCTCCCAACAAGATGCTAGTCACCATTCCCCACCCCTCTAATAGGCCAATAGTAACTCTCATGCTACGATGAAAAGGGCATTTTCCTAGGATGAAGCAGAACATTGAATGTCAACAAGTTTTGTCATCTATAGAGCTTATTTTCCAGGAATCTGACAGTGTATCATCCATCCACATGAACCACATGGGCTCCCGAGCCCACAGGATTCTGCAATGAGGCCATAATGGAGGACTGCACTCCTGAGTGCAGCGGGGCTGCACTCAGAGGGGAGATTGGCTGCGTATCTGAGTCTGGGTTGTCACATAAAACAATTATTAGAGGGAGGGATACATTGTTAAATAATAATCTTAACATTATTGGCAACTTCCAGTTGTCACTGAAGGGGAAAGTTAGGAGACATAAGTATGACATATGATTAAATGCAACTCTCTGCTACCCTGGCAAATTTCTTCTTTTCCTTGGTGGCAGGAAGCACCCATGCTTATAACTAAAGAATGTGAACTTTTCAAAGAGATTGGGTTGTCTTTCCAAGTTATCTTTATTTTCAGTTACCCCTCATTAGTTACCTTCTTGGTTTTGTCTGTTTTTCTCACTACATCTTGCAGTTTCTTGCTGCTTCACCTTTTCTGTTTTCCTCGCCATCTAACCTTAGACCATTCCTCTCTTTCTGAAAATCTGTCTGCTGGTATTTTCCATGAATCCATCTGCATTGAATTATTTATAGATACAATAAAGTCCGCTTTTGTCTAATGTTTATTTTCTTTAATAACAAGAAACATGGGGAAAATGTTCGAAAGAACCGAAAAAGGACTTGACTTTTCCTGGACGCTAGGCAACGGTAGTCAAAAAGTACAAAACAAGCTGTAGGATGTTCGTAAGATGCCTTCTAAAAATAATAATCTTAGTATGTTGGTATCTCATGTGCTTTCTGCATTCATTATATTTCCCAAATCTAAGCCTTGGTTATAATCCTGTCATGTCCCTCTAAAGGCTCTAACGGACAATGAGTTGCTGTGGAGGCAACCAGGAGCAATAAGCAGATGGATTATTGCTGGTGGAGTCAGATCTTTGCTACCTGTTTTCCTTGTCCTAAGTGTTTTAAACAGGTCATGGAGGTCTCTTCTGATGGTCATTCCCGACTAGTAGGTTTATCTTGTATCTGGTAAAAATTAGTGCAAACAATATGTCCTACTTAATGAGTCATTGCTAGTCCTTTGTTACCTTTTACTGCTTGTTTGAATTTTCTTTTCAGTATGATTTAAAGGCTTTTCCCATCTCCTTTTCCAGTGGAGGGTTTATGTTGCTCATTTGCCTCTTTCTTCCCTTCAATTACACGAGTCATGCAAGCATTTCCCCTTGAACACTTTCCAGCTCCCCCCACCCCATGCCTCACCCCCTCCGTGTCCTCCCCCTCGTTTACACAGCTCCACTCTCCGCTGTGTTTCCTGCACTGCCTACACTAATTGCACTTAGCATGGACGCCGTGGGGGAGGGAGTATGGAAAGGGAGAAGGTAAAGAAAGGACTTTTGAAGAATCTGGGTGAGTTAAAACTGGAGACTCCTCTGCACATGTGAAAGATGGAAGTCATAAAACAGGCGACAGAGGGAAGGGGAGAGAGGAATAGATTAAAGTCCAGGTCCAGGGTGAGCATGGCAAACCTCAGGGTGGGGGGCATGGTGATTGTCATCCCTTCAGAGGGAGCAAGGAGGGACCTGGAAGCTGCAGAGATGGGAGCTCGGGAGACCAAATCCCTGCTCTCCACTCCACTCATCTGATGCAGAAGCCAGAGGATAAGGTGCATGGAACCCTCCTAGCCACCTCTTCTGGCAAAAGCTTATTCAGCATATGGGGGTGGTTATTTTATTTTTCTCACTCACTCTGTTTCCTTCTCTGTTCCGTACCCCCTGACCATTCGTACTATTGCAATTGCTTGTCTAAAATACATTTTCACTGCCTCTGCCCCCACTCCAGTTCTTCAACCACAGAAAAAAGTAGGACGCTGACACCGCAGAAACAGCATTCTGCACACGTCGGGGACGTTCCTGCAGTCTGGGGATGAAATCTGCCTAGAGGACTTGCAAAGTTCAGTCCCTGCGCTCTCCGCAGTGTGTTATGGCTGTGAACACCACTTCTTTCTCAGAGCAGCTTTTAAGCGTGAGTATTTGCCTCAGAAAGAACAAACACATGCTATCAAACAACCTAACTAACAAACAAGTCCCCAAAGACCGGCAGCTCCCAAAATCAGCACTCAGTACTCTCTGAAACTTCACTCATTTGGATTCAAAGGTACCTGGATGCAGAACACTTGAGCTAGAGAAACTGCACATCTGTGGCGTGCTCTTCCTCGTTTATTTATTTATTTTTCAGTCTCACACCTGCCTACTTTAGCTGATCTCTAGCTATCAAATTGTGATGGAGCAAAAGTAATAAAATGCCTGTAGGATAGAAAATCCTGCCTGAAGTTCTCCCATAGCTCAGCCAGACCTAGAAGACGCACAATTCAATTAAAAATAAATAGAAAGTTTTTCTCTCTTCACCTTGCCATTTTTCTCTTCACTTCTATGTATTTCATATATCCATATATATATATAAATAAATACCCCCCCCACACGCATGCGCATACGCACATACACACACAAACCCACCCCTCCCCTTTCCAATCCTTCCTTTAAGGTTTAATTTAACAATAACATTTGCGATCGGGGTCCTGAGCATCTCAAGGGCATTGCGCTTGAAATTGCACACACTCCGCACCATTTATCATAGCCTGACATGTGTCATGTTCCAGACTGCAGCTCCAAGAGGTTACAGCTCACGACTGCTCCTTTGTTGATCAGCTGCCGAGACAACTGAGGCACCTTTCTTTCTCTTTTTCTTTCTTTCCTCCTTTCTTTTTTTTTTTTTTATTATTAAAGCTGCACCGTCCTCTTTTCAAAGGGTTCATTGTGACACAATAGAAAAAGCAAACAAATTCTTCTCCACTCTCTGCCATCTCCCCACCCGATCTTCGTCAGCACCAATTCAGATCACATTTACCTTGGGTTTGATAGAATAGCCTGTGCTGGTTAATAATACTGCTTAATATTGACTGTGAGATGGATAAAGTATTTTCAAAGTAGTTCTCTGCTGGAGGAGCAGAACAGCGTGTGTTAACTGCTAAGGATATTGCGGACAGTGGTAAGGGAGTCCCAAAGTGCTTTCCTAGGGCAAAATCCAGGCTTGCCAAGCCAGTGAGCTTCTTCCATTGCTGAACTTCAGTTCTGCAGCTTCAGGAAAATGAATTTTCTCTTCTCCACATCTTCTGCTTCATTTATTTCACCCCTTCTCCTTCACTTTCTTGGTGCCTTGCAGAGTTCTTGCTGAGTGCAGAGCACCTGAGACCTGCATGTATCTTCACAGAAATGATGTGTACAGCAATTCAACAAATCAGGCTGCTCATAAAGCATATTGACAAGCGCCGCTGTATTGCGTTCATAAACCACTTGTAGATCTTGCTTCTGCCAGTCTTCATCCTGCCAATCAACATTTGTATGGGGTATGGGTATGGGTGTCATTGCAACTTAATGTGCGAAGGATGCAAGGTACTATAGATAGAAAGAAGTCAGTTTTGAATACTGGTCTAAGATCTGAACAAAAGCAGACTTTGCTTTGTATTCTTCTACTTTCTGAAGAAGGTTGGCATGTCAGGTGAACCGATAAGTTCTTTTTAAACTATGTGTAATGAACAGGACTTCAAGGCAAAAAAATGCTGAGCTGGAGCTGACTTCTCTATTTCCACTCCCCGTATTCATGCTCATCTCTGTCCTGGAAGACTTAGAGTCCGAATATTCAGGTCCCAAAGTCTGGCTGCATTTTGGAATGATATTTGATCTTTCAGATTCCTATTCCCCTCTGAGCTCTAAATCAAGCAACAGTCGTTACCACCTGTTAGCACCAAGCACAGCCTCTGCTTGGAGTTGCCTACTTTCTCCCACTCTCTGAGCTCTTTTCGATGGATATTTTTTGAGGTTTCCTTGCTTTAGAGGCTCTTGATTAATCAGAAGTGCCAGATGGGAAGGCTCAACTACTACCACCACGTGTGTGTCACACACCAGTTAGATTAATAAAGGGAGAGTTTTCTTGCTATTGCCCAGAAAAATTTCACATTCTACCCTGCTTTACATGTTTGTCACAGTCACCCATCTTGACACTCTTTGCCTTCCAGTCCAGCATGCTCTGCTTTAGCAGCCTAACCAGCACAGTGCTTTGCTGTCTGAAGGTTAGCGCATTTTCTCTCCCTTTCCCAAGAGGAGGAAAGTCCAGTTTCATGGCCGTAGCTGGGTAGTTCCCACGTTCACAGCATCCTCTCTGAGCTGGTCCCAGGCTCAACACAGAGCCAGCTCCCCGCTGCCTGCGATGCACTCACGTTCCTGACCTTGACTGATGTTTGATCCCTGCCCTCTCCCTGTGCCAGCGCTGAGGCACCTGACCGGCTCTGCAGGGATGATCTAGTGTGACCAGCTGGGACGGCATAAAGCAATGCCAGGACTCGGCCAACTTTCAGTCACATAACTCTCCCTGTCCTGGGGAGCGCGACCACCTGCACAGTCTCGCCTTCCCCCACGCTGAAGGATAGAAGAGCTTTAGCAGACGTAGGACAAAGCACAGAGCACATAAAGGCAGAGACCACCATAAATGCTGCTGCTCCATCAGTTTGCCAACCTAATCAACTGCCTGCCTGTGTATGCCTGATGCTGGCACCACGCCTCTGCTCCCAAGCAGCGAGGAAGCTTTACGCTGCTGGACTGTACAGTCTTGAACGAATATAATGGCTCCCCCAACTCCTAGGGAGACTTACTGAGGATATTTAAGAGGGCTGGGGCCACGTTATTTATGGAGGGGCTGTGTTCAGCATGTGCCTGTGCCTCACTCGCTTTTTAGGGCAGCTGTTCCCATGAAAGCTGCTACAGTGTTTTAATTCCTAGCTCCAGACTGCATAGGAGCCAGTCTAGCCCCCAGCAGTTTTAAATGGAAGATGAATAATTTTAAGGCTATTTTACGGATTTGTAAGGAGGAAATAGGAAGGCTGCATGAAGTAAAAAAAGAAGAGTGTATGCTATAGTCAAAACTGAAAAATCCTCTCAGCTTTCCCCCTCCAACAAGAAATATTCTCATCCTAATATTTCTCAGAAATACAGTCTCTTTGAGCTGGGAGTGAAAGGGATACACAGATACTCTGAGAGTGATAGAACAGCAACGAGGAAAGCAGCACACGTACTAATCAGGCAAGCGGTCAGTGTTTCAGCTGAGACCATCCTCTGAATATCTCAACCATGAAGTAGTGCTAAGAGTTGATTCAGAACTGGCTGAACATCCTGGTCTCCCTGTGGAAGGAAATATGGCTAGAGCAGCCTCTATTTATTGGGATGGCATTGGGGGATGCTGGAAGTTAATTGGCTCCTCAGATATGAAGAATAAAAGTAACCTTGGGTCCCTCTGCTAATAAGAAAAGGAGATAGCCACCAAGCCAAGCAACATACAAATAAAAGAAGAACCAATAATGACTTAAAAAAAGTATTTAAATGCAATCAGGCAGAGCTGCCTGAGATATCAGAGGAAAGAGTAACGACGTGTACAGTAGACACAATGTAGATTACAATTTATAACAGGATACAGGATGGAGCCAGCACTTGATTAGGGGACCATGTTACAAATTTTTCAGCATATGTCCTCTGTTTTTCTTTGCCTTGGCATAGAAGGCTGGGCACTGCTGGTAAGTAAATCAGATCGTCAGAAAATGCCCATGTTGATGAGAATTGCAGGATCCAAGGAAATTAACTTGACTTGTATTTTAGACAATTCTGCCATATCCATTCCTTGCCCAGAGCTGTCAACTGGGAAAGAGTTGTGCCTGCTTACAGCTTTAATCAGAGATAGAAATTATCCCTAGTTCATGAATATGTTTGTCATGAAGACATATCAATGGTGGAGAATAGCTTCTCTGCATAAAGTTCTGTATGTCTTACACTAAAACATGTTATACACTGAAGTGTTTTGTTCTCTGCATAACACCCTCACACTCAAGTCACTGTCCAGCTCACACCCAGACACACACACAGAGCCTGGGCAAGGGGAAGTCCTAGAGGACGAAACCCAGAGGCTGAAGGGCCTTAAATCTCCTTGGGTGTTTGCTTGCTGTGACTTGGCCACCTATGAACCATTCATCTTATTGCCAGGGAAGAGGTCAGGAAGGAAATTTTCACTTGTCTGATCACAAAGGCTGCTGGGGCTCCTTCAGTCTTCCTCTGTGGCTTAAGACTTGGTCTCCCTCCTGGATGTCTCCACAGATGCGTGCTCTGCTGATGTCTGGACCTGACGCTTCGGCATGGCTCTTGACCATTAGCACCAGTAAGTTGTGCTCTCCAGTGGGATGGGGGTATGGGATGTGCTGTGATGTGGTATTTCTTGTGGATTGCTGGGTTACGATAAAGGAAGAGGTCTTCATGAATAGAGCAATCCTTTCCATTGCTAAATGTCTTTTCCATGCCAGCCTGGTAACACCACAACCCTCAGAGTATCCTAAATTAAAGGAAGCAATACCAGAACAACAACAAAACCAGGAATGCAAATGACACAGTAACAAAACAGAGAGCAAATGGCTGACAAAGGATGTTTGTATGTTGTGCTCTGTTATTTTGGCTGCTTTGCTTGTCCAAATCCCCCTAGAAAACAAAGAGAGCACAAGCAGCTAAATGAAAGTTCCTTGCAGGGCAGGGGCTTGCCGGATCCCGATGTGTGTGTGCATACCAGTGTGGTTATATTTGCGTGTGTACGGTGGGGAGGAGGGAAGCTTGTCATTGTATTTTCTTTACTAGACAGGCATAAACACCCCTGTTTATTTCCAACATGCCATCTAAATTCAAAATTAGCATAAGCTGATGATGTTAATTGTTTTCTATGCATGCAAGCAGTGCTTTATCAAAGGTAGAGGGACAGAAGGTCGTTCCCCTAAGGGCCTCCAGGGAACAAGTACCCATCTGAGATAATATTGAGATTGGCATAGTTGGGTATATAACTGCTTCCAAGTATGAAGAAATTGTGTTCTTTGTCATTAGCAAAAAAAAATAATTTTCCTATTAATATTGTAATTCTCCTTTTAATAAACACTGCCCTGATTGAGTTCTAGGAAAGTGCCCTCCAGGTCCACCAAGGGGTGGCCCGGGCTGCAGCTGACAGGCTGGCTGCCTTTCCAGAGTGGGGGAAAGTTGTGTTGAATTGGCCATTTGAGCAAGGCTCTAGGAATTTTTTTCCTTCAGGTCAATATACCGCAGCCATTGTGGAAATATTGGAACACTTCCTTAAACGAGGTCAGCGATGACACCAAGGCAGTGAGGAGTGACAGGAGTTCTCTACTTTCTAAGGAAATGTCATAATAATATTTGCTCAGTATCCCCCAGAGCTGTACCAAGTGCAGAGCCAGAGGAGGGTCTTGGCTTGCAAATGCCAAAGAAAGGGAAACTTTCCTCTTGCATTGCCACCACCTCAGAAAGGGCGGAAAGGAGAGGGGACAGTGCCTAGTAGACTGTGCCCAAAATGTCTCGCTGTTGGTTTTCACCACCTATTTTAAAAAACCCTTCGTCTTCGCTAAGCATGAATACAGGTTAATCTGAACTGACAGTTAATTCTTCTTTTTTTCCTTTTTCTCTTTATTCTTGGGTAAGTTTGGGGAAACAGAAGTGAAAACCATCTGAAAAAAAGCATCTTCCTTTTGTAAGCAAACCTCCTCTGGCTGGCAGATTGGGAATTTTGCTCTCCCTAATGAGAGCTGCAGTATCCGATTGCTCTCTGAGTAAGCAGGAGCTCGGCAAGGCCACCTTTACACTGAACAATCCCATACATCAGAGGCCATCCCTTTCAATTCGGTGGCTTTTCTGGTGCTAAGAGAGGATATTGGAAACTTAGTCTTAAATCACACCTTTCAGGTAATAAGCAGCAATGAATGGAAGAGAAAAGGAAGCAGGAGGCTTATAGGATTTAAGGAGTTTCTTTTGAAAAAATAATCCACCCTGCTGCTGATGGCCAGATGCTCATGTCTGTCTGGAGATGTGCAAATAAAGCAGGGTGTAAAGCTGTTACGGGTGGTTCACGGCAACAGACTAGCTCCTGCCAAGGAAAAGCAGGTTAGGTAAACTTTTCGGGTGTTTGGAGGTGAATCTTTTCATTTGTGCACAGCCCTCGTTTGACCCAACTATTTCACATCATTACCAATTGCTTTGTTCGTATGTATCAAACTTCCTTCTTGTGCTTTATTCATTTCTGCTCTTGCTGACCTCTTCCAGCAGTTTACTTTCTAACATCCTGAAAGCTTCATCATGACTGTTCAGCACACCGCACCTAGGGCTGAGATTAAAAGTTAAAAAAGAGAAAGAGTGAACACAACAGGAGAGAAAACAGAAGAGCTTTTGGCAGCAGCCTGGCGACACTCTGGGGTAAGTGAAATGGGACGGGTAACCACCTGGAATAATGGCACAGGGGAAAAAAATAACAGAGAGAAGACACTCAAACAGCAGGGCCTGAGTGAAAAGATTAGTGGAAACAGCAAGCTGAGCAGACCTCGGGAGGGGAGAAAGGCAGAAAGTCTATCTATCCATCTCAGCTCTCTGTGCCAAGGAAAGGCACTGAGAACTGTTACAGTAGAAAATAGGCTCGTCTGAATCACAACACTGGGCCCAGATATCTTGTAACCAGAAGATGCTTATCTCCTGGATTAAAAATCTGCCTAGCTCTAAGGTGTAAGAGCAGTCCTAGGGATATCTGCAGTGAGAGCAAGAAGGAGGGAAGGTGGAAATCAAAGAGGAAGAGAGCAGAAAACATATGACTTCAGCAGCTGCAGGACAGGTTGCTGTAGCACAGCCAAAACAGCATCAATAACATCCTCCCTCCATAGGTGCCTCAGAGCTGCATTTGTGCCTGCCCCTGCACACTAGACTATGGGGGACAGAGGGGAGGTGAGGGGACATCAGTCTGGCTGATACTTACTGAGGCTGAGCCTGGGACCTTCTTCTTCTTCTGTTCTGGGAACTCACAGGGGGGTCATGTTTAGGCTGCCTAAGCTGAGCATTACTGCCTTTGATGGAGGATAAACATTTTATTCAGCATAGAGAGGTTGAGATTTGGGAGTCTGGCTCTGTTCTGAATGGGAGTGACAATGGAAACATTCAGTATTCATGCCAGGAAAGATCGTAAGATTCATTTGATGTCAATAAAAGAAAAAGCTGTTTTGACAAAACCAGAATATTTTTCTTGGATTTATCTTTTTTTTTTTTTAAATAATTATCTAGTATATGTAAATGTAAAGCCAAATATTATTGTCATGGGTTCTTTAGCACAGTCAGAATCTTTCTCCTAGTTTTCCTCCAAAAAGAAGTAGTGACAAAATCAGTTTGATATTATGAAAGTGTTTCAGTGTTTATGGAACCACCTAACTAATAGTCAGGATATGTATGGCTATCTCTACCCCTAACTCATCAAAGAACCTAACCTCCAGGTGTGCGTCTCTAAGGCTATCATCTAAATTACCAAAATTCAGGCTTTATTTTAGGTTTACAGTACCATGAAACATCACAAAGTTCAGCAATGCTTGGATTAGTTTTTGACAAACAGAAGCAAAACATTAAGATGTAATATTAGAGCAGAAGGAATTACAGCAAAGAGCAACTGGAGGTCTATTCGTGAACATACCAAATGTATGCCTGCCACTGCAGCTCTATGAAGTCTCCTAGCAAAAGACACTATGTAAATTTTTCTTAAAACGGTTTGAAAAAAATAGGAGCATTTGACCTGTACTGTTTTTTTCATTAAGTGTGTATATATATATTTCTGTGTATGTTCTGCTCTTTTTTATACTGCTAATGAAGAATTAAATTGCTACATCTTCAGACTAATGACTCTCATCAAGCCTATTTTAACAATTCCTTCCCAGGTTTTCCAAATCACTGCCTCGTGTAGAAGATATAGAGAAGTTTAGCTTCCATTTCTGCCTTTAGTATTTCTACCAGCTGTAGATTTGAGAAACGCGATGTTATGTCCTAGGGTACGTAAAGCTTCACCTTGGTGTCCTTGACATCTTTGGTCCTTTTTGTGGCTATCTCATAACTCATGCAAGTGATGCCATACAACTGTAAGTTTTTCATGAGGTCATAAAACTGATTTATAGAGGTTTTCCCATAATCTCCAAGCAAATTAAAGAAGGTTGATGGAGCTATGCAACTCATTGTTGTCTCAACAATGGTCTCATTCAGAAATGACACTGAATAAGACTGAGGTATTAAGATATGAAGAATGTCCTTAAGAAGCCTTGTCTGTCTGTAAAAAATGTGATGCCTACAAACCAAGCAGGGTTGTTTCTTCTATAAACTTTGTTGATTTTACCCATGGCATATACCTTAAGATTATTCAGATGCTTTCTTCCTTCACTTTCTGCTTCCAGATGGAAAAATCTGATTAATCTGTTGCAGATTAACACTTGGGAAAATAGTTTGAGGTTAATCTGCTTTCCCTTCTGAGATATTTGAAGTTAAAGATTATCTATTCTTCAAACAGTGTTTTATTTTGCTTTTTGGATTTAAAAATAATTTTACAATAAAGAAAATATTCCAATAAGGGAAAATTCCTATTGCAAAATTCCATTAAAGAAAAAATTCTACACATACACACATAGACGTATATATACCTAACTATATATATACCCCTATATATATAAAGCTATGGTTTTAGATATATATAAACTATTTAAAACATACATATAAAAAACTTAAACATAAACATCAAGCTACTCTATTTCCAAAGTGTTAAAAGTGGACATTTCAGAATTGTGGGAACTTTATTCTTCCATCTTCACTTCTGAAGCTGTTTGTGAAATGCTTGCATTTTGATAGAACTATATAGTCCAAGAAAATGAGCTTTCACTAAACTGCCTCTAACTTCAATATATGCCCTGTGTCAAACTCGGAGAAAGCTTGGATGTAGTTCCAACCTCTGTGGCTGGGGCTGAGTGTCAATTATGCTGCACCCAATGGCCTATAACTGTCTTTTTTGCTCCTGTGAATATCAAATTTCTAGTTAAAATCTTCAGGAGAGCTTGCAAACTATTTGCTACTATTGCTCTGGAGTTGAAAGTAACCTTGAAAACACTTCTCTGTGGTAGCAATCGAGGTGATTCTTCCATCCTTTCTCAGATATGACGGTATATCATTCCTATCTTTCCTCCTCAAACTCTCCCCAGCAGGTTTCTGAAGACTTTTTTAAGGTGGGTGTTATCCTTTTTTTTTTCCCCTTTATATTTGAACATTTCATCTCAAACTTCACAGGGAGACGACTATCTCCCAACTGCAAGAAACCAGCCAGGAGTGTTTTATATGTATGTTCTAAAGCATTTGATGAAATCTGTACTATGATTAGATATAAACAAAGAAATGCCTTTTAGAATCACCTCTTTATTAGACTGAGTGGGCCCTTTAGAGGAAGAAGACCATAAAGATCATATAAAAGCCAAGAGAGATCTAAGGTGAGAAAGTGAAGTACTTTAAAGAGTATTTGAAATACAAACAGGGAAATATAAACATTATAAGAATTAGTTTTATTATTAAAATTAAGAATTAACTCTTAAAATTATTTCTTGAGTAATTTGAAAGTGCTAATGAAAGTATTGGGCCAAAATCTGATCTCACAATTTTGTAAATTAGAAGTAACTGGACAATGTGAGTTCATTAAAAGAGAGGTGGCATCAACTTTGTCATGTTCAGGCACAGCACAAATAGATTTAAGTATGTAAATAAAAGACAGCTTCTGTGACACACACATTACAGAACTATATTTCAAGGCAATGCTGGCTCATGGCCACTGTATTGCAACAGGGTGGTAAAAGAAAGCAGTGAAATCATTAGATAACATCACCTTGCATTCTTTTTTCTGTTTATGTAAGATTGAAGCCTTGTTAATATCATCATCATTGTTATTGTTCTAGTGTTGTGAATTCTTGTAGTTTTCTTGTGATATGCCTGAAAGCCTCAGCTGCTGGAATCAGGTGATCATTGGGCAAATTTCAAATTTCTTTTTTTTTTTAAACATAACTTCATAGGTTTCCTAGTTGTAGAAAGAATTTCAAAACCATACTTTGAGTGCAACTCAAACCATCTTATGTTATATAGCTATATCAGATGAGCCAAAGCACAAAATTTACAAAAAACCCGTCAGTGTGTGAAACACAGAAGCTGCCCTAAATATCCTAGCATTTAATTTAACTAACTCTGTTGTCCCCAATGCCAGGAATTACAATAAGCCTGGCATTCCTTGTTACCCTGTGAAATTACCTGCAAGGCCTTTTTGTATTGTTTCCATGCTGTTGTTTTCACGCTCAGCAGAGCATTAAGAGTCAAAGATGGGCAGCTCTTGCGGTAGTCTATGAATCGTGGGGCATTTTCCTCTGGACTCTATTGAAAATCCTCAAGGTGTTTATTGATGAATGCTTCCTAAGGGCCGTTATAATAGAGAATTCTCCTTTCTGCCTGCTCCTCAGTTCCTACAAGGCCCACCTGCTCCACATCTAGGCATGCTGTTTCAAAAAATATAAATACATTTTTTTCAGTATACCCTCTGTAATACGCCTTCAACAGAAGCTATGGATCAAGTATGCTTCTAGACCACAGGCACTCAGTCCTCCAGCTTTGAACGGTGCACTGCGATTTCCCCTCCATTTATTTCTATGGTGCTGACTGTGTGTGCGGTCATCCATAAGGGTGCTGAGATACCCTGGAGAGAGAAGGAATAGCTGTGGCTATTTTTCATTGTTATATACTTCACTTCGTAATAAATGAGATCCATAGCATGTGAACACTGGTCTTGTAGATCGTCATATCAGCAAGCATAAGGAACTTTATATGCCGCAAAGCTAAATAAAATAAAGTAAGTAAGGCTGCGAAAAATAGTCTGGTGAGACAGCAGCATTCAGGACTTTACAGTACATCTTCTCAGACTGAGAATGGCTTTAGGACTAACAGTAAGTCAAGAAGAATTAGTTTTAAAGCTAAAGCCATCATCTGTATCTCTATCTCTTCACTATCTCTATCTATATGCATAGGTAGCAGAAATGTATAGACTTGCATTTCCATTGTCTTGCAGATGACTTTGGGATAACAGAGACCAGCAAATAACTTGTGATCCAAAAAGGAAACAGCAGCACTGGCAACAGGACTCTTGTTCAATGTTCGTGATGGTGGTAAGTGGTGAGTGTTTATCTAGAGCAGAGCAGATCAGATGTGGAATTTTAAGACCAAAATTATAACAGATCTGGGTTTTGAAAAACCCCCATGGACTTACTGGCAGGGTATCTGTCTGTCTGCATCACAGTGCAGCAGGGTTGAATGGTCCAGCTGAGATCCTAAAGTGAATTTCTAAACCCAGTAGGGATTTTGACCACAATTCGAGGATGTGAACTATTGAACACCTAACCAGTGTTAAGAAAATTATGGATATCTATTTCCTGAACAGCGGTTATACTGCAGAAGATGAACTTTGCTGTTATTTGCACAACTCAGTGGTGCTTTGGTACCTCCTGCTTTTGCACAGTGGACAGGGTAAAGGCCAGTCCCAAGGCTGGGGTGATTTTGTGGATGCAGACAAGCATTAGCAAGAGGCTCCAGAATACCAGAGTTTAGTTCTAAAAAACCACATTCAGAATCACAAAATCATCCCAAAGAACAGCAGATGAAAAAATTTATACAGAATTTAAAAATAGTGCCAATCTGTCCAAAGCAAAACAATTAACCCCTTAAGACTTAGGTTACAGCTGACAGACCTGAAACATTTTATTTTGATTAGTTGGTTTTCCTGAACCATTTTTACTGATTTTAAAGTTTTACCCTCGTTCTGAAGAAGGAACAGGACTTCCCTTTTAACAGCGGAGTCCAGTGGTTCCATCTGTCTACAGCCTGATAGCCATTCACAGGATAAGAGGCTGGCTTTCTAATTTTGGTGGGGTTTGAAAACTCATGGCAGATTATAAACAGCAAGTTGACAGCTTCCTAGTAGTTATGGCCACTCTGGTGTATGACTTCTGAATATGTGAAAACCTATAGCTGGAAAGTAAGTCTTTCCCCTGAGGATGGTGCACAGACTCAGGTGTTCCACAGTCAGAAAATAGCTAGAATAAAATCTTCCATAGTGAGGACTTCTGGAGGTGAGGACTCTCTCTTGCAACTCGTTTGGCGTCATAACATTATAAAATCACACACGAAAATTTGCATACTAGCACAATTCTCCCACAGTTTCAAAATACAGTGGGTTTTTTCACTGTTTGCCTTGGAGTGAGTTGAGAGAATTCTGGTTTGGTTAAACTTGCTGCCTTTCAGATAAAAAACAGCAGCAATTTTCTGCTTGAATTTCTCTGTGACTAAGTCCATTGATCATCCTTTCTCTCTGTGAGTGAGGAGTGTGTTTTCTCTTTAATAACTCCTATCCTTCTCCCTGAATATTTTTTTCTCTCCCCTTCACTTGTTTGTGTTGTGTTGGTCAGTCCAGTGCACTATTCCTCAGAGAGACAGAGAGAGTGCAAAATTGAAGTTATTTTATGCTTGGTCTCCCTCGGTCCCAATTTTCAAATCTTCATGTCAATTTTCACACATCAGTGTCATATGGTGAATGCTATGGAAATTTCAGTGGGGTCCTTGGGAGACAATTTACACAGGACCCCCTATCCCCCCGCCTCCGCCAACCAGGCTGCAGCCTCTGCCTTTACAAAGAATAAGTGGATTTCTAATTAATGTGGATTTAAAAATATAACTACATTCAGAAATTTTCCCATTATTTGCCTCTTTTGCAATGTGAGTTCAGATAAATAAAAGCTCTCTCCCTCTCTTTCTCCCCCCCTTCTAATAAATTGGCTTGAGTTAAATTAATAAAAATTACAGCATGCTGAAAGAGAAGATCAACTCATTATTCATTTTACTTTTTTTTATAAAATGTATGTTGAAAAAGGTTTATCATGCAACTAATTTGGTAATCACCAGTTAGAAAATGCACTCATTGCCACCTACCTAGATGAATCAGAAGGTTAGTAGTGAATGAAACATGGTACAGTTTGGATGGGTAATTATACCTTCTTGTAAACTAATGAACATACATTGTCTTAAGAGTCCTCATTGAGTAAAATCCTAGCAACAAATGCCAAAGCTCAGCTGACACCATCAGAGCATTTCAGTCATTGACCTTAAAATGGGCCCCTGACATCAGAAAGGGGTACATGGAGCCTACTGCTTTTTACAGTCATAATTATTGTCTCTGTGGAGGGGAAAGGGAAGACAAAATTGTCAAGATTATATCTCTGAGCATTTTAAACCTTATCCATTCATGAGGAGACCTAAACTGCCTCTGATCCTCAGTCTTTTGGACTGGCACCTAAAGAAAGATTTTCTAACTCTGTCACTCATGCAGGGTTTTTGTTGTTTTTTTTGTGGTTTTTTTTTTTTTTTTGAAAGCAGAGTAAATAGTAATAGGGAAAAACTGATGCCTGTCTTTTCTGAAAACCTCCATCTTCCCTCAGCACCCCCATGCTTTGTGGACACTCAGAACCTCTTGCAGGTTCCCTGCCATACCAAAAAGAAACTTCTTATCCCTCAGTATCTGTACGTCCTTCCCCTCATCCTCGTCTGGTTTTTCGCAGACAGAAAACTGTCTCAGGAATAACAGTGGATAGTGAGATGGTTGAGGGAGTTTTTCTTTTGAAAGCTCTGGTGATCAGGTTTGGGCTTTGCAATGCAACATCCCTTCCAGGAGATGCAGAAATGAGAAACACATCATCCTCCCATTTGTTTAACTTGCTTCAAAGCCAGTTTGCATGTGTGCAACAGCACACTGCAAACCTCTACCAAGCCCCCTTCCCTCATGATTTTGTGAGCAGCCTCTGGAAGAGATAGCTTTATCGGGATCGTTATCCTTCTTCGATCTGGCCAGAGGGATATGAACTGGATGAGTGCTCTGTTGTGCCACACTGAGACCAGCCAGTGCTGTCCACAGGGTGGGCAGGCAACAACACACTGTAGCTTGAAGTTGTTTTGATAACATGATCCTCAGAAGGGCTGGAGAAAATATATTTGTCGGGCATGTTGCCACTTTACTGCTGGCTGTGATCTTATCATATCTCCCAGTCCAAGGCAGGGGTAGACCAGGTGAATTCCTGAAGGACAAAGAAGGAAAAAGAAGCTCCTGTAGGTCCTGGGGCTGCCTCATCCCTTGAGGTGCTGCTGTCTCTGGAGGCAGTACTCAGCCAGTCTTAGGGAGGTCCTTGAGGATACTGAGGCCTGCAGGGACCATCTAATGTAAAGCTGAACACTGTGGGAAATGTTCACTGTAAACCATGTGAAGACCTCAGTTTTGTGCCTTGCTAGGGAAATTAGTGTTGGAGCGGTGACCAAGATCATCCCAATTTATCAGAGACCTGCCTGTAGCACTGCTCTAGCAAGTCTTCTGGTGGCGGATGAGGTGCAAACTCTGGGACAACTTTGCACCATGCAGTTATACAACCATCAGCTGAGAGCTGCAAAACTCGCCATTCTCACCAGCTCCACTGAAATTCAGAACAGCCTACATCTAGGGTTAAACCATCCAAGGCATTTTCACCCCTGGAGATGCCTGCGTTACACTGATGTAGCTGGCAGAAGGATAGAGCCCTTAGTTGTATTATATATGTACTCCTGTGTAGAGAGGGGCAATCCACCAAAGCAAGGCCCCATAGCACGTAACTCACAGAGTGGGCACGTGGCTCTGTGTGTGTGTGTGCATGTGTGCACCTGGGTATGCAAGAGACAGAGAGAAAGGTGAGATAGATCAGGAAACATATGAGAGATGAGACTGGAGAGATGATTTCCAGAATGTACAGCCACCATCAGAAACTCTGTCTTTCCAGATGCAGTGGTTTGCGCTGCTGGTGCTTCTCTCTTAACTTGACAGCTCAACTCTTAGCCCAGCTCATAGCTGCCGCCTATAAATTTAATTAGAATGGGGGTAGGGGAGGAACAAGCCTGTACGGCACTTGGCACAGTGCTGAAAATAACCAGCTTTAATACCTTTGACATTGAAGCACCTGCTCAGGGCTCAAACCGCTGTACAGCTGACCAACCCTTCTCTGAAGACAGAATGTGTCACTTCACTTGGCCTTAAAATGTGCAGCCCACCCTGATAAACCAGGGAATCGCATGCACAGCTCTGAGACTCTGCCTTTCGTACGGCACCAAGAGGCAGTGTTTCACTCTGGAGTAACTGGAGAGGGACGTTCAGCATCCCTGACCATGTGAAAAGGGAGAGGCTCAGCCGCTGCAGTGGCCGCTGTGCCTCATGTATTTCATTTTTCTCTTTCTGATGTAGTGGGCTATTTCCTGTGTTTGCAACTAAGCGCTGCGCTGCAGCCAGCCGTGAACAGTTCTGCTGGCCCAGCTGGCCTCTTGCTTTAATGCTATTCTCAGGACTTTCCCTGGGTAAAGCGGTGAAGTAAACAGGTTGGAGCTTTGCCCACACATATATATTTAATTGTGTGCTGATTTTATACTAGAGAGATGTAACAGACCAACCACTTCAGACAGAAATCTCCCAGCTGAGGCAACAGGTTAGAGGCTCCCCCCACTTTTGGTGCTTTTTGAGGTGTAGCAGCTCTCAGCTAGATAGTGACTCCTTGACAGAGGTTGAATATTTTATACCGTTTGTGATGACCTCTAGGGAGGGAGGAAGCAATTTAGGGTTTCGGGAGGTATTTGCCCTCTGCCCCAAGCATGCTGCAGGGATCTACTTATGATCGTGGCTTTGGGTCGTGGTGTTTGGATATGTCCCAGCTGAGAAGAGAAAGCCCCTGAGCTCCTCTCACAGAGTCCAGTGGTGACAGTGTGCCAGAATGCAAATGAAACGTGGATCACATTTGACCTTTTTACCACCAGCAAAAGGCAACACTGCAGCAGCTAGAACAAGTTTTCAAAAGTGTGATTTATTTATTTTTTTTAATTGTGTAAAACAAATTTAGTTTCAAGAAAGTTAATCAAATTCAAATCAAAATCAGATTTTACCCCTCCAAATGCGGGGGTATTTTCCTTGTCTTCAGGGAAGGACTCAGTGGAAATGCGCTTAACTTCAGGAAGAGTCTACTAGTGTCTTGAATTCATCTTCATCACACCCTTTTCTTTTTAGGGTCCTTCTGCCATGCACCATGGCACACTACCTACATCCCTCCGGTCCTAAACCCTGAAGCAGCCACGTGTGCTCAGGCCTGAGCCTGAACCAGCACACCCAGCCTCTGAGCGGGGCATCATGCCAGGCAAAAGGGGTGCAAGCAGCCTTTGCATAAACCGTGCAAGACCTCAGAGGGCAAGACAATATACTGTTTACATATGCTATCGAATTGTGCAATGTTAGACCTATTCAGACTTTGCAAACTCCTTCAAGAGATCAGACTACCAAGCACCACAAGTAGAGTCGTGACTATGCAACAGCCCGGAATGCAACTGTTCTAATGTGAAGTTATTACCGAAGGCACAGTGTTGATACCTGTGTTAAGCCTCTGAGCATTGCCCAGTGTGAACTATGTGTTTCCACAAGACTGAGCAGACCCAGACAGAGCTGATTGCTCTTGCAGTTAATAAAAAGCGCTGCACTTTCTCTCCTGACAATCCCGACACCTGAGTGCTTCCTCTGTATGACAGTTAGCACATTCTGGTTGCTCAGTGGCCTGTGAGAAATGAGCCTCTTCTCAATTTAGTTCCTATCATCAGACAAGCAGTACACACAATAAAATACACACCTTGACAGTCAGCCCCCAAAGTAGCCCAGGGACCGAGGGTCTGGACTTCTCTTTCTCTCATACGCAAACCCCATAAAACTGATATAATTTATTGGGCTGGATTCTGCTCTCTGCTACCTTCAGGTAAATCAGAGTAACTCCACCGAGGTCAAAAGAGCCACTCTGGTTCAGTGTCAAAGAACAGAATAGCCTAGAGCAGGGGAACCTTTGCTGACCCCACCACGTTTCTTCTCTAGATGGAGCTTGTCAAGCTCTCCTGACTTGCATCGACAGCCGTGGTCTGTCACAAGGTCGCCCTCAATCAGCACGAGCAAAATGCACTGCCTCTGCTGCTGGTTAGCTGAGTGTTTGGCCCAGGAACTGGCCTTCCTGCAGCAAAGAGCATCAGGAGGTGTATGATCTCCTCCCTTCCCAGGATGGTGAGAAAGGCGCGTGGCAGAGCCGCTGGTGGGCTGGGACAGAAGCGGGTGGATGTTTCAATGGGCTTTGCTCCAGCCCAGCCCAGCCCGTCAGGTCGTGTCAAATGGAGCTAATATAAATGTCAGTGTGCTGCTTTCAGTTGTGAAATCTTTGTTTGTTGTAATGCAGTTCATTTTCCGTCTTCCAGTTCTATGAGTGCTATCAGCTGACATGTCTGGCTGGTATCCTCTGCCAAAAATACACGTGCTCTCAAAATTTCTCAGGAGTTGTTTGTTTTTCCCCACGGTGACACACTCATGTCAAATTTCTTCCTAGCTCTGTGAGACACAAGACTGTGCACACCTACAGATAAGTAGTTTAACATTTCAAGGACAGAAGCTCTCAATCCGAGCAAGACACAGGGTGGATTTGCAGGCCTGATTTGGGGTAGGTGCAAAAGGTGGCAGTGCTCTTTGAAGCTTCTTTGGCATCCTCTCTTTTAAGATAAACAAAACCAGCAGAAATAGGTGATGTATAGCTCAGAGTATCATCAGTATTATTGTTATAGTTAAACAATATGTTGTTATTAACAGTAGCTTAAATTCATCTCTTATTGTTCCTTGCTTTTAGAACAAATTCAGTGACATTTTTGCAGGTCAAGCTGACACTGGAATTTATTCTGCTCCCTGGATCCTCCTCAGGGTTGTCCCATCCTGGCCCTCCATTGGTACAGTTGTCAGGTCCACTCCAGCTTCACTTTCTCTTCCACATCTGAGTCATTTGCCTCCTCTCTCCTGATGATGTCCACTCTCTTCCTCTCCTCCAGCCCCTCGTCCCCATACCTCATGTCTTCTTCCAATTGCATTTCTTTTATATATTCCTCAACTTCCTCTTTTTGTCTTTGTTTATTGTAGTGTACAAGCTCTTGCTGATTTCTCTGAAAATGGAATCAGGTTGGTTTTCCCTTCTTCCTCCCTCTCCATCACAGTCACAAACATTTTTCTTCTTTTCTTACACTTCTAAAGAAGAAGTCTAATTTAATCTCTTGATCTTTCCCTTCTCATTCCCTTCCTCATACTCCTGAACCTTTCACTGTTTTCTGTTCTCCAGCTCTCATAATACAACGCTTTATTTCTTCTATTTGTAAGGATCACTTTTTGTCTCTGTTTGGCTCTCTGCAAACCCCGCTCTCTTTCCTATGTAGGCTTGCTTCTCTGCCTTCTCTGTCCTACGTAGCCAACCTTGCAATCCATTGAAATAGCTCTCAACAAAAGCTTTGTGTATCTCTTGGGTAAAACTTGACAGCAGTATGCCAGCCCCAGCCTCTTAACCCATCAGCAATTTTCAGCATTGCTTGCTTTTTGAAATGTGTTCTTTTCAGCATCTGTGACACAGTCCTCTGTTGATGCTGCTCTTGTTGACTGAAGGCTCCTCATCATCTCCCCACCCTCTAGTTTTGTGTTGGCTTCACAGATACCAAACCTTGGTCTCTTCTTCTTCTGCTCCCATAGCCTTCTCTAGGCAACTTTGGCTGCTTATACAAACTCAAGTATCACTGCTATGACAATGACTCACAAATCTGCTCTAGACTTGTTTTCTTTTGTCCATAAGTAAAATTTCAGGCAGTGCCTTTGACATTTACTCACTCATGGTGAGCCATCTTAAGCTGACCATGAATCTCTAATTTCCCCTCCACAAAACAGCACTTCTTTGTCTCTCCTTTTTTCTCTCATGACCTGGGGCCCACACTTCTAGTGTAAGCAATTTCTTCAACTTGTTCACCTCCCTCTAATTTATTACGTATAGAATGTGTCTATGTCTTTCTGAGTTTTATTTACAACAAACAGAAAAGATACTGACTTTCCTGGACCTCCACACAACTGAAACTGTTTATAGAGGCTCAGAATTACTTGCATTTTACCTGTAGAAACATCCTTTTTTATGGACAAAGTGGAGCACATGCCTATTTTTTAAAATTGCTCTATAAATGTAATTTCTCTACCTTATCAGTGTGACCAAATCGTTGCTGTCTTGACTTCCTTCCCCTGGAAGAAAGATCTTTTTCCATGGCAGTTCTTCTGTTTCAACAAATACAAGCTACTCTTTATTTCAAAGACACTATTCTTACTCACTCACACACTACCACTTTATCTCCGTTTGCTGAAACGCTGCTGGTTGCAGTCAGGAGCAGGTCTTAGGGGCAGCCATGGAGCCAGAGCCCTGTCCACACTCTCAGGCTGACTGGCTAGAACATACACACTGTGTTATTCTAAAAGCAAGAAATATGTTTGCAAAACTCCCCTTCCCTTGATGCAGCTGTATTTGATGCTGGTGCAGGTTAGTATGCTATTTTCTTTTGCTCTTTTGCCAGTTTCTCTCCCCTTGCTTTTGCTTGTGCATTTCCTGAGACAAGAACAAGATTTTATATTTCTACAGTACCAAGCACAGTGACTTCCTAACCTCTGTGAAGGGGACGCTGAAATGCTTCATGCAATGCTAGTAATATATAATATTCATTAGAAAAGCGTTTTGAAATGGCAGTAGGGGAACAGAATGGGACAGTAACCAGAAACGCTGCCCCGAACCATGTGCTTGAGACATCCACGCTTTCACCTTATTGACTGGTGGATCAGCCCACCTGACTTCAGCTGCTCTGGCTGTTACACCAAAGTGTGCAGAAACGTAGGATCCCCAAGATCAGAACCAGTTCCTCTGGCCAGTGAGTGACAGCAATGTTTTTATTTTGGCAGGCCAGCATCATTCCAGCAAGCAGCATAGGGGAAAAACATGCACACACGCAGCCCTCTCCCGCCTGTGGCAGCCAGAACACCTTTCAGACATCCCACCTCACCTGCTGACACAATCTATCAGCACCCACCAAAATCAAATGCAGATAATTGGAAAGCGTTGACAGCCAAGGGACTGCTGGATTTGCATGCTAATTCCTCTATTTTAGCATCACACAGACAAACTACAGGTAAAATGAGACTCTGCACTTCATTCCAGATGATTTCCTGTCTTTTCCTCCACAGCACACACACATACACACACACATATACTTTCTCTTGGTTTTTGCTGTCCTGAAGCCAAAAATCAGCAGGAGTTTGCATTACATGTGCTTTCTGAAAAGCTGGCCAAGAATCGCAAGGGGCAACACGTTTTTGTCCTCTTGTTAGGACAGGGCTGCAAACTGCAACTGTAGATGAGTCTTTAAATGTCACAGCAGCACAGCTCATTGTGGGGAGCAGAAAGCGCTTTCTGCAGGTTGGGTTACAGCTTCCTCATGCTTTTTATGCCAGGGCTTATGATGCATTCCTGGCTCGTGTTTCACACAGTATTGTTGAAGTTTTGTTTCGAGTATCCAGCCTCTTCTCCTGTTCCACCACTGGTGTCTGCCCCTGCTTTAAGTCTACCAATTATTTCCTTTAAGTGTCAGCAGCACACCAGACACACTGAGATATAACCTTTCTTCAAGCTGATGCTGTTAAACTATTACTTGAAACTGAAGTCGCAGTTGACAAGTGCTACTTCAGCCACTAATAACTACTTCAGAACTGCTAGTGGTGTCTTGGCTCTGAATGTTGTGGCTGAGGGCTCAGGGAGAGCCTGTACAGGTCATTTAGAGCCATCCATCTGATCTAAAATGAGATCATTCAATCTCTTCTCTGGCTCTTCTCCTTGCTTGCCATGAGGTTCTCTGTTCATCCCCTCAGGTCTGCAGCAGTGGCTTGGCGGGGTGGCTGTAGTGGCTGTCCAGCTCCTAGAAGTCCGCACTTTGGGGTACACCTGTAGGATGTGACCCGAATTTCAGTGTTTTCAGCAAGAGAAAGGTGAGGGCTCCAATCCCCCAGTCCCTTCAGGCTGAATATGACACTTGCAGAGGACAAGGCTCTCCTTGCCTTCCTCCATCACAATTTTTCCTTTTTTTTTTTTTTTTTTTTTT